>JAABUJ010002206.1_pt1 | contig 24900 bp, 27 predicted proteins | sample 5559131 | NCBI WGS metagenome assembly JAABUJ01 (sample SAMN10711875, study PRJNA513366) | rock metagenome | isolation source: Antarctica rocks | place: Antarctica: Victoria Land, Mt New Zealand nord | collected 2016-01-07
ATCTTCCTTCCCCCCCCCCCCCCCACCCCTCAACGCCCTGCCACGCCAATCCCCACCCCCCAGGACTACTTTCAATAGGGACAGCGTAGATTGATCGTTGTGAATGGGCTATGTGCTTTGAGGGAAGGGAGACGGGCAAGAAGCGGATTCGCACGGGGTGTAGGAACAGGTGTGGATAGACTTTTAGGGCGGTAAAGGTGTCGTCACCGAAAGGCATAGGATTGGCTTGTCCTGTTTGGCGGTCAATATACCAGGCAACTCTTGCGGGTGGAATAGGGCAATGGCAGACAAGCTTGGGTTTCGGGCACAGGAAGGATCAATTCGCCTCCGTCATCTACGGTAAGGTTGAGCTTAAGGGCATGAAAATTTGCGTGTTCATCAGCTTTGACACAAAAGCAGCATGTACGTACACAGCCAAAATCGCATCAACCCATCGCCAGCATAACCGACAGAAAAGAAGCCCACAGAGAGAATCTGACACCAACTCAAGACTTGATCAATTTTTCGGTAGCTTCGAGCAATATATCCGCTGCGGATAAATGTCAGTATCGGCTCCATATCGAGGGCTCCATATCTCGCAGCGACTTACCATGATGCTTCTGGAAGATCAACATCGGCCTCAACCGGACCGCCCTCACCCCACTCCCACCGATATTGATCCCCACCGTCTTCGCCTTCTTCACAAACTCGTCCCGCCTGGGACTGTCCCACGCGATGAACGTGCCCTGCCCCTTCCCTCTCAAATTCTGAATCTCTTGCGGATACCGCTGGCTCAATCTCTCCAGACCACCATACAGGTACTCGCCCACGTGCGCCGTATTGTCGACGAGATTGAGCCGCTCGATCTCATTGATGATCCCGCGGAAGAGGATCGCGCGTGCCGGATCGCCCATCCAGGTGTTGAACTGGCGGTACGGCATGTTGGGCCGCAGCTCCGGGTTGCCGAAGTAGTAGCCGGCGGTCTGGGCCTTCTTGGAGAAGGTCACCATGTCCGGCGGCTCGGGCATGTTCCAGTGCTCGTGGGCCCAGAATTTCCCCGTCGCGCCCACGCCGGTCTGCACCTCGTCGACGATCATAAGGACCTTGTTGCGCTTGGTGATCTCGCGCAGGCCGCGGAAGAACTCGGGGGAGGCGTGGTTGTCGCCGCCTTCGGATTGGATGGGCTCGACGACGACGGCGGCGACGGGGTGGTGGAAGGTCTTGATGAGGTGTTCGGTCTCTTCGAGGCAGCGCTGCTCTTCGCGGGCGTTCTCGTCGGCGTGCTCTTCGAGAGGGTATTTCAGGTGTGGGAAGGAAGCTTGCGGCCAGTCGAACGCCGGGATGTCCAGCTTGTGGATCGGCTTGCTCCTGGTGGTACTTAAGCTCCCGAAGAGACGGCCGTGGAATGCGGATTTGAAGGAGAGGATAGAGAGCTGAGGCGAGCCGGGAGATGCGTTGTTCATGGCTGACGAAATCTCCTCGGCGGTGAAATCGGCTTCACCCCGCTCCTTGCGCCGGCGCCACATGAAGGCTGCCTTGTAGGCCGTCTCGTTGGCGTCCGAACCCGCCATTGCCGTGAAGACTTGGTCCAGCCCTTTCGGGGCGACCTTGAGGATACCAGTCTTGAGAATGGAGGCCCAATCGTGTTGCGGGAAGTTGCCGAGAGCGGGGCGATTGATCATGGCGCTGGCCATCTCTGGTGAGGTAGCTAGCTGCAGCAATGAAGGATTGCTGTATCCGACTGGGATCGAAGCTATTTGTGCATATCTAGAGCTCATATCAGTCTTGGTGACACAATTCAGACGTGTATCTTGCCTGACTTACACATCCAATAAGACATTGCCATCCAAATCCGCAATGCTACACTCTATCAGCGCAAGGCGGCCTCGCAGCGTATCGTGCCGAGCCTACTAGTTCCCAAAACTGTTCTGATAGTTCGCAAGCATATTCAAACTCCTCGTGTCGAAGACCTGGTCCAATTCCTCAATGGCCTTCTTGCTTTGCGGGCCCGGGATAGATGTCCTGATCTGCGGCCTCTGAGGCTCGTCCGGAAAGAAAGGCTGATCAGAGGTGGAAGCAGGTTCCGACGCCATCGCTGTGGCCGCACTCGCGAGCGGTCGGGAAGATGTGGTGAGGGTGCGGTGGGTGGCGAGACGAGACAAAGGGCGCAGACGGGCGCCTGTGCGGAGGAGGGACGCCATTCTGACCTATGCCAGGGGTGGAATTGGTCGATTGAGGATATATGGAGTGGTTGAAGTCTGTGGCCTGGCAATGTGGTTTTTCAGAAGTATCCCTGAGACTCGACTGTGAACACTGCTACAAGATGAAAATTGCGGGGGTGTGGCTGGATGATAAAGTGGGCGGAAACGTTCCGTAGGAGACGGTGGGAGACGTTAGGGATCTTCACAGCTCGGTGAGATATAGTAGTACACTGCTTATTATTAGGATATTGACAACCTCTTGAAATAAGAGTGAAGTGTTGATTCTTTGATGAGATTCAATGGCAATCGAGAGAGGGGCGGATACAAAGTATTTGTACTTCAATAACGGTTATGACGATGCACTCCGCAGCACAGCACGTTCCGCCTTACCTTACCACGCTTCCTTGTGCCGGCGTCCGACATATGTACAGTACGTACTGTGATTGGATGTTGCGCTAATCTCTTTGTCGCAGGTATATCCTTTTGGCATATCCAACCGACCTACCTAGGCAAGGTATTGTCAATACATACAGTCAATACATACATTATTACCCTGATGACAGTGTATTTACAGTCCAACTTAAGTTCTTCACTTACCGCACATATATACCTACGTAGGAGAGCCTAACAGCAGGTCCAGAAAGCGGTCACAATGGTACAGACAAGATACAAGATGATTACGGCACTGTTTGACAAAGCTCTACTTCATAGCTACCTAGGTATCTACCCTACAGATCCCTCGCTATGGCAAGCCTCTGTCAAAACCCGAAGCCATCTTGTTCGGTTCCCCACGAACGAACAGTGCGCAGCTTCGAAACGCCAAATCATCATCGTAGCCTTCATGAACCGTTGAAACTGGTCCCGACGATGCTCAAGTCGCGAATTTCCTGCAAGATCTGCTCGACTTTATTGTCCAGGTTGCCCGAGGCATACTCCTCGCGCGTGTCCGGGTCGAGATGCTGCTGCACCTGCGCCATGCGGCTGTACGACTCGGCGCAGAAGCGCATCTGGATCTTGACGAGCGCCTCGAAGCTCGGGTCGAGGTAGGGCACGCGCAGGTCGATGAGCTGCGGGAGCTCGGTGGTGAGGGTGTCGTTGATCTGCTCGTACGAGGCCTTGGCCGCTTCCGCTTCTTTCTCGGCGCGCGGGAGTTTCGTCACATCTTTGTCCGGCTTCTCGACCAGTTTCTTGACTTTGGCGCGCATGGCGTCGTAGTCCAGGAGCTTGTTCTGGCGCTTCTTCATGGCTGTGAACACCTGTGAGCGTTGCACCTAGCGTCAGCGAGATGCGGGAGTGTGGTGGTGGCGCACCTTCGTTGATATCCGGAAGATACTCGCGGAATTTCGTGATCGGTCCTAGCACCGTCTCGCTGTGGTGAAGTGGTCAGCTCAGAACGAGTTCCTCTTGCGCCGCTCATACTGACCGATAAGGTCCATCGAGCGCCTGAACAGTCTCCGTGTGGAGTTCGTTGACGGCCTGCTTGTAGCTACGACTGACTCCATCGTTGGCGCCGGCATCTCCGTAGAAAGCGTCAATCGTCTCCCCGATCTGCACCTGTGCCGCCGTCATAGCTATTGAATCGAGTCAGCTTGCCACCGTAGAGTCTGGCGAAGTGGAGTAAGCTCTACGTACCTCGCAGCGAATGCAAGTAGCCTATAGCCTGCTGTTCCAGGTTGATCACTGACGTCTCCATCGAATGGAAACGTCTATTCATCCCGTTAGCTCTATCGCCCTGAACCCATGTCTTGCCCTTTAGGTTGCAGGATTCAAGCAAACTTCTTACCTATCTTCAATTTCGTAGTCACGGTCATTGGTCTTCTCGACATGACCTGCATCGCGCAGCATGCCCATCAGCTTGGACAATTCTTCTTCCGTCATCTTGTAGCAGTGTTGGGCTTCTGATGTAGAGGTTGTGGGTACAAGTTGTGGATGGATGAGTGGGTGGGTAGGTAAGGTGGTGAGGTGATGAGTGGGTGGATGGGTAAATATGTGTTATTGCTTGCTTAGTCGTCCAGAACACGAAATTTGCACGCTTAAGGCTCGGCGGCGACGACATCATCGACATCGGCGACGACATAAGCGACGACATCATTGAGCCCCTAGCAGGAGCTCTCTGCCAAAACACACCCCTGCCTGCATGAGGAAGTGAGGCCATTCACGCACCTGTCTTCATCATCACCTGCGTCGTCGCGCGGCCGACATTCTTCTTGAACCCTTCACATCCGCCGTCAGCATCATGGTCTACAGCCGGTTGGCAGAGGTACAATCTTGATGTTTCACTCACCTGCCCACGACATTGTGCCAATGCACTTCTACTCTGATCCTGATGTTACAATATCGTAAGTGCCCGTAATGGTGACTTTTAAAATTCAGAGAGAAGTAGTATGATTTACTATTTATTTATTTTCAGGTTGATTGCAAAATATCCCTGGTCTTGTTCGGTGAATAGGTGAGCTGTGATGTGGTTGGTTAAGAGCTGTGAAGCTCAATGTGAGGTTGACGCGGCGCGGCTTGACTGTCCTGCAAACGGTAAAGGTAAAGCGTCTTTGGATTGTGCCAAGAGCTGCAAGCACTTAAAGCGGCATTGACATCACCGTGCATGTGCTGCTCTCAGGCTGTGGAGGGACAGCAAACTACCTGTACAAGCAGGAGAGTAAGGTAAGGTAGCTGTCGGTTTGCAAGTTGCGATCATTGTATTCTTCTGACCCCTGCGAGCAGATATATAGTATAGCACGGAAGGAGACAACAGTCTGGCACAGTCGCCGTTCTGATATTATGGCTGTCGTCATAAATGGCCGAAGTATTAGGCTGGCAGGACCACAGATCAACCCGGAGGTTATTCCGAATGGCAGATGTATAGCTGGCACCTTCAATGATATAATATTGAACAACTGCATTCTAAGAGGTGTAATCTCTCAAGACATTAAGCCAAATCAGCCGTGAATGCTAAGGACATGAAACACCCAGCATCTCTTTCACAAAACCTCCCCTTCTCTAAGTGTGTCCCTAGAAGCCAGAACTCCACAACTAAATCCGTCCTAGAGACCCATAATATGACTGTAGGGTATGCGGTATGAAGAGCACCATCGATATCAAGTGGCCGTCGAAGAAGGAGCAAATAGCAGAGCGCAAGATGGAAGAATAATTAGTCGCCTCGTGAGAGACGGAGATTGGGGCCGAAGAATGATCGATGAGCGGGCCTTTGTTCTCGTATATTCGACTACAAAAGAAAAGCGTATCCGTCGAGAGAAAGCTCGGCTGCCCAGTGATACTCCTTATGCCCTCCTACGTATGTCAAAAGCCTTCCTCACCAGCTTCGCAGAGTTTTATTTCACGGCCCCATTCGGATTTGAGGACCTGTGACGCGGTGATCCGTCGAGTGGGATTAGGGTCCAGGATCGAGTATATGACATTCCGACACCGTGCCTATTCACAGGATTAGTCTGAACGAGAAGTCGAAGCATGGGCGGTTTCCTCACCCGGTGCAAAGCTTCAATGGGACCGTAACCATCTTCGTCCCTTCGTCCCTCGAGGTACCTCTCAAAGAACTCGTCTTCGTCCTTCTTGGCCACTCTCCATAGGTGTCGGCCGGTCCTCATGGCCATGTAGATGACACCTGTAGCCCACACATCCACAGCTCTAGGATCAAACTCGGTGTCGACGTACTCTTCCGGTGCGATGTATGGTGCGGAGCCACAGAGACCGGCGGTCATATGGGCCTCCTTTTCCCAGGCCATGCGAAAGCATTCGCCGTTGCCGAAGTCGGTGATCTTGAGCGCTCCGTGGGTGGTGAGTAATAGATTTTCGGGCTTCAGGTCGCGGTGAGCGACACCCATCTCGTGCATGTACTCGACACCGCGCATCAGCTGTTTGAAGAAACAGTCCGCTTCGACGACCTCGAGTTTGCCGGCCGCCAGCACCAATGTGTATAGATCTCCTCCGGCGCAGAACTCCATGACCTCACAGTAATCGCCTTTGGCGTCCTGGAGAAGGTCGAGGGTGTGGATGACGTTCGGATGACGAAGTGACGAGGAGATGCAAAACTCAGACGTCAGACGTTTCTGGTACTTGCGCGGTGATTCCTGTGGCCTGCGGCGGAACTCTTTGACGGCGTAGAGCTGCTCCAGCTTCGAATCCTTCGGGTCCGCCTTATGCGATATCCTCACGATCCCGAAGGCTCCCCGACCGACAATCTCGTGGCACTTGCCGTACTTCTCCACCAACGTCGCAGTCGCGTTGGGTCCCCCCTTCTTGTCCGAGGCCAGTCGTTCCCGCTCGTTCTTCAGTTGATCGACCCAAGTCGACATCAGGGACAGTTGCTGCTCGTCCCCATGTGCTTGCTCATCCTTCTTCTTGCCGCCCAGCATGTCCCGAAGCATATCCGACAGCTTCTCTTGCCTCTTTGCACTCTTCAGATGATGCGCGTGCGTGCTATCCGGAAGGACTTCAAACCGCTTGTGCATTGGGTCAGGATCCTTCGATTCTTTCTTGGTACTGCTCGGTCCCGGTTTGCGCTCCCCATCGTCCGGTGTACCGGTTGGTCTCTTGTCTGTGTACGAAGCTTGTCTTGAAGGTGCCTTTGGCGCTTTCAGCGCTCCATTCGACAGGTTGTTCGGATCGCCGTTCTCTACATGTCGGTCCCGGTTAGGCTCTTTCGAGGCGTCTGGCTCCTTCGGGCCGATCTTTGCGCCTTGTGAGAACATTCGTGTCAGGCGAGATGTGATGTTGGGTCTCTTTGGTGTGGCAGCAATGCCAGCTTCAGCCACACGGTCATTGGATTCTTCTATGATGGTCGGTGTCGGGTCGGAGAACCTCCCATCTTGTGATTTCAACGATGATGTGGATACAGACGGCGCAGGAGAACGTGCTGGCGGTGTCAAGTGGGCCGCCATGGGGGTCGGGATACGTGTGCCGCTTTTGACGATGTTGTTAGGAATGTAGGTGGTGTTGCTTGTAGTTCCTTTGTGGCCGGACGTTAAACGTCGTCCCAGTAGGCGATGCCCAGGGGAGTTGGACCGCCTAAATCGTCGCCAATGGTAATTGAGGATTAGTGGTCTGTTCTTCTTCACCAGAGTAGAACCATGATGCGGATCTCAGATGGAGAGGTGGCGGTTTGCGCCCTTAGGCGGTCACTTGCCGAACCGGCAGTGAACTGCGGGCGGGTCGAGCAGCTTCGAAGGATTGATGACAAATGCTTTGCAAGGCGAAAGACGAGGTGAACCGGAGGAAAAGAAGAAAAGCAGCTGGTTGAAATATTCCCGACCCTGAAATTCTCCGGAGACGCATAGGAATATTAATGAGGTGTCGAGAACGGGCTTGCCGAGGGGGTTCGTATCAGAATATTTGTCAAGCTTTGCGCTCCGCTCCCACTTTTACTTTTACTTTCATACCAGGTAAGGTACAGTAAGGTATCTCATCAAACATTGCAACCTAGTGGGGTAATCAAGACGTCTTCATCTTCTGCTTCTGCTTCTGCTTCTGCTTCTGCTTCTGCTTCTGGTCTCCCATTAATATTAACGTTATTGAGCTTCCGAGAAAGATAGAAAGGAAGTTCAAGAAGACAGCTTAGAGATGAGTGAGCCGAGCATATCTCTGTCTCTATATAGCGGGCAAACAACGCTTACGGTATAGCACGTGGGCTGGGTAAGGTACAAAGGTAAAGTAAAGTACCTAGTAGGTAAGGTAGATATGGTAAGGTATTGGTATGCCACTCAAGGCTGTAACGCTTCTGACGTAAGGTTACCTACTTCGTACTCGGATGGAACGTCAAATGCATGTCTGTTCTTGTCACACTCGAAAGCTGGGAAATTAATAATGATAAGAAAGATATAAATAAAATATAAAATATGGATATAAAATATAAAATATAACAGAGACACTGTACCTTACTCACTTGCTCAAACATACCGTAATCTACCTTAGGTACCAGACCCTAAAGCAAAGCGTAAGGTAGGTGCCTTGTACAGTAAGGTAAGGTAGGTGCCCTATGGGTGCGTGACAGTAATACCTACTTAAATGCCTCATACAAAACCCACCGGATTCTTCTCTGTCGTGTGACTCGTGGACTTTTATATTGGAGCCATGATCAGAAGGGGTAACACCAACGCTTGCTTCTTACCTACCTTACCTTAAGGTACCTATCCTTCGCCGACGGTGGCTTGAAGCTTGATTTCCTGTCACCCACAGCATGGAACCGTTTCCACCCCCTCAAACTCAAGAGCTTCCCCACCTTCTTGACTGGTTCTGGTCTGATCTTGCTGCTTGCGCCGGCTTGATGTCACTACCTTAAGGTACCTAACTGCCTTAGCTTTAGGTAAGGTAGGTACCGTTAGGCGGTCAGAGCTTCCCAATCACCTGCAAATATGTAGGCTTCCCGACTAAGTTAGGCATCCTGGGTCGGACCCTCCCGAAACCCTCTGCCGCTTGGACTGTCCTCTAAAGTCCCCGTCGACGGCATCAGCTCGTGGCATCCGACGCATCACGCAGTCGAGTACCGTATGCATCTCGTATCGTTCCGTTGGGAAATGCCTCATGTCTCGTCATTATTATCATCATTGTAAGAGAGCCGTGGCCCCTTGATCTCTTAGCACGTCCCTCCACTGCGCTCTCTGATTTGTTGCCGGAGACGAGAGTGCTCTGCATTCACCAATTTTGGCTTTGTTGTTATCTATTCTCACATGTTCTGAATACGTATCTTGCTCTCATAAATCGGATTTACTATGACGGTCAGGATCTCTTACTTTGTACAGTTCGTCAGACTTTCAAGTGTATCGACCATTAGTCGAGGGACAGGCTCCTGTATTTCCTTATCAAACTCGCATGTGAAATCTTTGAGGCTGTCTCATGCCATGAGGCCCATACCCTTACGTCTCACAGTCGCCACAGAAAAGAACAGTTACACGTCAGATTTGGATCGTATGCCGCCCATCTCCGTAACCCTGACGTGGGTTACTACCAGTGTAGATCTCACCTGTCTTGGTGTGACTGCTGGATGACGTGACTCGACAATCTACTGCGGTGCGCCCCGACTCACCCCAATCGACTGAAAGGAGGCCACATCCATCCAGCTGAACCACGATGCGCTCTTCTTTCATTTTCCTTTTCGCACCCTTCCTGGCGACCGAGCCGCGAGTTCAACCCGTTCGCCCCGCCACTGGCACTCCTCATCCATCCTGCTCTTCGCCATGAAGGCCCTTCCCAACTTGCTCCTCGCCTTACCCAGCCCTCAAACTGCCTAGACTGCTACCCGTCGTCTATCTATCACCTCTATACCGACTCGCTCGCTGCACTATGGCACCAACAATCACGATAGCTCCTGTAACTCTTTTCGTCGATCAGGTGCTAGCCTCCTGCATGTCGATATCCTACGATGAAGATGGAGAAGACCCGACGATGACGTACGACACTTGCGCTGCTTGTTCTGCCCTTCCTTCATTCTGGGTGGGCCCAAGAGAGGGAGGTGCGTGGCGCACGATGCCCACATTGTATATATATCGAACCGTCCATTTGCCTCCCTGCATCCTCGGCGCGAATCTTTCGCCTTCCAATGACGTTGATTGCGTTCCAGAGACGTCAATTGCAGGCATGTCCTTTCACTTTCCCTCGAAGAACTGGCGATGACCTCCTAAAACCGTGACCGTGTAGATCACTGCGCCCTGAGCGGCGGGATCAAACAATAAACCACAACCAAAACCACAGAGTCCATCCACAACCTTCCCACTCGCACTCGCTCCCCACCCAATGAACCCTCCTCATCCCCCGCCCCTCCCACCACGGAAACCCTTCCCCCGCTAACCTCCACACAAGCCACACTCTCCGCCACCCTCCTCCACCCCCAACAGCAACCGATTCCGATTCCGACACCGAGCTTCCACCTCCCCGCGCGCAACATCCTCTCCTCCAGCAGCCTCAACGCCAATCTCCCCCGCCAAAGGCGGCAAGCGGTGAACTACCTAGCTACTTCCGATAAAACGCTGGATTCCGGCCTCCTTTGCGTCGAGAGGCAACAGATACCACTCAGCCCTAGAACAAAACCCACCCGGACGCCGCATCTCGCTTCCCTTCCTCACCAGCGCCCGCTGGCCACCATCCGTGCTGTTCTCGCGCATGAACCAGTACTCGACGCCTTGCCTGGCCGCGTTGACGGTGACGGTAGTAGAGGCGTTAGTCTTCTGCTCTTCTTCTTCCGCAGCTGTTCGCCGAACCCAGGCCGAGATTCCCCTCCAGAACGCCGTTACGGAGCTGATACTGATATCGAGGATCGTCTTAGAGATGGATCCACACCACCTCTTTCGTCCAACGCGAGAACCCCGGCCTCAACGGAGGAGGTAGGCTCATGATTCGTACGTCTGTGCGTGCTCGGCGCTTGGTCTCTCGTGTCGCTCGCGCCGGACGCTGTGCGGCGCTTCTACTTGGGTCGGCGGAGGAGGTTTGGAGAGAGGGGGACTGGTGCGGCTCGAGGTCGACGTACCGGATTCGTCAGCTGCTAGCAAGGTGTGGGCGGATACTCGTTTGGTGAGAGGGTCTGGACGGATGGTTTCGGCGCACTTCGGTTTGGGTCCTCACGTCTCGTAATGTGGGCTCTGTTGTCGATGTCTTATTCTGGATGGTCAACGGGCTTGGTATAGGACGCTGTACGAGATGGTCATGGAGCCCCCGAACTGGCTCTTGAGACCGTTCTTCCTGTGAACAAGAGACTGGTGTATGTCGGCGGGTGGTAGGTCAACGGCAGGCGCCGGGTGAGGAGACATCGAGGCCTGGGCGAAGGAAGAGAGGTAGATGGGATAGTGTGCAATCCACTATAAGGATAAGACAAATACTAACCACCGAATGACTTCGGAATGATGATGGGTGTGAGATAATAAACTTGTAAGATGGGAAGATGTTGAAGTTATGGGAGCTTCATTGTAACTATCAGCAGCCTTCACAGACTCCAGTCTCAATCGTGATAGATTTAAGTAGGCTGATCGGAAGAATAAGCCACAATGTGATATAGTGCGTGAAATGGTGCCATTCACCCCTGAGATAAATCAGGCTAGTGTACCTGTCTCAGTATTCAAGGACGATGGTCGAGTGGTATCATTCGAGGGATCCGACTTGGTTCGAGATATAGACAAGTATGATTCGCTATATCGTCTTTGGGTACCCCAACGCCTTGCTCAGAAGACCACCAAACGGGTTGGATACAGCGCTTAAGAAAACCTTGACGGCGCCATACCAATGCACTTGGAAAGAAATTGAAAGGCCTTTCGGACCTGCCCAGACTTCGATATGCCAACGCCGCGCCATGCACAATCGGCTTTTGCCCAATTCTAACAGGTCAAATTCCGTTAGAACCTAGACGTGAGTTAGAAAAGTCACAACCCGAGGGTAACAATGACTCCTACCGAATCTCATAGCTTCCAGCCCTAGTCATATAGCGAACCCATTTGACACTACTGTAATTGCTCTTCTCAAACACCTTCAGATATCTCACTAACAGACCCGAGCTTGTGAACATCAGGATAGAAAAGTTCAGGCTCAGCGGCGGACGACTCCACGCTTTCTGATTCGTCATCGACGTCAAGCTCGCCTCAGCTGACAGCACGTACTCGCTTTGCCCGGTAAACCGCTCGATCTTCCAGACGATATTGTTATGTTCCGGCTCATACTTCGCTTTGCCTTGGGAAGTCCGCTCCGTGATCTTTGCCGTATTCAGTGGTGTTGGGACACGCACAACAACGTTGGTTGCGAAAAGCTTGCTGCCATAGTTGGCTTTGATGGCGATGCTGTATTCGACTTTGGTCTTCCCCACTTCATTGACGATAGCGTGAACTTTGAACGGCAAATTGACGTTCTCAGTAGCTCGGTATCGCATCAGCTCAAACTCGCCGTCTGGCGGGACGAAGGAGATGATCCGATCCGCATCGAATTTGCCTAGTTTGACGCACTGATGAAACTGGCAGTCTTCAAGCGTTACGCTGCCCGCAGCGGCTCTCGTGGCTTTCGTTCCGGCTCTGTTGCCCGAAGGTGCTGTGAGGCTGTCCCCGTCTAGTAAAAGGCGATCATTCAGCCCGAACTTGCATTCCGGAGTCCCAGTAAGATAAGCCCGCATGACAATCTGACCGACCACGTCCGCGCGAAGAACAGTACCAGTTGCTGACATGAGCAAGTTGACGTCCTCGATTACGTCGACGAATGCTTCGTTTTTCCGATATTTGATGTCTGATCTCCGCCATGATAGTGCACCAGTAGCTTGCATCGTGATCTTTGAAGAGTCTTCCATCGTCCGCTCGGATTTGACGCCTTCGGTAGTGATATACATCTTCAGGGTGTCCGTCTCGGTGTTTTGAGGGTATCCGAAGTCCAAGATCTCTACCCAACCCTGGGAGTCAGCATTACTCTCTGCTTAGATCCACTTCCACAGCGACGACTCTCCTAGTCATAGAGCACTGACCATCCAAAAGCTCATAGACCAGCACGAAATTATTCTTCACTGCCTCCTCGTCGAATTTCCCAAAGTACCCTTTCCCCAGCCCCACCAAGCGGTACAGAAACTCAAACACGAGTGCTGCATTTGCGTTGCTTTTCGTGATAGCAACTAAGTAGATGTTCTCGTGCTTCACATGGCTGAAAGTCGTAGATCCTAACGTAAGGATGGGAGACCGTACTTGTGCGTTGGAGATGACTTGGATACGGAAGACATCGGCCAGTCGTGGGCGGCAGTCGTTACGGAAAGCTCTGAATATTAGGTTTTCACCTTTCTGGTTGAATATAAGAATCCCTGAAAGCATCTTCCAGTGTCAAATGGCGCTGGCAGTTCGGCAGGCGACGGCACTTTTCTCAAGATATAGTCTCTCTTCTGGCATCAGAAGAGGTTGCACCGGCAGTTGCCGAGCGCTGGTCAAGGCAATCATGCTTCATTCTACGATACGCAGGGCGCTGTTGGAGATCTTCAGTTACTTGAGACTTGGATATTAAGTCATAGGTGATACAAACTGTACATATGAAGACCGGTATGGGGATCAAAATAGAATCGCTTGGCTTGGCCAGCAACAATCGCAGAAAACCTGACGCTATACTGTCCATAGCCCAGTGAAATACTGTTTCCCCTTATCATATTAGATCCCGTTTCACGAACTCGGCATGCAGTGTTTTGCCTAGTGAGGCAGGGCTGCGCTCCACAATGACACCGGCGGCCTCCAGAGCTGCAATCTTTGAATCTGCACCTCCCTTGCCTCCGCTGACGATAGCTCCTATATGCCGTTAGGGACAACTCATCATCTGATACAGGTTCAGTCGACCCTACCTGCGTGACCCATCCTCCTTCCGGGCGGTGCCGAGATACCGGCAATGAAGCTCACAGCCGGCTTGTTCATTGTGTTGTTAGTTCGTAAGAAGTCCGCAGCATCTTCCTCCGCTGAACCTCCAATCTCTCCGATCATGATGATGCCATCAGTCTCTTCGTCCTCCAAGAACACTTTTAAGCAGTCGATGAAGTTCGTCCCAGAGAATGGATCGCCGCCAATGCCTATAACGAGAGACTGCCCAAGACCAGCCTGTGTTGTTTGGTTGACGGCTTCGTAGGTCAGGGTACCAGAGCGAGAAACAATACCGATACGGCCGCGCTTGTGGATGAAGCCCGGCATGATACCGATCTTACATTGACCCTATAACAATAATCTCAGAAACGATGACAGCTGTAGAGGCCTAGGAGAACTTTACCGGAGCAATTATACCAGGACAGTTGGGTCCTACTAGCCTAGTTTTGCCCTGAGTTTTGAGGATGTCTGTGATGCGGACCATGTCTGATATACTTAGCCTTGTTCGCAAATACACAAATGGGTTATGTACCATGTTGCGGGATCCCTTCCGTAATACTATATGAACTGTCATCATCATATCCATTGCGTTCCGAGTCCGAGCACGAACTTACCACACTACCAGAGGTATCTCGGCTTCAATTGCCTCCTCAATTCCTTTCGCCGCAACTGGTGGTCTACACGCACGGTGAGCATGACTGTCCTTCAACCGAGCCATGAGCTCCATGACTCTGAATGCCTTACGGTACGAAGATCGCCGAGGCGGTGGCACCAGTTTCTTTGACAGCATCGCGGACGCTTGCGAATACAGGTTTTCCCAGATGTGTCTCCCCAGCCTTCTTCGGATTTGTTCCTCCTACAACATTCGTTCCTGGGCGCAGTCAATAAATGCTCGTGAGTCGTACTGTGCGCAGCGGAGGAAGCGCACCATAATCGATAGCCTGCTGGGCGTGAAACCTGTGCGATAAGTCAGGGACTTTGTTGATTTCGGCAACTAACACTCCCACGGTGACTTACGTTCCCTGCTTCCCTGTAAAGCCCTGATAGATGACCTTGGTGTCGCTATTGATCCTCAGGTTCTGGCCAGTCGCAGCATATGCGGACTGGGCGGTAGAGTAGCCCTGTCTTCGTCCCACCGTCCTCACGAATGAAGAAGTACAGTTTCGGACCGCATGCATCGCTACGGGAGCAATTGGTATTAAATTCGGAATTTGAGGAAGCGAATGAATGGTGTTGGTCAATGTTGCTTCTTCAGATGCTGGGGTAGAGCTACATAGCTTGGCACTCCCCTTCATCCAGTGCTGCTAAGAGGCTCTGCATCCACGTCTACAGAACCCTTCAAAATGGCGACCGCAACTATGACAATGTCGGCGCCTTCCAAGAATCAGCTGCCGAAGAATGTCAAACTAGCTCCTGAAAATGAAAGGTTCATGCATGCTTGCTCTGACATCGCAAGTGCATTGATACAAGATCATGAAGCACAGCAAAATAGCTCGGACCCCAAGAGGGACATCAATCTGAACAGTCTACGGGGACAAATGGCGAAGAAACATAGACTGAGCACTCAGCCACCGTTAACAGCTATCATTGCAGCTGTTCCCGAGCACTATAAGAAATATATACTCCCAAAACTCATAACAAAACCTATACGTAAGCCCTACTGTCCATGACTGATCCCGTATAGAATGCGCTGGTGACTTGGATCTCTCTAGGAACATCTTCTGGCATTGCCGTTGTGGCCGTTATGTGTAAGCCTCATCGATGTCCTCATATTGCATATACTGGAAATATCTGCGTATATTGTCCTGGTGGCCCAGACTCCGACTTTGAATACTCTACACAATCGTACACTGGCTACGAACCCACTTCTATGCGTGCAATCCGGGCTCGCTACGACCCTTACGAACAGGCAAGAGGCAGAGTAGACCAGATTAAATCCTTGGGCCACAGCGTCGACAAAGTGGAATACATCATTATGGGAGGCACTTTCATGTCCCTGCCCCAAGACTATAGGGACGGCTTCATATCGCAACTACATAATGCGCTGAGTGGTTACCAAGGAGAGAGTGTCGACGAGGCGGTGGAGGCCGGAGAAATGAGTGATATCAAGTGCGTTGGCATTACAATAGAGACAAGGCCAGACTATTGCCTCGACCCTCATCTGAGCAGCATGCTACGTTATGGGTGCACACGCCTCGAGATAGGAGTTCAGTCACTATATGAGGATGTTGCACGCGACACCAACAGAGGACATACCGTTGCTGCTGTAGCCGAAACGCTCAAATTAGCCAAGGACGCCGGGTTCAAGGTTGTCAGTCACATGATGCCCGACCTACCCAACGTTGGCATGGAACGAGACCTGGACCAATTTCGAGAATACTTCGAGAACCCGGCCTTTCGCACTGACGGGCTAAAGATATACCCTACCCTGGTCATCCGGGGGACCGGCCTATACGAGTTATGGCGAACAGGGAGATACAAGAACTACACGCCTAACGCTCTCATCGATCTAGTCGCTCGTATATTGGCGTTGGTCCCGCCCTGGACTCGAATATACCGTGTACAGCGCGACATCCCCATGCCACTCGTTACGTCCGGCGTGGAGAACGGCAATCTTCGCGAGCTTGCCCTAAGCCGGATGAAGGATTTCGGAACGACGTGCCGCGACGTCCGAACACGAGAAGTCGGGATCAACGAAGTCAAGAACAAAATCCGACCCTCTCAAGTCGAGCTGGTACGGCGCGACTACGCCGCCAATGGAGGCTGGGAGACCTTCTTGGCATACGAGGACCCCAAACAGGATATTCTGATTGCCTTGCTTCGACTCCGCAAGTGTAGTGATACGCACACATTCCGACCAGAGCTGAAGTCGCAGCCTACGAGTCTGGTCAGGGAGTTGCATGTGTACGGATCCGCGGTGCCGGTGCACGCCCGAGATCCGAGAAAGTTCCAGCATCAGGGCTACGGCACGCTGCTGATGGAGGAGGCGGAGAGGATCGCGAGAGATGAGCATGGGAGTCGGAAGATCAGCGTTATATCGGGAGTCGGGGTACGCAGCTATTATGGCAAGTTGGGGTATTGGCTTGACGGGCCGTATATGAGTAAGATGTTGGATTTGAGGTCTAGTGTGGACGATAGCGACGACGACTAGGCCTGAGTCAGCTGTTGGACGACGCTCATGATAGTTGGGATCCTTGCATTGAACGGCGTCCTTGGGAAGCATAAGCGGCGGCGTTCATAGCTATTTCTAAACCTTAGAGATCATATGACTACCAAAACCATAGTGTATATGGCAACCTCAACATTCAATCTCACTCAGACATCCTCCGAGTACACTGACACCGTGCGAAGCGTCAATGCAGTGATAGATTCCTCTAATTCTCCCTAAATGAACCATGCGCCTCGCAACACCACACAGTATCCACAAACGCCAAACCGCAACTTAATCTTCCTAACAGCGTACAAACACCATCCCTCTCCAAGTGCCCCTCTACCTCTCCCTTTGCCTCCTCTACCACTACCAAAACCTCAGCCCAACGTTATCGCCCCCCTCTTACTCGCCCGAATATGCAGATATGCCTGAAAGCCACAGAAGACGAGGAACACCTACACCATGATATTCCCAGCATTAATAGGCGCTCTGTCACACAAGACAGTGGTGTGAAGGGGTCAACGAGGGTAAGGAAGTAGAAAGCCCTACCGCATAAACCACAACAGCCGCAAAGATCGACCCAGCAACCGCCTTGCCGTCCTTCGGATCGTCCGTCGAACCCATCATCGTGTGGTGGTTGCTCTGCAAGGCACGGGGAGAGGTAGTGTCAGCCATCGGGACCTTGACGGATTGGCTCCACTTCCACCTTCCACTTCCACTTTCCGGGATCACAACGACAGTATCCCCCTCCGTCCCCTGTCTTCCCTGTGATATAGAGCGATCGAACACAAACCGCGCCAGGAGCGGAGTAGAGTAGAGCAGAGTCGAGGGGATGGGAAGTGAGCGAACGGGACAGACGTACAGAAAACAGGCCCCCGATCACAGACAGGATGACGATGGCGGCGACGGAGACGACGATGCTGGGTTCGGGTCGTTAGCTGACTGGGCTTCTCCGGACGGGGTCGGGTGAGGGTGGGGAGGGTGTACCAGTGCCATGCATTGAGAGCGGAGACGACGGGCTTCATGGTTTGTGGGAGGCGTGGAGGATTGGAGGAGATGAGGGATCGGTGGGTAGGGCGTCGATGCGGCGTTGGTTCTGGCGGTGGCGCGGAGGAGATGTCGGTGGAGGTGCGGTGGTGCGGTGGTGCGTAGGTAAGAGGTATAGGGTTTGGGCGCTGGGTTGGGGTGTGAGTGGTGGTTGATGGGTCTGGTGTAGGGCAGAATGAAGGTCGAGTATGGGTGTGTTACGTAAGCGACAGTCACGTGTCGAGGGTTGCGAAGCGCAGGGAGGGTTTCAGAGAAATATTGATTTTCTGTGACTGCCTACTCCGCAGCCTTTCTTCGATCTCTCGTGTCTTCTATCACTCTTGAGCTCCATGCCGGTCAGACTGTCATCTCTCACATCACCCAGGTCACTTTACTGGACTGGCAGGATGGTGTTAGGGATGAAGGGCTAGTATGCTGAGTACACACCGCGACCTCCTGGCAGCCACAGGGCTGAGATCGAATGCGGAGGTATGCTGAACTGCGCTACTCTGTCCGCAGAGAGAAAAGTCAAGAGAGTCTTCTGTGCATGCTATCTTAATTGTCTCTTGAAGAGAGTCCCTTGTCGCAGAATGTATATTCTTTCATCTCCCATTTTCCAATGCTTGCAGAGCCACATGGTTGTCTTATACGGTAGGTATGAGAAACAGACACTGAGCGCCAAAGTCTCACCATGTATCTCCCATCCCCCGCTCCTGTAGCCCGCCTAGACCGCCCGTCTCTTCCTTCTCTAGGCTAATTGGGCACCCCCAACCCACCTGTAGCTGCCTACCTCATCATTTGGTTTCTTTAACGGAGTTGCTTGTGCAAAACATCCTTTCCAAAGGTTTTCACGGCGGAGGGCGCCTCAGACTCGGACATTCCTTGCATTATATCTCATTCCCGGACGGTAGTAACAAGACATTCCGCTTCTTGCTCTCTATTCCATCTGACACAGTCAAGAAACTTCACACCCTCACCGCCAAAGATGTCCAACGCGCTCCCAATCGTCAAGTCCACCTGTCCAGCACTCAAAGCTTTAACTCTATCAAGGTCCCCGAGCGAGTGGGCCCCTCCAGCATAGGTCACAGGTACCGAACACCACTGTGCCAGTTTCCGCACAAGCTCCTCGTCGATTCCTCGCTGCAACCCCTCGTTGTCCGCAGCGTGGATAAGAAACTCCGAACACCATGGCTGGAGGAGGTTGACTGATTCTACAATAATGTTAATGTTGTCAGAACCACGGCGCGCCTAGGTTAGGGAGTAGGCACCTTGGTTAATCTCCATGTTCGTCAGGGTCTGCCACTTATTCATGGCCACGCACCATGAGGTGCCCGTTCTCCGACAGCTGAGATCGATGACGAGCTTGCTCGTGTCGTTGTCGAGGGCGTGAAGCACCGCCTTCAGGCGGTCCATGGAGAACTCCGCGTCTGGGAAGAGGTACGATGTGATGATCACCTACTGTTCGACCTTAGCAAAGCTGGAGTAGTCACGACCTGTACCCAAAGTATGGCCGTTGAGCAGGGAGGGTGTAAGAATCCCATAGCCAACATGATTATAGCTGAAATCACGTACTTTGTCTGCACCCCACTCGATCCATTGCCTGGCATTCTTATCGGTAATCCCTCCTCCGACTTGTAAACTACGTGGCCAGGCTGCCAATGCTTGCTTCGCCGCTTCTTCGTTGCCGGGTCCGAGCATGATGACGTGCGCTCCGGCCAGGGCATTGTTGCGGTACAGTTGAGCAAAGTGACTCGCCGGTTGCTTTGACACATAGTTTGTCTTGAGGTCTGAGGAAGTGGTTGTTAAAGTGCCACCGACGATCTGCTTTACTTGGCCGGCGTGCAGGTCAATGCAAGGTCGGAGGCGTGTCATTGCAGCATGTGCGTCGATATTTGATGTGTGGCCCTTCTGGTGTGGTGGTGGGGTAAGGTGGGCTGTTGGCGAGACGGCTGTGCGAAATTTCCGCTGGAAGAACCTTCAAATGGATTTCTCCATCACGCCCCTTCAGATAACGGAACAACACATACAATTGACGGCCATGTTAGGTAAAAGAAAGAGGGGTGCTCCGAATATCGTGATGCCTTCTCCTGGGAACTCCTCCTCGGCCAGTCAAGAGGATCTGCAAGATATCTTCAGACGGCACTTCGAGGCCCAGTTCCAGCCGTTACCGGACCAACAGCACCTAGTGGTATCGAATGAGCTGACAGAGTCAGACTTGGACCAAGATGAACAAATCTCAGACTGGGATGGCATATCTACTGACGAAAGCAGAGCAAGCGTTGAGGTAGTTGAGTATACATTACCCAACAAAGCAGAGAGGGCCGAGTTGTCGAAAGAGGAGCTGAAGGGTTTCATGGTATAATCACTCCACCGAATCACTAAACCTGTACAATTACTGATCGACTTCCATAGACCGCCAAGCCACCATCCACAGGCTCAAAACCCAGCTCTACAGCCAAAGGGGTACAGGATGATAAGGGGGAGCCTGAGGAAGCATCCGTAGAGGCGGCGAACCTCAAGCACGACCTCGCACTCCAACGTCTTCTAAAAGAGTCTCACCTGCTTGACGCCACATCATCCCTCGGGCCTGTGGGGGTCAACCGCCACAAAGCCCTTGATCTGCGCCTTCAGGATCTCGGATCGAAGTCGTCGATCCTAGCCCAGGATAAGATGCCGTTGTCTCACCGTAGAGGCATACTGTCCAAGGCCACAGAGAAAGCATCGAGGAGAAGACATGAAGCAAAGGAAAACGGCATTGTTCTGGAGAAGGTCAAGAAGTCCAAAAAAGAACGGAACGTGAAGAGAGAAAGAGGGATCGGCGCGCCCGGTATTGGCAAGTTTAAAGGAGGCACGTTGAGACTCAGTGAGAAAGACATTGCAGATATCGAAGGTTCGAAGAAAAGCGCGAGTAGGAGGAGGAGGGCTTAGGAATGATCTGAAGCGTGCTTGTGCATCGCCGACTCTCCCTGGTACTGGATCTCGCAGCGGCTCGCTTCTCGTCAGCACAGCAGATCCTCCGTGGTCCATACGGTTATTTCGGCAGTGTGTTTTGCATAGCGATGGTTAGCTCCTGCGGCTATGGACCAGCCAAGCCTGATATCGTGAACTCTCTTGCGAACGGAATGGTCAGAGCGGTTGGAGGGAGCTCGTAATCTTCCGGTGGAGATCATGTCCAGTTCGCTGTCTGGGAACATTCATGCGCGCCGTCTACAAGCTACCAGTACACGTAGAGAATGGCGAGACCGAGCACACAGCTGCAGAACGGCAACGCCGGCGCATATCGAAACGCTTATTTTCCCGCTTCGACTGGGCACACCATAACGTGGGTTATCCCAATCTTACTGTGGGGTCTTATGGGATGGGATAAGGGCCAAGAAATAGGTGGCACCGACGTTGGTGAGCGCTTAGTCGGACCCTGCACGTTCGGGCGGTGGAATACCAGCCGCCACGGTACGCAGACAAAGAGAGGATGAAGTTTGTCTTCATCCTGGACACTTTGATATATTCTACTGTGCAAGCGGTGGACGCCAGGAGAGCCAGATACCGGACTGTAGTAGGCCCACTATCCGTCTGCACTTCCAAGTGTACCGGAATCCAGGTTTGATCAGCCTGCATACATTATGTCGACAGCTGGGATGTGGGAGGTCGTTCAAGGTCATCGGCCACGATGCCAGCTTTTTGAGTTTGCTACAGACCGGTACCTGCATGAAGGCTGCCGAAAGCACGTCGATCATTGCATCAGGGTGCGAGCTTGAGACCCTGCCGGTGGTGAAAGAGCTGTGGGCGCCAACGGCCAGATCATGCAGGTGTATTGGTGGAGGGATCACACCATATGGGTCTGTACACGGCGGCGAGAATACCTTCGAAGGTTCTACGGCTAAGACGAAGTCAACGGTCATGTCTCATCGGCATACCTTATATCCAGATGTGCTTGTACGAGTACAGGACCAGGTAGAGTTTAAGCACCTCTACCACTTCATCAAGGTGTTCATTCATCCATCTATTCTTTCTTATAGCCGCCCGCCTGCATTTCGCATCTCTCTCTTTCCGGTAGCGAGACATATGATCTTCAGCAGCATCCAGACGCAAAACTTAAACCTACCAGATACATCAACGCACACCTGATACCACATACAACCACATGTACCTTATGGAAGGCATCATTACGTTTACCTTCCCTCCTACCTTACCTTAATCCAATCTATCTTTAGATCCAACACGTGCACTCTGCAATCATGAGATGCTACCTTAAAGTAACGGTCAGTGAAGGGAGGTTTCAGATTTCTTACTTTACAGTACTGTACCTTACGGTACCTTACGGTACCTTATAGGCAAGGTAGACACACATTATGTTACTTGTTTGCGATGCTTGACTCTATCGGGAAATAAAGGAGCAGCATTGTGGACCCTGAACGCTGATCTCGATAGCAGATTGTTCTATGATGATTCTGAATCGCAGTGCTTGTTTTTGTTTGCTAGTATCCCCGTGGCTTATCACAGCCCTGACTGAGAGATAGATGCGAGCAAGTCGTCTTTTGTCTTTGTCCACGGCATGACCCTTACAGTTCTAAGGTAACGTTACACGTCAATCAAAGAAGGCTGGGTGTTTCAGAGACGGCGATCATACTGGTACATGTACAGATGAGGAGTGGTGATCCCCACGTGTCCCAGGTCTGTGCTTCGGCCGGCGCCGAACAATGGAGTCCTCTTTTGCTTTTGGCGCATATCCCTTACCTACCACACCTTACCTTACCTTATTCCACCTGCACGCATGAGAGGTCGCTGACACATCTTGGATGATTTAGGGTATATCTGAATGACGACATATATCTCAGCCACGCTTGGCTGAGCTATGAGGTGGAGATCGTGATTCATTCAGTACGAAAAACTTGTACCACTGAATGAAGCCAATGCAACGCTTGACCTTACTTCGTTGTATCGGTCGAGTGAAACCAGTTCATGCACCCATCCTCCTCTGCGAGTCCGGCTACTTACAGCTGGTGGAATCGAGTTTGAAAGAAACTGGGCTCGTCATCGTCAAGAACAATGACTCCTATCACCTACCAAGGTTTGGAAGACCGATGTAAGACACGAACGGTAGTACAGTCCGGGTCCTCGTACATGCACTCTTATCGTATGCGGGTGCGGTGCGAAATAGAGGATAAAGAGAATGATTAGAGCCGTCAATATCAATAGGCAGATAAAACAAGAGGATGACCGTGGCGCCAGGCGCGCTCAAATGGATTTCCATAACTTACTTCATCGCCACAATCCTCGCTGTCCGTGCTCAGTCACCTGGATAATCCCTTACGTATCTGTACCTTAGTAGGAGGCCGCCCTACTCGGCCCGCCCGGAGTGCGCATCGAGAAACAAGAGATGCGGTGAAGGTCGCCAATATCTGAGTACCTTGCCTGACCTGTTACCTTAGGGTAGAAGTTGGACAGCGAACCGCATCGCGATCTCGGACCGATCTGCCGAACAGGTGTCGAACGACGTGGAACGAGGAAGGATAGAGCTCTTAGAAGCTCTTCCGAAAGAACTTGGCCCTATCAGAAACAGGGTGCCTGCCATTCTCAGCCATTTTCAGCCTGATCTACCGTACAGTAACGTTATGTCAAGTACAGACACCCAAGTACTCTCCGCGGCTTCTCTTTAGCTACCTTACCTTATTCCTCGACCATACGATTTCGAGCACACGTCCGGCGCACTGACAGAGCGGACACGGTTTCAGGATCTGATACGAGCTCCCGCTTGCTTCGCCCTAAAGCACTTCCCACGCTGGCATCCCGCAGGGTAGTACCATAAGGTACTCACTATTCACCTGACCGTAAGGTACCTCATGCACCAAGGTTAGACGGCATCTGCATGAAAGAAACAGGTACCAACGTCTCTGGATCCCGAACATTCTCCCCCCAAAGGTGATTGGATCCACGGGACGAGGAGTCCAATCGATCAGCTTATCAAATCAACACTCGTCGGTCTACGGATCGAACAGCTTTCCTACAGCACAGCACACTATTATCGTTGCGCGCTGCAGAACCACACGCGACTACTGATCAGATCTATCACTACAACCACCGTCGAGATTTGGATCATCATCATCATCAATCACCGAGGCTGACTTGATCTGATAGAGGCTTTTGCCAGTGGATCAGTGGGTCAAGTTGGCCAGTTGTTCGAGGGGCCCGACCATCGATACATACCATTCATCAATCATCCATCAACCGTCATCCATATTACCCATCCAGTCATCATTCCTGCGACATCAACTTCCCATTCTCCTCGCTGCGGAAAAGCCAAGGACTACTTTGGACTGCGTCGAACTCCCTACTCTGCTCTGCCGTTGCGGCTGCGGTCAGCGCGGCGAACTCGCACAACCGTCCTCGGGACCCTTGTCTACCACCCTATAGTAGAAGTCAACGAAGAGACTGACGAGCCAGTGTGACCTATAAATTGTGTCCGGGATCATTCAGGCACTAAGGTACCCGCACTTAAGGTATCTGTAAGGTACCTCACATTACCTTACCTGTAACAAACCTGTAGGTACAGTATACTTACCTTCAAGTACGTGTACCCAGGTACTTGGCCTTACCGGACAGGACTGCTTCCAAAAGGCCATCCCGCGTATCCCACGCCGTCATTTGATGCGAGACTGGTCATCATCAGGTATTATTAATAACATCATTGGGTACCTTACACAAGTACGGACGCGGACGTGGACGTGGTCGTGTACCACTAACAATACCCACTGGCTCGCTCGCACGATCACATTTACCTTACCTTACCGCTGCCTCGTCCACAAATAAGTTATTTTCGAGTACAGGCGGTGGGAGACTAAAGCATCGACTGGATGATCGAGGACCTGGGAGCTTTGGACCCTTGTCAGGCCCCCTACGAATCGTACAGTAATCCCCCTCTGGCGGCTGTTTCGACTCGCCGCTCTTAACGATATACGGTACCTTAGTTAAGGTACGGTAAGGTAATCCATACAAGTACCTTACCTTACCCTGTATCCTGTGTTGTACCACAGGTACGGAGTACTTCTTCATTCTTCTTCCTCCGCTGGCCTCTCTCCAATCACTTCAAACTCGAAACTCAAAACCCACTCCAAACCTCTTTCCCACCCCCCCCCCAAAGACATCTCAAACATAGTCTCTGCAAATTCCCTTCTCTTACACCTTGCTTACACACACTACTTTCATCTTCTCCCGCCATCACTTCTCTTGTCGCACGTTTCATACC
>JAABUJ010002207.1_pt1 | contig 24900 bp, 24 predicted proteins | sample 5559131 | NCBI WGS metagenome assembly JAABUJ01 (sample SAMN10711875, study PRJNA513366) | rock metagenome | isolation source: Antarctica rocks | place: Antarctica: Victoria Land, Mt New Zealand nord | collected 2016-01-07
AAAGACACGGCGGCGGGCTGTCTATGGGTGTGCTGAACCCCGTCCTGATTTTCGTCCCAACTTCGTCCCAACTTGACAGAGCTCACGATGCGGTCGGTCCCAGTGCAGCACGCCTCCGGCTCCGCTCCGCACACAACAGCGCCAAGTCTGGACGGAAGTAAGTGAAAAGAAGTTGTTGAATTGAAATGGACAGGATAGAATAGATATCGAATCGATCAATGGATTGAAAGGACTGATCCAAACGCCTGTCTGCCTGCCTAAACAATGATCTGTACCAACCCTCGTAAAACTCCACTTGCCCACTCTCCCTCGTCTTCGCCTGCACACTCAGTAACCCCGACCGCCCCCAACGTCCGTCTCGGATTTTCAGCCCTCGAAGCGGCTCAAGCCCCTCAACACCTCCGCAACCCCAACGCCTTCCGTCTCAGCCCTCCTTCTGCCCTCGCGATCCCGTTCGTCCAACACCTCTGCTGCCGCGGCCAAGACCTTGCTCGCGACGCGGTCCGCGGTGTCCGTGTACTGGGCCAATTTGTGGATTCCGTCTGCGAAGGCGTCGATGGTTGGTTCGAGAGTGGAGGCGATGGTGCGGATACGGGACGATGGTGTTGATGATGGTGGGATGTGGAGGGTGGTGGGGATGGGGTGGGGGTGGTTGGGGGCGGAGAGGGTTTCGAGGATAGAGAGCTGTTCGGGAGAGAGGAAGGTGGTGTCGAAGGTGGGGAGCGATGGTGGCGGTGGATGTTCGGGGGTTGCAGTGGTAGTTGAGGTGGAGACTGGGATGGAAGGGACGTCTTTCGTGCCCTTGTCGTTGCTCTTGTCTTTGGGCGGTTTCAGGAGGTCTTCCCATGTTTTCCGCTCTTCTTGTAATCTGTGTTTTCGGTATTAGTGCTTCTCCTGTGATACCGAGTTTGGGAACTTGAAGGGAGACAAATCGTACCGTTTGATCTGCGCTTCCAGGTCATCGATCCTTGCTGCGTTGGAAAGGTTTTTCGGATTGGGTGTCCTGACGAGCGCTACTGGTGCGATCTCTTCCTGTCAAGGGGTCAGCGGGACTATAGCTTCGCTTTCATGTATAAGGTGTAGAAGTACCCTATTGAACCAGTCCGACATTTCTGACCGGGTCGAAAAGTCTTTGAGCAGCTCTTCTTGTATGACACGAGCTAAGTCAAGCATATTAGTACAAATTCACGCACACATAGAAGGTGCCATAATTACCTGCTAATCTGGCATTGCTGTCTTCCGAAGAAAATCCTGATTTCTCGCCCAATGCCCTTGTCCCACACCACGTCAACAGTTGCTTCATTCTCCGCGGCTCTGGAAGGCCGTCGCTTTCGATATGTTTGTAAAAGTCGGCAATTTCAACTTCATCGTGTGGTAAAGCTTCACGCCCATCAGCGACTGACCCCGAACCTTCCACTGCGTCGCTGGTCCATCGCCTACCATTTGACTTCCCACCATCTATCAGCGAGCTTGCTCGTCGCCCTCGCATACCAAGACTACTTCTCCGATGGCCCGTATCGGCCCCCTTGCGCATCTCTTTGTTCCGTCGGATGACAGGAGTATCGGCGAATGGAAGTGCAATCTTCGTTGCATCTCTGGGCCGTTCAACACAAGGGATCGGACCTGTATTGTCTTCCGGTTGCCCCCCTTTTTGCGCTGCCTTCAATGCTTCTTCAATCGGCCGTTTATTAGAGTCCTTGGCGTCGTCTTTACCCTCAGCCCGTCGCCCACTCTTTCCTCTTTCCTCCTCTTTCTCCACCGGTTTTTGGCCTCCACTAGTCCTTGCGCTCCTCTTCTTCCTCACTTGCAATCCTTGATCCCCTTTAGCCAGCGCACTCGGTGTGTCGGAAGGTCTATTCTTTCTCGGTTTCGCCGGTACAGGTACAGGTTCGTGCCTCTCCTCCAGAATCGTCTCGGGCTGCGGGACCGTCCGAGCAGCTTTCGCTCTTTTGGATCGTGTGCGCGTAAACATGAACCCGTCATCTTCTTCGTCGTAGTCTGCGCCAGATTCCTCAGCCATGAGTAACCACCCACGCAGCTATCGCACCGGATTCGTTTGCGCAATCACTCACCAGGTTTCCGCTTCTTGCTCGTTGCACCACCGCTAACCTTGCCGTTCGGTTGCTGCGTCCCTGCCGTGCCGGCGCCGCTGTGTCCGTTCAGCAGTGCTTCCTCCCTTTCCAGCAATCTCGTGCTCGATCTCCGCGTCGTCCGTTGCGAACTCGTCATCGTCAATGTTTGCAGCGGGGAGCGCGTCGCGTAGGATGTCATGGAGGCTTCTGCTTCCGTCGGTTGGTCTATGGTCGAATGAGGCGCGCGTCTTGCCAGTGATTGTCCCCGCAGCTCTCCAATTGTTCATGCGACCGGGATAAGAATATGGTCTTGCTGAAACGAGTGACAATATCTAGATCATGTCGGGGTTAATGGCGGAAAGTCGTTATGTACGGCGTTTTGATAAGAGGAATCCGGGAGTGTAAAGCGTGTTTTGATCTTGGCGCGACTGCGGAGTAAGCTAAGCCATGTTGGGATTTTGGGTCACCATCACACATTACCATCCTCGACGACGCAGGAGATCTACAAAAGTATCCGCCACACAGCGGAATGGTATTTGAAGAGTTGATAGTGACATTACTTAGAAAATACCTGGAAGTTGAGCTCCAATATGTGCTTCTGATGATGCCTATCTTCAGTCCCAGCTCCCTGGGTCTCAGAGTAGGTTCGGAGGAACCCAATGTCAACTATGGTTGCGTCCTATACGCCATCGAATTCTTGCTTGCCTCATCCCGCATCCACTCTCAAAATCATCAATTGAGTATTAGCAATGTCTACGGCTTCGAGGTTCGTCATGGAAGTTGCAACGCCGATCTTAGCGTTTCCTCGTTTCTTCACTATAGTTTTTCGTTACAGTCATAGCTCCCGTGCAGTGTGCTCCCAATGTTTCTCTTCGCCGTCATTCTCGCCCTTGCAATGTCTTCGTTGTTGAAATGAATCATAGCCAACCATCTACACAGTGTGTCCTAGCCTGATATCGATGCGGCAGTAGATGGTAATGCCGGTGCAAGGCTCCCTTCGATTCTCCGCTTGGCCTCTTGCCTCTCGTCTTGCGTAACGTTCTCCTCCTTCTTACGCATATCTGGTGTGTGTTGATGTTGGTCTGGACTGTGGCCTATGGACATGCCTACTCGCACCTGATCTAGCGTTAGCGATTGAATCTCGACAGCAGCTCACTCGGCTTACCAATGTCTCAACAGCACCATTAGAGTTTTCGACCAAGTCGTCGTCGAACCGCATCTTCCCCGGCTCAAACAGCACCAAGAGCGTGCTTCCGCCAAATTTAAAGTACCCGAGCTCTTCTGCTCTTCCGACTTTCTCGCCAGCTCTTCGGGTAATGACTGTACTTCCTACCATCATCGCACCAACGCAAATCACCATTACTCGACCGTGTGCGACAGAGTCTATTGGTACTACTACTCTCACGTTCTCGCCGTAAACGTCCAGCGCGGACCGAATGGCCATCGGATTGACGGTGTAATATTCACCTTCGATAGTCTTCGGCTTATCCATGACGCCGTCAACCGGGACGTGGAAACGATGGTAGTCCTGTGGTGCTAGTCGAAAGATACCCAACGACCCATTGGTATATCTCTTGGCATCTTCCGGATAAGTGTCGCCTAACAAACCTTGGATGGAGAATCCGCGCCCTTTGACCCAGATCTTTGTTGCATCCTCCAAACGGTTGAAGACCACGCATCGTGAGTCTGCTGGCGAGACTATAATCTTAGGATTACCTGGAGCAGAGCAAGGACGTGCTTCAGGCTTCAGAGCACGGTAGAAGAACTCGTTGAAGTTCTTGAAATCCCCCACCGGGCGTAAAACCTCCGACATGTCGAGTTTGTGGAAGTTGATGAAAGTTTGAATTTCCCGGGCAGAAGCCGGGTCGTCATACTTCCTACCCTGTTTAATACTCAAAGACTTCAAAAGTTTACGAACTACCAAGTGTCAGGACAGCCCAGCGTATTGTTGCCGATGGTTACTTACTTCGTTTCTTCTCCATCTCTCGACTTTTCAACCCTTTATAAAGCAACCTGATGCCAAGTCGAACATAGACACTCATTCTTTCCTCATTGATCTGACCCGTGACCCTATCCTGCACCAAGATATTTGCCGAATTTGCACCCAGCTTGTAGCCACCATAGGAAATTTTAGTGATGACTTTCGAGTACCACTTTCGTTGCGCTTGGCTAGGTGTGACAAAGCCGGCCATCACGATGCTGTTGACCTGCCGCCAGTCCTGACTGGCACAAGTCGCGATATGAGTTATGATGTCGGTGTCGGATCTTTTGTTGAGACGTGGCTGGTGGCATAGGGGACATTCCATGATTTTTATGACATGTTCATCGCCCTTCTCATCTGCCAGATCATCCCGTTCGAGCAACTCCCCGATTTCGCCTTCGGCCCCCAAGTCATCTTGCGAGATAGCGGGTATTGCGGATCGATCGTACTTTGTATTGAGGGGCGAATCCGAGTCTCCATCCACCTCTGGCGAATCGCTACCAGTTGAAGGGCTTTCGCCGTTCTGGACGGTTGAAAGGTGCTCGTTGGGCATGTGATCCTTCAGTGTATCTCCCCAAGATTTCTTTTCGGGGGTTCGGTGGAGCTGGTCTTCCAAACAGATAATTGCCTGGTCGAATGTCAAGTCCATGTTCCCAGTATCCTTTTCATTATCTTTTGCAAATCTCTGAAAGAAACTGTCTATCGTCGATTCCTTCAGCGTTGATCCGAAATTATCGAGCAGGGTCGTGAGCTCAACTTTGCTGATACGGGCACTGTCGTCGGCATCATACTGCTTCAACATTGCACGCCAGAACTGCTGCCGCAGAGCCGCATACGGTAGATATTTAGCTTTGACATAGAGATGGGGGATATGCTTGTCTTCCCAGCGGTCCTTGTGCTTGAGGACGAGAGGAAGGACATAAGGCTTGAGATCTGGATCATCGGGGTGGTGGCAGTTCTCATCCATTGAATCTTGCGCTGTAAGGGAGGGCACCTTGGTCAAATTGTTTGAATCCAGCGGTGCGCTTGTGGGAGGGGTAGGTACCTCCAGCTGGGAGGAAGTGGTGATTGAGTTTTGGGAGTTTGCGGATTTGAGAGCAGGTCGAGAGTTCTTATTCAGACTTGTGGCAGAGGACGACCGGGAGATAGGTAGCCTGAAACGTGATTTGCTGGCTGGTGCTGGCAATGTTGAAGCGTCTGGCGGCTCACGCAGATGGTAAATCCCAGTCTCGGGATCAGCATCTGGCGCTGTGGATATGATATCTGCAAGTGCAAAGCTCGAGGTCCCAACAAAATCATTTCCAGAAAGCTTGTCCCTATCCACGACAGAGAAGCTTAGTGAGTATGTCTGCTCATAACGCAATACCTGGAAAACCATTTTCTCATCAAACACAGGATTGAGATTGTGGCGGATTACTCGAGTCCGATACGTCTTCCTACCCAAGGAAGCAACCACAAATGGATCCATATCGAAAGACGTTCTTGTCACTGTCGGAATGGTGAGCTACAGCAGAGACGGAGTGACGCGCCACAACAGGGGAAGCATACTGTTGCGCTCAGGTGGAAGGTCTGTAATCCTGTTGATCTCCAAAAAGACAATGCCGACGACGTCTGCTTCGCCACCGGTGTACTCGTACGCCCTTGCTTTAGTCTTGCGCTTGATCCTAGCCAAGCGCAGCCTCCTTTTTCGCTTCTCAGCAATCTCTGGTTTGTTTAAACCATCAGTCTCGTCAGAGGTATCCTCAGCCTTCGCATCGTCATCGTCATCGGCGTCAGCTTCCTGGCTCTCGAGACGTGCTAATTCATCGTCCTCTTCGCCTTCCGCACTGGTACTGACTGCGACAATAGCCGTGAACCTTTGGAGAACATCTTGGGGCGTCGCTGACGTGTTGAAGGGGTCGGCCAGTGCAAATTTTATCAGAACCTCTCCAGAAATCTGACCGCCCTTCTTCTTGCCGTTCTTACGCTTCGAAGTCAAGGAATACCATATCGGCTAGAGAAGTTAGAATGTAGTGTTCCCGTCCAGATGCGCGACTCTACTCGCCTCCTGGATGGTTTGCCCGTTTGCAAATATATCTTCCAATGCCACATCAAACTCGCCCAGATAGTCCTTGCCGAAGCGGTCCTTGTCCCAGCATACACACTCAAGCAGTAGACTTTGTACACCGACAACCGGAAGGTCGAAAGAGACATTCCACTCCGGATTGAGTGTCTTACTGATAGTCGGAGTGGACTCTTTCGCCTCGCCCAAGGTTACAACGAGATACTGCACAAGGGAGTATGTCACTCAATGCGTCTTTTTCACAATGAGACGTTTGTAACCCACCGGGTCACTGGTTCCACCCCTGTCCATTGCTGCCAAGTTCCTGGCCTACCATTCCGATTGTTAGCTCTCGCCTTGTCGAGTTGAGCCCTGTTTCGAGAGCGGAATGGAAATAGCGCACCTTAAGAACGGTGGTCTTCAGGACCAGGTTCTTCCTTTCACTGGCGTACCTCATTGAACTTGGAACACAATTCGAGGTATTACTAGCGGTTTGGCTACTGCCACCTCCGTTCGTACCGTTCTTGTGATGTGTGTAGCCTTTCAGGCGCTGCGGAACACCGATGTGGACCATATTGGATAAAGCGGGGTTCCCACAACCCAGAAAGAAAAGGAGAAGTTACGAGGGGAGCTTTCCACACAATGGTCGCTGTTGGATACCTTAGGAAAGGTATTTGTACATTGACTACCTTGCCTTACGAGGAAGAAGTGGCTTGGTGGGGTGTTTATATCTTGGCAGACATCAAGATTGCCAAGTGGAGGGAACTCGAACTAACCGTTAGCTGAGGTACCTACTTCGTAGTAGCTGCGCTATTACAACATTTCTATATTTAGATCCAACTTTGTAGGTAATTCCCCCGTCTGTCAGCCTTACACTAGAGCACGTATTAAGATAATGGCGATGATCCTCTTCAGACTGCCGACTTTATATTCATAGGTACCTTACGATGAAAAGTCTTAGTATCTTACGGGTCCAGCGAGGCTTGCTTCGACCTGACTCGGGTGTCTGCGGTGCTGTCGTTGCTTCACCATGTCCGACTATGTAAAATTATTTGGTGTTTTCTTGTAAAACGGGTTCAAAGCGATTTGAAACTTAAGGGGCGGGATTCTACACGGAAGGGATAATGACGGTGAGTAAGATTCTTGGCCAATTAGTCTATACGGTAGTCTATAGGTATCTTAAGCATAAAGCTGGGACGAAGCAGTAAGCATAGTCGAGCGCGCACAAAGCATAACAGCGCAACAATGAACCATGGAGCCACAAGCCATTAAACGGTCTGTACTCCACCGAGACACGGACTAGAGAGGTGACCTGTACGCTCGCGCTGACAGGTGATCCTCCGCCTTCGTATGAGACGTGCCGTTTCTGGCCATTGGATAGATGAGGTCTGCGTATTACGCCTGTGCGGCAACCGCAGTGACATCCTCAGGGTTGTTATGGGCGAAATCTTCTACCCAGAGCATCGGTTCTTCTGCGGGGACAGCTGTATCGTACAACGACATCTAATAGAATCTCAATACTGGTCCGACGTGGCTCGTGGTGATGTAATGTAACTTACTGCAGTCTTATTTGAGAACAGTCGCCACGAGTGGGCACTTGGATTGAAAAGCACGGGAAGACCAAATCCACCAGTCTTCGCATGATCTTCCGCCATGATATTCTCGAGCTCTTTCCGGATGTCTGCAAAGCTTTCGAAGGGAATGTACGCAATTTTGTTTTCGAGGCAATATCTCTCGAGATAGAGACCCTTGCGTGCGAAGAGCACATCGGCATGACGAGCGGCCGGTAAATCGGAGATACCGTCTCCGATGAAGACGATCAAGGGATTGCTGCTATCCGCCGAAGCGCTGTCGCGATGCTCAGCTATGGATAGACCTTTGTCATGGCCAAAGTCACAATCATGGCGCCAAATGGGCTTCCAGTATGAGCCGTCGGGCATGATCTCGGCGTAATTGGCAATCACATCTATGCGCGCAGACTAGCACGAATCAGCATGCACTTAAGAGTCACAAAGTTATAGATGCCTTACCTCTTTCTCACCCAGATAATAATCCAACACCCGTCTCAGGACCGGTTCCAAGCCGGCGGACAGGACATGGAAAGGAATGCCGTTGCTCATGCAAAAGTGGTGGAAGGTCTGAAACCCAGAGTCGATCCGAAGAGACGTCTTCATCACTCCGAAAGCCTCATCGAGCGGTATCTGCGGATGGTATCAATCAGGCTCTGCTGAACAGCACCTAGTGAAGCATGGAAGTTTACATTTAGGGAACCCCACATCTCAGCGAAGACCTCTTTGAAAGGCCTTTCGCCGGATTTAATCTGCCGACTGAGCATCTTACGAGTTTCGGTACCACAGCCATGACTATCAAAGAGGACATGTCCTGTGTCTTGCAAGAAGATTGTGCCATCGAAGTCTATGAAAGAAGTTCTTTTAGTTCTGGTGGTCGAAGAGGGAAAACTAAGGTAGGATTGGGTTCGATACGATTGGACCAGAAACGAGAAGATCCGCTGCACTAGGGACGCGTACCTGAGAAGCAAACGATCTTCCTCTTCCTTGTCGCACGCACAAGGTCCGAGGTACAGGCGGCTGAATTGCAGATATCCTTGAAAACTTTGACATCGCATGAGCTTTTCTGGCAGGGGAGGTCCGTGAACATGGGCATGACAGCTGAAGGCTGATTCTTGTTTGCGATATGCTGCGTATGAGTTGTGCGTGATTAAGGTAATTAGTGGAGGGCACGATATTCCCACGGAAGGGGTCGTAGAGGAGGGCGAAGAGTGATTATTATCGTAACACAATTACTGATATGATAAAGGTTCTACGAGACTGCGGTGGGGAACGGGAGCAGGTACCTGCCCTTATAGGGGCTCCATTCGATGGTCAACGTGCACGGTGGACAGCTCATGTCGGTCGGCACACTGCTTCATTTTGATTCAGGGTGAGATATCTGTTGAGGAGCTCTCGCAGTCTCAAAGAACCGAGATCGCATGAAGCACGAAGCATGGCACGGGTGGATCGTTGACTGACGAAGCGCTCCCCAGCCTCACGTCCTTTATACTGACCGGACCGGGTACGAGGGGCACAACCACAAGGCATATCACGTCGCCGTAAACGGATCTGCAGCGCCCGTGCTCGATCCAGGAGGTCTGGATATGGTCGAGCGACTTATCAGGGACGCAGACCGGCCAGGGGCAACAGGCCTTTGACGTTCAAGTGTAGTGATCTTCCCACATGAATCTGCCGTTGGAACGACTTCCCGCGGGTATCGCATATATTCCGGCTATTACAAGGCTACTGCGGGAGAAGCTGTAGCTTCGTACTCTATTTGCTTCAGCAGCAACGTCAAGGCTCAATCTCAATGCCGGCAGCGGATCAGACATTCCTGTACGAATTGGAAGACATAAGTCTGCACATGGCTACTCCAAAGGTGCCAAGGTAGAAATGCGCAGACCTAAGTCTTCCGACTTCGTACCACAACCGTCGACTCCTTATCTCCCTCTCGTACAAAGACTTGGTCTGTGGAAAACCCGGGCTGCCGGATATTGCTGCAACAGATTTACCCACCTCTACAGGTCTGTGGCAAGCGATGTATGGCCTGCTTGACTTGGAATCGCTGGTTATCGACTAGAGAGAAACGATTTGTTCGCAACTATCAGAAATTCTAATTTTGATAGAATTCTCCTGAAAGTCAACTGCTTCCGAGTACAGGCGACAGTCACCCATGCGCCGTATCTGCATTTATTCTGCAAGTGTCGAACCGAAAACCTGACAAACCGTTCTTTTCCGTCCCATGAAAAAACACCATCACTGTGCAACCACCTTGGCGGCATACTTTGTTGCTGCTTGATCGAAAAAGTCACTCTTCTCTTGAAGGTCTGATAAGAATGCGTGTCCAGGCGCTTGTGATCGTAAGAGACTGTCGGTCGCAGGCGCAATGAGCAAGTCCATCATTCCAAGTAGTAGGGATGGCAATTGACTTACGATAAGTGGTCGGTGGTATCCTTCCCTGACAATACCGAAAGCACGATGGTGTTTATGATGGCTTCTGCGTCGCTAGGGTCCTTCTGCATTGCTTGCTGCAAAGCTGCCTCAGCTTCTGGCAGTCGTCCGAGATGTATTTCCGCAACGGCTTGACCGACCAGACTCTTGGTCGCCGACGTCGAAGGTGCTTGGGCCATCTCTTCATACACGTAAAATGCTTGCTGGTATTTCTCTCCTCCCTATGCACAGTCAACCATACGTGAGTAACGATACACAATCCTGGATAGAAGCGGCCTACCACACGTAGCCCAACCCATGATTCTGCGATATTGACGAGCAAGCTGTCCTGAGCCCATCTCCGTGCAGCCTGCACCTCCTTCATCGCGATGTCTGTCCGGTTCTGTTGTAAATGGATTTGAACGATCAAGGCGACACTGCATTGCAGCTACCATCAGCCACGGCGTTGTTGATCGAGGCCATTGCGCTCGCGCGTCCTTGTCTTACGCTTCAAGGTTCCCTTGGTGTTTCGCCAGCAGATTCAATGCATCCTCACTCCTTCCCTCCGACTGTAATACCGTGGCAGCTAGTACTTGCACGGTCTGATTCTCGGGCGATGTCGAGATCAGCTGTTCCACCTCCTTCAACGCACCGGACCCGAGAGCATGCTGTGCCAACGCCTTCACGGCTACCAAATCCGGCTTTTGATCCTCTCCTTCCACTTGCGCAATGACATCCTCAGCTTGACCGCTCGCTATCTGGGCGCGAAGTTGCAGTACACGTCCTGAGAGGCTGTTTGCAGGCGATAGGGAGCTGGTGTCGAAGTCGATCACATTCTGATATTGACCTTGGTGGAACGCATTCTGTAGGTTCAGCAGCTCTAGAGTAACGATTAGCTCGCAATCTGAATTATCGCAACATGGACTGATCACCTTACCTCCTTCTGCTGAGAATGGATCCATTCTCGTGCGTTTCTTCGGTCTGCGTGGTAGTTGGTTGAAAAGCTCATCCTAATACCCTAAGGTAGGTATTATTTCTCCACGGACTCGTATCTTATCTGATCTTACGCTGCTAACCTCTCAACGGTACCGTACACGATCCATCAACTAACCTCCAAAACCAAATCATCGATTTTCTTCCTTCCTAGATAGGTACATTCTCCTTTACCTTAACCAAATTTGTGCTCGATCCATACAATATAGCTGGAAGTCTTCCTTCGGTCGAGTATTTTGTCCAACTGGCTTGACTGCCTGAGCATTGGGAATACCTACTGTGATAAGCACCCATTGCTACACGCCGCTCACACATTAGACCTTTCCTGAGTCTTTCATTGACCATCTTGTACACATTGGCACTGTGCAAGCACCAAAGCCTCAAACTCAGTTTGGAACGGTCATTGCTCTGTAGATACAGTTGGATACCCAAGACCACGGCAAATTTGCTGTTATTACAGGCCCTTCTACAAGCTGTTTGCTCTTCCTGGTGGAACGCCCTGAGAACTCAAAATATGACAATGATGGCAGACAAGAACTGCAAAATCAATCACGGCAGAGTACTGGAGCGCGAAAAGAACACTCGAAGGAAAATGTTAATGGCCAAGCTACAACAGCTTCGACGCCAAGTCAATCCCATTTCTACGATTTCCCTTTCCTCCAAGGTGATGGGTGATATAGATTCATATCGTTGCGGATCCTGATGGACAAAGGTATTGCTTGTGTGCGGTACAAGGGTGGATCGCTTCCCTTGGTTATTGGATCGGCCACTATCAGCAGTGTCCTCGTCCGAGGCCGTCTTGAGCTGAGCGCGGATGCTATCCCAGATTGAAACTACCTTGTCACCGGTTCTGCGCCGGTTTCAGGCTTGTTTGGGCGTTTGTCTGTGTTTGAACGTATCTTAGATTTTGAGCTGTAGTTCATTGAGCACCCGGTCGTCCTTCTCTGCGCCTCTCTGACATGCTTTTCTGCTGCAATTTCGGTCTATCACCATTTACAACTTTGATGTGCGCTTCTCTTATTGATTCCTTCTCTGTCTCTGATGGGCTGGCTATCAGCTCTTCAAGATATGTCTCCGATGTAAGCATCTCATGGGGACTTTTGAGTTGCACTCCGCCTGGTAGTATGTCCTTTGCTCAATGGCGAATGACTTCTGAGTATCATTTTTATTTTGCTAGAGTAGAAACACCGCTCTCAAGGTGTTATTTCTTGCTTGCTGCACCTATGATCTTTCTTAAATCATCGTCATATAATCTCTCGCAGTTCTTTCATTCACCGCTGATTCATGGCCCTGACATTAACATGATCCTGAAATCAACCAACAGCCATTCACTGTCGACGAAGTGAAGCATGCAAAGGCCGCCCCATTCACCACAAATCAGGCTCTAATTAAATATCTTAACACCCATAGTCTTTCCTGACACAGCAGAGATTAGAGAGCAACCGCCCAATGCTGAGAAGATACCCAACCGCCGAAGATGAGCGATGCCTAGCGAAGGACGTGCCCGGGTAGCACACCGAGATTTGGAAGCGCTGGGTCATTTCCGACGTTTAAAGACCCTCGACGATGGCAACAGCGCTCATGGTGTAATTTCTGGGAACATGAATGACGGCGTCTTCCTGGTGAAGCGGAAGAAAGACGGACTGGTCTGTGTCCAGAAACGCATCCCAACACGGGACAAACACCTTCTCAACGAGATTCGGATCCTGCGGCTCCTCGAGCATCCCAATATCTGTCAGTACATTGACGCTTCAATCTCCAATGACGACCCGCCTCCGTTGCGAGCGAGCCTGTACGTTGAGTACTGCGATTCTGGGAGTTTGGAGATGCTTCTGCAAAAGTACCGTGAACGCAGTACTAGGCCTCGAGCCCGCGCTTACATCCCGGAAGGATTTATCTGGAAAGTGTTTCTCGAGCTCTGCAGCGCCCTCCAATATCTCCACCACGGCATCGAGGCCGACAATACTTCCCCCCCGAAAGATCCACCGGAGTGGCGAAGGGTGCTCCACCGCGACATCAAGCCGGCAAACGTGTTTCTGAAGAGCGGTCTGTACTCCAAATACCCCACCGTCGTCCTGGGCGACTTCGGCTGCGCCACCAAGTACGGCATGAAAGGGTGGAACGACACGACCACCCTTGCCGGCACCAGCGCGTGGCAGCCTCCTGAAATACCGGAACATACCACCCGCGGCGATGTCTGGGCTCTCGGCGCTGTGGTACAAGCTTTGTGTCGGCTAGATCAGGGTCCCGTCAGTTCGCCCCCTTTGGGCGTCGAACACGAGATCTGGTGGATCTCGCCGGAAGCTCGTCGACCTAGAAGCGCTGGGGCTCACTATTCCGTGCAGCTGAACTGTGTGATGGAATCAGCACTGACGATATTGAAAGAGCAGAGGCCATTTGCGTATCAACTCTACAGAGATTTGAAGGAACGTTCGGGCCGTGCTCGGGGTGATGAGGGGGTGGTCGACGAAGCATTCCCTTTGTGGGCATTTGAGCGAAGGTAAGATACTTTCGTAACCATTCTCTCCCGTATAGCAGGAAGTTGATTGTGCTATCAGTGCACCGATACTAACGCCATCCCCACTCCCTTAGGACCGCCGTGAGTGAATTCCCATCTGTCAAATCGCGAAGCCTCAAAACCAAAGAAGCGAACCAGACTTACCTCGCGGAACGACGAACGGCCAGCTGGCTACGCTATGGTAGAAGTCATTGTTCTTGTCAGAGCTGTCGTGACATTCGCCGCCGTGACGAGACGGAGGGAAGGTGTTGTATTCTTCAATAGATCTTTGCGCCCATAGCTTGCTAGCAATTCCACCCAGTCAGGACAAGCTGTCTGAACTCGACACGAAGAGCAATAATATTGAACGAGCAGATAGTTATGTTCAGAGTGTTGACATGGCGCGGAAAAGCATCGAGCTGTAAGCGCGGTGCCTTAATCCTTACCTCTTTCCTTGTATATCCTACCTCCTTGGTCTATCTTGTGTTGTCCCATCACAAGGGAGGACTCCCTCATCTTTACTTAACTGCATATAACAGAGAAAACTTCCTTCAGTCACAACACCTATGATCGCACATCCCGAGCATGCCTCCAGATCATCCCGTATTTCTGCCTGAATCAGGCCGCAACAACTAGCCATTTCCCCGCGCTTCAGTATGGCAGAAGTCTGACTCCGTGTCGGAGCGTTCGTGATTTCCGTCAACTCACGCATAATGAGAAGGAAGAGAAGGTGTTGTCGAACCGATAATTTAGGTACGAAGGACTCTTGAACCATGTACAATATCTTGGTCAACTACAAACCCTGTTACTCGTAGCAGACTATTGTTGGGAGGGCCTCCATGTGATGCAGAGCACATTTGACATTCAGTGTTTGTTTTGATGTGTTGGAGTGCTCCATTGTTTGGATCGTTGTATTCATAGTACGATCTGGAACCAAAGGTTACGGATGGACAGACACTAATCAATCAACGTAAATCGGACAACGAGATGGACGGGCCGGAATGCGAGTTTAAAGATCTCGTTAAACTGCGATCTGGGCTTGAGTTGAATCACCGTCTTATTGAACATAAGGGGACATGCAGAGATATGATACTACGACGGATCCATCCCGACCTGGCACCGACCTGGCACCGATCAATCGAACATATAACGACAGACAGATAGAACAAATAGACGCTATATGAAACGCTCCAGAAATGCCAACACATAGACCTCGACCTCGACGAAAATCACTTCACCCCTACACTCCAATTCCACAAAAGGAAAGGCACAACCAAGTCCCGCATCACCAGATACTCAAACACCACAAAACCCAATCCAACCCGCCATCTCCCATCTACCTCATCACCCTAAACGCCCCGCGCGTCCCCCGCAGCCAGTCTGACACCCCACTGCGCCTGAACGATCGCCTCCCTGAAGCGCCCAAACGCCTCGGGATCCTCTCTTTCCAACAGCGCCAGTTCCTCCGCACTGGCACCAATCTCCCTCAAGACGGCATCCGGGCCCAGCCGGTCGACCTTCTCCTTGATCTCGGCGCCACCGAGGGTCTCGAGGCGGTCGCGCAGGACGCGCAGGTGCTCGGCCTCGGGCTCGTCGCCGGTGGTGCCGTGGGCGTGGTCGAGGGATTGCGGGCGCAGGATGTCACGCCGGACCTGCTGGCCGAAGCGATGCATGCGGCCTTCTTCGAGCGCGAGGGCGCGCGATGCCAGCGAGACGTCCGAGTTGTGTCGCGAGAGGGGCACTTTGATGACTTCTTCGTCGTCTTCGGTTAGGGTGGCGGCGTCGGTGGCGGAGGGGTCCGGGTCGGTGATGGTGGTGCTGTTGTCGCCGCTGAGTATGGACGTGTTTTCGCCAGAGGAGTAGAGACTGTCGTCTAGCGAGGCAGTGTCGGTTGTGGGTGGGATGATGGGGAGGCGTGGAGCGAGGCGGGTTTCGGGGTACTCGTCTTCGAAGCGCTGGATCATGCGCTGGAGAGTCGAATCGAGGAAGAGGAGGCGTTCTGTAAAGGCTGTTAGGGTAGTGTAGATGCTATCGTGAACAGCGAACTTACTGTAGGCCATATCGTTACCGGTTCGGAGTTCCCGCCCCAACGCCGGCTGTAATCTGGCACGAATCTTCCGGGCGCTTCCGAGTAGATCTTTGGACATCTCCCTCGCTTTGCCTTTGGTGACATCAGCACCTTTGAGCACTTGTTTCGGCGTCACCGTTCCACTGCCGCCGGGAGAGACATCCCGTGACGGCCTTCGATGGTCCGTGGAGCGATTCCCTAAGCATACGCCCAAAGCCTTAACCACACCCGTTCCCCCAACGATGTAGTCGTCGTCAGGAGCTGGTTCGTCGTCGTCGTGATACTCGGCGGACCCTCCCACATGTCCGACGAGGTGGAGTAGGATGTCCGGGACCGCGACTTGCTTCTCACCAATGTGCGGTTCGATGTTGGGAGCGACCCCTGCTGCGTACGCTTCTGCGACAGGACCCCGCTCCATATTCCTCAATGAATATGCGACTACTTGTTTGGCAAGAGCCTTGACCACTTCGCTAGAATCGTGACTGGGCACCTCGATATCGATGCATATGATTGATTTTGAGACCCTCACGGCCACCATCAGAGAAGCGTATAGTGCACAAGCCTCTTCTTGGCTGGCTTCATCCTTTGCCGAGGCGAGAGCGGATAGTTGAGGATTCTCCAAGATGTTGAGGTGCGCGAGGTTCGGGCATTCCGGGAGGACTTCTGCAATTGCGATGGCATGCTCCGAGGACATTTCTACGTCTTGCAGGTGGATTCGCTTGAGGAGCTGGAGTTGAGGGATGTAAGTGCGAAGAAGTGGAAGAGCGTCCGGTTGTGTGGAGAAAAGGTCATGATTGTGCGAAAGGTCAATGAAGCGGAAATTGGGTAAGATGCAGAGCGCTGGAAACAGAGACCCCAGCGAAGTTGGTGTGAGGTTACAGTCCGCCAGACTTAATGCGTACAGAGGGCATTTGTCGTGAAGTGCTTGCGCAAGAATGGTTAGATTTTCTCGGAGGTCATTTCCGCCGAGATCCAGACCCTCACACCTCCCAGCTTGGACGTAACGACAAATATGCTCTAGGCCTTCCCTGGTAAGATGATTACTGGCCAGACCCAACCTTGTGAGGCCACTCTTCATCGCCGCGTCGACAATCTTGCCGATAAGTTCAGTGTCGAGGTTACATTCTGCCATCACTAGCTCCTCCAGCCGGGCTCCAGCTAATCGCTCTGCTAGCGCCTTTGAAATGACGGTGGCCATGTCGACAGGCGTCTTTGTGGTAGTTGTGGTCCTAGTTAGTGACCCAGAACTGTTGGTAGATGGTGGAGAATCAGGAAAGATTATTCCCGACAGATCGAGGGCCTTGATTGATCGTGACATGTTAATGAAAAGACTGATATGTCGCCAACCATTCTGGCCGATCTGAGGATTATTCTTTAGTGACAGTTTCTCTATGACACCAAGGATCTCTCCTGCGGATTCGTTTTCGTTTCTCCGTCTCTTGGCTAGATGTCTGTTATGTCTGGCTTGTGCAGGAGTTTTCGCTGCAAGTAAACCCGCCAGTATGACCCGAACTGCCTCATCGCCCAAACCACAATCTTCCATCATCAGCTTCTTGACAGGCACCACCGCTAGGTAATCCCCAAAAGTAATGATATCTGGAAGCTGCATCCAATACCCCGAGAAGTCTAAGCAGGTGACTATTCCCGGCGTTGCTGGATCGCATGCATTAGGCGTAGATAGCTGTTCGGTGACCCTCTTCAATATCGGCGTTTCTCGTAGCTGGCAGCAGCGTCGATAAATTCGTAAGGGATCGGTGGTAGGCTTATCTTGAGCCCTTGGCGTAGAGGCCTCTGGCGGTGAGTCCGTAGGTGAACTGCTGTCCGCATCTAGCATCACCTCAACCGGCACAGTCCCATCTGCCTCAGCCTGCTTGCGCTTCCTCTCCTTCCTCTCTTTGCGCTCCTCTTCTGACCTCTTTTTCTTCTCTCTCTTCTTGCTTGTCTCTTTCGTGTCTTTCAGGACCTTAGACTCGGTCTTGAGCTCTCCACCGTTCCCAACCACCTCCCCGCTGGTCTTCAACACGCCGTCCTTTTCATTTTCATCCACAACAGATTGCGGATGCTTCAACGCCTCTCCTTCGCCCTTCTCTTTCAGCTTCTTTTCCTTCTTCTTATTGACATCCACTTGATGCTCCAATTCTGTTAGACTCGGCCGCCGTCCGGGTGGCGGTGGTGAGGGGCTTCGCTCATCTTCGTCGACATAACGTGCGGTACCGGCGATTTCAACATCCACGCAGAATGCGACCCGTCTCAGCTTCGCTTGATCCAGCCCCTGAACTTTGCATCTCTCACGGTTGGGATCGATGTTCATGACTCGACGCGGACAAGTCGCACCCGCGCCTGCTGTCTTACCCAGGCTGGGCAATGAGCCTGACGAAGATGACAGTCGTCGTAATGCGCTCGTGAGAAACGACGGATGCCCACTTTTGGAGGTCGGCGACGCTTGTGGCGCCGGTGTATCGCCCTTTCTCGCATTCTCCGACGGAGAAGATACGGAGCTTGCGGACTGGTGTGTCTTTGCGGATTGCGGCTGAGCCAGTTGTGCCCGAGAGACCGTAGGTGACGAGACCGCGTTCGGAGCCGGAGATGTGGTATTGGAAGAGGAGAACTTCGAGCTTATATTTGACAGCCAGGAGTTCCGCCGAGAAGGAGAAGAGGTCAGGATCTTGGCCGGTTCCTTCGACACTGCGGAGTTACTGGGCACTTTCTCTGAGCTCCCACGGCTGCGAAGGTGGGGACGATGCACATGCTGAGATGCTGGCGTGGTTTTGGCGGGAGATGGTGCTCCGTTGGTGGTAGGCGGAGGAGCGAGAGTGCCGCCATGATCCACGTTGCCCTTGGGCATGGGCGCTGGCGTAGGCGTAGGCGTTGAGTCCTGCAATGATTGCCCATGTGTTGAAGACTCTCCACTATGAACTGATAGTGGTGCGGCAAGTGAACGATAATTATTATCTGCGTAAAATACACCAGGCATTAGCACCCCTGGACCTCGACCTTGACCTCGAGATATATGAAGAATGCTAGATAATGCGCATATACCGCGCAATCGCAGACCCATCATCCATCCTCCGCATTCACTTCCAGTCCGATCAGCCTTGGGTATGGCTTACCTTTCTGTGAATGATGAAGCCAGCTAACGTCGACTCCGTGTATGCCCTCCATGTTGCCTCCCTGTCCCGACCTGGTGATCACGCTCCTGAAATAGGCCGGCTAGCTGACAGCTGAATAGAGGATAAGGTATTGTAGTGACGGCGATAGGGATGTACCTCAAGCTGCTCCTGAGGCGGGGACCGCGGGGTCTACCCTCGCTCCATACTTGCAAGTAGAGAGATTGCTGATCGGAGCCGAACCATGTGCAGTCCGCACAGCAACTTCGTGCTTCTGGTTGAGTGTGAAATTTTGCGAATGTCGGAGATGGGTAGAGGTTATTTCAGCTTATGACCGTTGCTGACCTGCGTCTGCATTGACTGATTCCCAAGGGCACTACATACCTACCTAGTAATGACAGCTGAAGTTGCTCCGTGTCGGCTGGATTACTAATTAATTGCCAATAAAACTCACTGCATCAACTTACCTATGTATGCGCCATTACAGAGACCTGAGTCGAGGAAGGTCCTTTACGATGGGTTTGACCTCCGATCACTGGGCGATAGTGTGGTAGATAGGGTCATTCACATTGTGCAGTCAAGAGCGCGTCGGTACCCCTCGGATGTGCGAGCACCTCTGAACGTCAAACCGGACCCTTACCATACCGACGTGCGACTAGTCCAGCCTTAATCAAGGGCAGGTTTTGGACAAGAGACATTCAGAAGTCTGTGATCGCTTTCTACTCTTCCCACGGCGTTTAATTCTCATGACAAAGCTCTGCATGTTCGTCTAAGATAACATAAAGCGAACATAGAACAATGTCAAGTCCCATCCTAAGACTGGAGCTTGTCGATCTTTGCCTTGATCCTCTCGGTCTTTTCCTCCTTGCTTGACTTGCCTTTCCGGTACTTCAAGCTCTCCTTCTTGTACTCATCCTTGCTCTTCTTCTGACCCGCCTCGTCGTCCTTCTTGAACGGATCCTCTCGAATTGCCTTATGCGCTTCCTGGTACAGCTCCTCCAATCCATCGGCTTCGATGTCGTCGTCAATGTAGCCTTGGAATTGAGACTTGTACCGCTCCTCATCGTCGTCCGCGAGGGTTTCCATGTATTCCGCGATGTGCCCCGCGAAGATGTATTTGCGCAAGGCCTCCGCATCCAACTCTTTCGTCTCCATGTCGTAGCCTGGGAAGCGGTTCTCGGAGTGGGGAATCAAGATGCCACCATCAGAGGCGCCCTTCATCGCACCGAAAACCCTTGCACCGGTAGAGGTGCGCTGAAGACCAACGTCGAGGAAGCACTTGAATGGACGGCGCTCTTCTCCATCCACCTCAGCTGCCTCGGTGAGCTTGTACTCGCCGTCGGCCTCCTCGATCCCAGTGAAGCCCTCATCCAAGCCCAGCTTCTTCAGAGCACGGCGAGCGATCAAGAGACCGGTAGCATAGGCGGCAGCCCAGTTGGTCAGACCATGCTTGATACCATACCGCTTGAGCTCATGGGAGTAAGCGGAGCAGAAGACTTTATCGCCGGTAATTTCGGATGTGACAATCTGGATGACGATGTCACGGTTCGTGAATCTAACGACAAGACGATACTTTGGTGCATTGTATTTGTTTTTGGCTTGGGTGATGAGACGCTTGCGGGCATAGTAATCGGTCTTTCCAGCCCTACGGCGCTTGTATTTGGTCTGGTATCGGCTTTGAGATGTCGTTAGCTGCAATGAGTCTGGCAAGCATCCTTTGGAAGAGATACTCACCTGTAGTACGCACTATTCTTCACGAGCTTGGTGAAAGGCTACGTGGACAGACCAAGAGTCAGCAATTTGCGCTTCAGATTCGGTTCCGAAGCATCTTGCAAAGACCCTGACATATAGCTCATGGAGACATTTCCGACAAGCTTGGGAAAGCTAGGACGATCTGTTGCCAGAGCTTACCATTGTGATTGATGTGCCTTGCCGCGAAGTGGTTGGGTTGAGTGTGTCGTGGTCGGATTTTGGATTGTGTAAATGTTCTAATTCGTTGTGTGGGCGTCTTTCGCTTGGCAACGTCCCACGGATCAAAAGCAAGGTCGGGGACAAGCTCAAGTGCGCGACAATACAAATTTCTCAAAGCATCAACTGAGCAGATATCTCCGGATAAGTCTATGATTATCTGAGAAGAATTGATTGGGGATGATCGGCCAGCTCTACAAGTTACTCATCTTCGTTCTGAGTTTGGGAGAGACCTAGAAAGACAGATGAGACAGAAACACCAAACAACAAGTCAGGGCTGATATATTCCGAGTCGTAAGTCTACGGCCAGTATGTGTCTACATTCTCGCCTTCTCAACATCATCTAATAGCTTCAATCCTGTAACTGTCTCCAACTCCCTGACCACATCCCAACTTCTACCCAAGTTTACCTTGATGGTCCTCATACCTGCCCTCCTCGCCGCCTTCAGATTTTCCCCGATATCATCTAAAAACAACACGTCCTCAGCCCTTATTCCTGCTCGTCCTGCCCTCCTCTCATACTCATCCATATCCTTCAGAGCCCTCTGGTAAATCCTCGGGTCCGGTTTCCGCATTCCCACGTGCGCACTGGAAATGAAAACATCAAACTGTGCCCTCACATCGCCCTTCGTCCCCGGGAAAGAGTAAGGGTGCGACGGCGGAAAGATCATGGTGTTGCTGAGCGCAGCAATGAGGAATTTTCCGCTGGCTTTGAGCTTCACCAGTGCGGGATACATGTATGGATCCGGCGTCCGCGAGAAACGCATCATCTCCCAGAAGAGCGCTTCGGCGTCGACATCTGGTATGGGTGGTATGTGCGCAGTGGATGAGTCCGCCTTCGAGGCGTCCAGGGCTGCGATGCCCTTTGCGGGCAACTCGATGCTCAATTTGGTTTTCAACCTCGTGCAGTGTTCCCTCCACAGATCCGGGTTTCTCAAGTCTCGGTTAAAGCCTGCGAAAAACTCATTGTCCATGATCATTTCGCCGCGTTCGAGACGGTGCCAGAAGCCATTGGGAGCGGAGCGGGAAATGGAGTAGTTCACCCATCCTGGTGGGATGTTTTTGGAAAGTTCATAGTCTAGAATGGCTTGAAACGGAGAGACTACCTACATGAGGCACGGGACTTGTCAATGGCTAGTTCTGACTGGAGGATTTCAAACTGGCACCTTACACAAACTCCGCCGATATCGAATAAAAGTGCTTTCGGAAGCTTCTCGGAACCCATTGTGAATCGAAACACACACCTACTGTAAGTAAAACGCTGACCTGCAGGCCATGATGTTATGAACACATTACACTTATGGTGATTTCATAATCAGATAGAGTTATTCTGAAATTATCTGGACCTCCTTGTGAATTTTGTGAGGAGCTAGGATCGTAAAGCATCCTTCTAGAAGTCTTACTTGGGGGACTGCCTTAAGGTAAGGTAAGGCGGCTTCCCTTGAACCGGCGTGGTGAGATAAGATTAGATTATGCGGGGCAAGACCCTGAACCATGGATTATCGTTTTACCGAAAGCAGTCTTGGGCCCGAGACTACAAGACAGTTGTCGCGGCAGAACCATAAGCGGCAACCACACCACATTTGGCTCGCTTAATTCATTTGGACTTCTGTCCTGTAGCCTCGGCCTTGCTTTACAGCTGCAGGTGGGCAGCGTTATTCGAAGTATCAAGCTAGGTAGCCATCAGAATGCGAGTTTCATCTGGATTGAATGAAGTCAACACTACTACATTTATACGCCGCAAACAATGCAATCGAAAGCGTTGAAAGATGACAAATACCAATCACAGCCTGCCCGGCATACACAATTTACTTTGACGCAGAGACTGCCGATAGTAACACAAGACTTTCGGAGCTCATGTCGCTCCTAGGTGTTCAACATTTCGAGACGAACCAAACTGGGGAAGAGGTGGTGGCGGCGGTGGTAGCTGTGATGCCATTGCAGTCCCAGATGATGCTGATGCAGCTCTCGTCTGGAACATGGTGGTTATGCCAGAAGCAAAACTGATGGCAGAACAGCCACTGAAGCACTTGCACCGTCAGACCTGCTTGGATCACGACTAGGCTTTGAAAAGACGCCGTCACAAATTGTAAAGCCGACGTCGTCTGCGTGGTGGAGACAGCAGCCGCAAGCGCCAGGGCGACAGATACCCATGCGACACCGAGGGACGTCTGCTTGGGGAACCATGCTCGACTCGCGGCGCCCGAGCTATTGGTGGATTTGAGATGTTGCTTCACGAAGATGAGGAATGGTAGTCTGATTAAGGCCATTCTAGATACTACTCGTAGCGTGCTCAACTGTCATAAATCCTAAACGCTGTGCTAACTCTTGGCCTATTATTGCAGACTCCTTTACCACTTGTCCTCGGTGGCTGAGACCGTCTTCGCTAAGTTCCAGAAGAAATAGTCTGCTTCGTGCCACTCAGCCGATTTGTCCCAGAAGCAGTCTTCGAAGTCAACGATGTAGCTGCAGCATAGTCGTATGTCAGTCATTGCTAGCCAAATCTTCAACCCTTTACATACCATCTACGATGTTCCTTATCCCACAGCATGTTCAACAATCTCGAGTCCATCGGGATGATTCCGCACCGTTTCACCTCGCTGCCAACATCAGCACAGTCTAGACCTTCGCAGCGGCCAAGTACCTAAGTGCCACACGGAAAGCTTCCCGGATCTCGTTGCGATCTTCCAACGAGTACCTTTCTTCAATCCAGAAGTCCCAAGGAGGGGACCCCGGAAGCTTCTCCATCAAGATGTACACTACGTATCCGCCAGGGACCCACATAGTGTTATCTTGGGACTCCTGAGTCCACGAAAGTAACCTCGGTGCGGCGGAGCACCCAGCTGCGGTGAGGTCTTCTAAAGCAGTAATCTCGTCTTCGGTCCATTGGCTCCATTCCTCAGAAGCATCTTTGGCTCGTTCCGAGGGGTCCGGATCTGGATCTTTACTTTCAGGTATCCTAGAACGTGTTCAGTCGATCGAGGCAGGCAGGCGACCGAGTATCACCTACTGCATTCGCACTTTGATAATCGCTTCCGCCCCAACATCTGGACCCATCAATTGGGTACTGATATATACCGCTCTCGCTTCACAGGGTGGATATCTTTGTTGAAATGCTTCGGAAAGCTTTCGCCCAATCTTCCAGACTGTCTCATCTGGGAAATGAACCTCATCGGCATCGAACGTGTCGTCAATCCATCGCAATCTTGTTCGATCCATTCGGGCTATTCGACGCTTGGCTTGGGGCTCGAAGAGTCAGCTTCAATTTGATTTACTATGACGCCTTTCACGAGCTGATGCTGTCCCAATGATCTCTAAAATCTTTGACGGCGGAGTCTGAGTTTTCAGTCTCACGGGTATGTTTTGACGTTGGGGACAAGCATGCTGTTACACGGTTGTTATCAACTCAAAACCATTGCCCTAGCACTAGGCAGCTACGGCGCTAACATTGTATGGAGCAACATATCTTCCTTAGGGCATTCCAGCAGCCTAGAGTCTTTACAGACTACTGCACATAAAGTGAAAGTGTTGTTGAGTGCTTGATGCACAATCACAATTGATCATTCGGGCCCTAACGTACCCGATAAATATATTGCAGGCAGCAGTCACGAGTCACGAGTCACAACTCACAAGAGCGATAGGAACGGATAAAAGTAGCGAAACTCCGTGCTCCCGTCGCCATGGGCTCGCTAGTACCAAAGCGGCGGGATCCGGGACCTCGACAAGAGCGGGGCGGCATGTGTGATGAAGCTTGAGATACGCCCTCGGCCGAAGAAGACAGTAGTAGGCAAACTCCTTCATCCCATCTATCAAACGGAAGGTATCCGGTCTAGATATATCTTAGATCGGTCTTTGAGCTTGATGATACAGTACCTACCGGAACCACTACCTATATTAGGCAACTTCCTTCAGAGGTACTGTACAATGGTTAGACTGTGAGGACCTCTCCAGTTGACCTACCTTACCTACTGTATTCCTTCTTCCGATGCAAAGCGTCTTCCGATGCAAAGCGGACGATTGGAAGTCATGGTTGTTGGAAGTCCAAGTAAGCCACTGATTCAGGACCTACCTTACCTGGTAGGTAAAGATACAGAGTACTCTGATATGAATCTGTGCTTATCAGCTCGTATTCAACGCCTCGAGCCCCGCTTGCAGGAGGAGCGGCAGGCAAGGTGCAGATATGGCCATATCTT
>JAABUJ010002209.1_pt1 | contig 24874 bp, 7 predicted proteins | sample 5559131 | NCBI WGS metagenome assembly JAABUJ01 (sample SAMN10711875, study PRJNA513366) | rock metagenome | isolation source: Antarctica rocks | place: Antarctica: Victoria Land, Mt New Zealand nord | collected 2016-01-07
ACTGGCCATGTCAGCAAAAACAAACACCAGAACATCTTTTAACTACTTGTCATCATTTCAAGCAAGAACAGCTAGTTTTAAGAAGGAAACTAGGAAATCTACCATCAGGAATCAGGACACTTTTTACCTTAAAAGAAGAAATTCAAGCTGTTTTACAGTTTTTGAAAGAAACAGAAGTAGGAACCAGAAGGTGGCTATTAGGAGAGGAAATGAAGAAAGAAGTTGACTAAATTGAAAGAAAAGTTTGAAGAAAAGTTGGTTAACAACTAAGAAAACAGCCTGACTGTGAAGAAGTGATCAAAAAGCACATCAGCATGTAAATTTCTTATGTTGAGAGTTTCATGTGCTATTTTCTGTTTTTAACCGCCATAGCCTTATAGGCTGCATGCGATGTATGAAGAATAAATAAATAAATAAATAATAAATAAATATATGTTAAATCAATAATGCTCATAAGTGATGAGATTCAGAATCTGAGTGATGCTGTAATGCTTAGTCATGAATGTGTTATAATGTGCAGCTATAATAGTCAGCTATATAGCTTCAGAAATGTAGACTCAGTCTTAATAATAGAAAATGTTGTATTTTAATTCTTAAGAATGACTTATCAGCTCTGTAAGAATGCTTTATATAAGCTTATTCTTCAACAATATCAGTTAGAGCTGCTCTTCTAAATGTAAGTTAAGTTGTATGATGACAAAAATAAGAAAGTTTAACTGTATGATGTCTTCAGCTTTCTTGTGAATAACTTAAGTGTAGTTGACTTGCTGTAAGAATGTATTAATGAGATTGATTTTGCTGAAACAGTAAATTATAAGAAAGTTATATTTCTTAAGATTCAGAAATCATCAAATCTATTAATAGTTAAGCTATTTAATCATATTAAAGTACTGAAGACTGTTCTGATCTGAATGTACAGTAATAAGATGCTGCACTTCTTTCAGATAGTGTCTTTAATATTTTATATACTTAATTATAGTTAATAGTTCTTGATCTGATGTTTTATAGTTCTCTTTGACAGAGATTATCTTTCAGAATTAGAATGTTACTGAATGCTGATGTTTTTTAAATTTTTAATATAAAATTGTAATCATAGTGAAACTGAAGACATCTATCTCTATAATGATCAGTAAATTCAAGTTAAAGTGCTGAAGACATAATTTTTCAATGAAGATGATCTTTAAAGTCTTGAAGATTAATTGTGCTTCAGAAATTCACTGAAATTGCTGACTGTTAATAATGTATAATTGTTGAGTAAGAAGTTAAGCAATGCAAAAATATTTATAAATAAATCTTTAATAAAAATTTTCAAAGTTTAAAAAGATCTGCAGCTTCTGCAGTCTCTGAGATTCTGATCAGTTCAGAACAGTAATAATGTAAAATAGATTTATGTTAATTCTTTAAGATGTAAGAATGAAATCAAGAAAGAAAACTTCAATAATCTTAAAGTAATACTTCTTCAACTTAACATAAAGATTTACTGCTTATAGACATTTCAGTCTCTTTTAAATGTTTTGTTGAAGCTCTTTGTAAATGTTTCTTATAATAAGAATATTATCAAGAAAGATTATGACTTAATTTTAAAATATGCTGTTCAATATGCTGTCAACATAGATCTGAAAGCTAACAGAAATGTTGATGAGACTGAAGAGCATAATTAAATATTTAAACAGATTAAAGATGATTTTGAAGACTGTCTTTTACTTATTATTTTTCTTAATGTAAATGAGATAATAAATGTTCTGAAGATCAAGCTTAGTATAGAATTTGATTTTTTGAATTTTATTGAGAAAAAAATTAATCAATAATAAAGAATATTAATTCTTAATGATGATGATATTGAGTTCATAGTAATCAATGCAGAGTTAAAGATCTTTAATGTCTGACTTAAAGACATAAAGAATGAAAGATACACATAATGATGTACTTTTTTAGATGAAATCATACTTTTAAAACTTCATTAAATACTTTTTCAGAATCTTAATTTTGACTTTTAACTGCTGAAAAACAGATTGATTAAAAGATGTGATGTTAAATTTAAGATTAATGATGTAATTTATATTAATTTAATGTGAAGACAGCTTAAAGATCTTATCTTTAAAAAAGACATCAGCAAAGTTCTGAAGATAATTAGACAGAATGATAGTGACTTAATTGATATTAGTGATGTCTATAAAGATGATTTTCTCAGTAATTAAACATTGCTTATACATCTTTAAAACATAAAAATTATTTAATAAATCAATATAATCTTAACTGTTCATATTCAGTGATCACAGCTCTGAGTTCTTATCATTTTGATGAGATATAAGTTTAAAGAACAAGACAGTTGCATTTATGATGAACTTTGCAATAAAGAATATGATTATAGCATCTGAAACAGAGACTGTTATTAAGAATTAAATAAGATGTAATGATTTTTTTCTGTTAGTTAATGACAGAGTTGTAGGTTTGCAATTATGAAAGATTAAGAATAAGATTATAGTTGATGCAAGAAACATTAATAAAGAGTTTGATGTATGAATTGAAATCAAAAATAAAGATAAGAAAATAGATCTTGATCTGTTCTGTAGAGATAAGTTTCTTTTTGTTTAGACTATTGATTATAAAGATAAGAATAATGCTGAATGTTAAGAATAATGATGAAATAAGATGTATAATAATAAAATTAATAATTGTGCTGAAGTTGATAAGAGCTTTAAAGAATGAATGTGAAAGAAAATAATTTTAATAAGATATAACTGTGATAATGAGACTTCTGCAAAGATAATGAGATCAAGCTTTAAGAATAAGCTCAGTACAGAGATCTTTATTCTATCTAAGTCTGCTTTTTTTTAAGTTCTTAAACTCTGTAACTATGAAAATGAGATCTTTCTTGTTAATGTATAAAGTCACAATGTAACTCACTTCTTCACAGTAAAGACAGAGATCAATAACTTAACATTAATTCTTTTTAGTTTGTAATAGAGATTCTTGCAGATTCTGAGTCACTGAGGTGATTTAATATATGTATTGATGATGTTTGTAGAAATTGTGTTGACAGAGATAATTACATAGATTGTAATAATGATTGCTACACTGATCTTCTTAATTATAACTTTTAATTCTTATTTATGATTCTGAATATACTAATCAATGCTGATGACTAAACATTTAAACTCATTATAATTGACTTAAGACACTGAAAAGTAAATCAATATGTTTTTAACTTAATTCTTAAGTCTATAATAAAAGATATCTTTTCAGACTATCTTTGATCACTGAATCTGATAGATTAGATTTTTAAAGTTATTGATGAAGATAAATACAGAGATGATTTAACAAAGATGATGTAGCTTCTTAATTAAAATATTATGAAGATTAAAGTTTTTAATCTGCTCTTAAAGCTCTTATATAAATAGAATGTAGTCTTCAATAAAATTGTTTTAAGATTTTTTAAAATAGACTGTAATCAGGCTTAAGCACTTCTATTTAGATGCAAGATAGTAATAAGAACTTTGATGAAGTCAGCAGCATGAATTTATGACTGTAATATAAATTAAATATATAAATCTACAAAAAAGATCTTGATCTTCTTTAAGCAATCATTGAACTTGTTGATGAGTGCTGTCTTTGATTTATAAATAAAGATTGATGACAATTAAAATTAAAGTTGCTGAATAAAATTGTTAAGTCATTCTTAAAAGACATAATAGTCAGAGTGATCATGCTTAATTGTTAACTAAATAAATAATTGAGACTTAAGATTTAAATGAGACTCTGTAATGACAGTACATCATAACTTAACAATAATGATGCATTAAGACTCTGTAGTTGTAGTGCAGCATAATTCAGTGATTATAACTGACAACAATGCTGTAAAGAGATCAATGCAAACTGTAAATATTATAAAAGATTTACTTATCTCAAAGTTCTCAATGACATCAATATCATCATCTGTCTCAGACTCAGACAGAGTCTCATTTTAAAAGATCATCATTGTTTTAAATTTTTCTTATTGAACTTACTTCAGTCAATGTACTTAGTTATATGCTTCAATTTGTTCTTAAGCTTTATTCATTCATTGCTGTGTCTTGTTCTTCATGATAGTAAGTTAAGTTAGAGCTAGAATAAAGATAAGAAAATTATGTAAGTAAATAAAAATAGTAAGATGTTGAAAGAATGAGTCTTAAATTGTGAAGATTAAATAAATATAAGAGTGAATTCTGATTATTAAGTTGACAGATAACTATCTAGAAACAGAAAGACTAAGATTGAAGAAAGAAAATTACTTTTAAGAATAAAGATCTTGATTTTATATCTGAGCAGAGTTAAGTAAGTAAAGATGAAATGATATATATTGTCTTGTTAAACAACTCACTAAATATAAGTACATCATTAAAATGAAAACTCTGCAAATTGCTAATGCAAGTGTGTTGCTAAGTAAATGCTAAAACAGTAAGAAAATTCAGTTAAAAATCTAACTAAGTGCTTGCTGACTAAGTCTTACTCTGCTGTGATTCTGATGATTTAAATGAATTAACATAATTATTATGTTTTGCACTGTTGCTAATTACATAAAAATAATCTTTCTGCTGTTTTCAATATACTGTATAAGATCATCTCTGCATTAATCAAGATAAAGATTCATAATTATGTATTTAAATATGAGATTTATGACAAAAATGAGATTTCTATAAGATATTTACTTTTAAAGAAGATTATTAAGAACACATATTCATAAGAAAGATAGAATTTTAAGAATTAAGATGTTGTGACTATTAAATAACAACAATAAAGCTTTTAATTTATTCTTTATTCTTAAAGATTTCAGCACACTCTATCTCATTATCAGTAGAGATGCATCAGAAAAGAAGAGACAAAATTGATGATAAGTTATAAATTTTAAAAATACAATGAATAGTTCTTTCTTACTGAGTTTTCATGAGAATCAACATTCTTGTAATGAAAAGACTTTAAGAATGAATGTTTCTGAACTTTGTTACAGATCATGACATTTAGAAAATATGATGAGCAGAGTATTTAATGAACATTTATGTACAGTTTCTTTCAGCAATGCATTGTTTGCAATGTTGTGATTGTCAAATGCTTAAAGTATTTCTTTAAGATTAAAGATGTACAGAACATTCAATTTTAATCTGTTATCAGCTTAAATATCATAGATAAGAATTTGTCAAACTATATCTTAAAATGCTTTCATTACATATTTTTAAATATCTAGCTCTGTAAAACTTAATTAAGTCTCTTCTGCATATATTATAATGAAAGATTGCTGACATAACTGCAAGAGATGAGGCAAAATGATGAGAGAAGTAATGAGAAATGAGATGTAAGATAATTTAAGTAATGATATGTTTTCAATGCTTTTGAAACAAAGATGATATCTATATAAGCAAGTAATAACTTTAGATTGCTAAATTTTTCTTAAAATATAAAAGAAATTTGTTATTTATCTTTACACTTTATATTTATACAGTAATTTTATAATCAATAAAAGTACTTACTTATATAACTGTCTTCTAATCAATCAGTGTAAATATAAGAAGAGACAGTAATTACTTTGTACAGTATTACAACATTCTTTATAAGATTATTGAGATAAGTAATTACTTATTTATTAACAATAATACAGCTAACACAGCTACACAAAGTTGTACTGTCTTTTTGTGCTCATTGTTTTGACAGAACTGTGAAGAAAGCAAGAAATAAAGAATTTACAATGAGTTAAGTTATGTAAGATATTTGATCAAGAATTTAGCAGAAAACAGCTATGCATTTATTTTATAAAGAGCTTTAACAAATGAGCACACTGATCTTTTAAGTATCTTGTATATTAAGAGAAGAAATTTAAGAAATATAAATCTTTATAATGACTCTCTTCTTTTCTTTAAGTTTCTTAAAAATATAATTCTTCAAATCTTTAAGTCTTTACTTAATAACAAGAGCTTATCTTTCATTTTTACTCTTTTATATTCTTATTAAAGCTATTTCATTCTCTTATTTCTTCTAAATTATTTTAATATCTTAATTTTTTAAATACAGCTTTTACTGAAGAATCTTCTCACATCTACATTTATACAGTTTTAGATATTACTTAAGCTTCTGTATAAGTTTGATGTTGAGAAATAATGAAGAGATATCTCAGTTAAAAAATGATGAGAAAAAAAATAAGAAAGATGCTTTTTGCTTTTAAAATTGTTATTTATTGAAAACATTAAAGTCTTATTAAAACATTACTGTAACTGTATTAATGCTTAATGATGATCTCTGATTGTGTTGTTGAAGTATTGTTGAGATAGATGTGTAAGAACTTAATGATTAAGACTTAATTTTTGCAGTGTCTATTATTTAAACATTAGTTATGAATTATGAACTCAGAGAGCAGATATATATCATCTTTACTTAAGCTTTCTGTTAAAATGTCTTAGCTGATGAAACTTATTTTATTTATCATTAATTAAGCTGCTGATAATTTAAAATAATTCTCAGTAAATGTAAATTTTTCTGTTTTACTTAAGCTTTAATTTACAATCAATTACTTTACTTGATTACTACTTCTATAATGTACAGAAAATGCAGTCAGTCATTTTTGACTTATAAATTAAGCAAATAGAGAGAATGTAAACATTTAGAACAATAATGAAAAGCATTTAATACAGATCTTTTTAGATAATTAATGTAAGAAGCAGCACATTCACTTGAATGTGACTGCTTTTTATTGTGCTATAAAGTTAATTATAGCTGACATGATCATCATCATTTTTATTATTTTTTAATTTTAGACATAACATCATCAACTGTACTACTGATACTGTCAGAAAATTTGTAAATATACTTTCAGAAATACATTAAAGAGTAGTTACTTAAAAAGTAGATATTGTATGAAATCTTAAACAATTTTACAGTCAAAACATCTTAGATAAAGACAATCTTAATAACATATAAGTTAGATAAGCTCTCTTAAGTGAAGAATATTGATTTAAATATGAAAAAGAACATTATAAAATTGATGAATATGATCTTAAATACTATGAAAGTAATGACTGCTTTTAGATAAGTCAACATTAATAAACTTACATAAAGACATAAGATTGTCTAAGTCATTATCTTGTTTCTTTTTAATTCACAGAGTAATCTTTCAGAATCATCACAACTGATATTATATCATCTTAACAACTCTCAGTAGAACAAACAACAGAGTCTAAACTGAACTAAATAAAACAATATTTTTAATTCTTTTGTTTTTAATTCTTCTGCTCTTACTGCTCACAAGACTTTATCAATGAATGATTATATTTGATATTTAAGAATGCAGTGAAATATTTATATTGAGATATATTATAATCATTTATGATTTTGTTTAAAACTTACTTATAATATTTAAATAAAATTCACTGCTCTCAGATTCAAAAGTATTTAACATAAAAGCAGCAATTCTAAACATCAATTCAGATTAGACTGTCAACAAAATGTTATTTAATTCTTTTATAAAGCTTAATTACAAATCTATGTCAATAAGCAACAGAGCTTTTACTGAACAGAAATCATCATTAATAATAAATTTAATTTGTAATGATGCTGTGAGCTTGCATTTAAAGCAAAGTTATATAACAAATACAATTCACAACAACTCTGAGCTCACTAATTACATATATATGACATTACTCAGTTCATCTTTCATATCTGATGATTCATATAACATAATAAAGCTTCTATCAATGTTTCTAATTCTAATTCTTGCTGATCATTTTCATCTAAAGCACTTACACATCAGCTAAAACTGTGATAAAACATGAAACTGTGAAAAACAATCTTAACTTAAGTAATTTTACAGCAAACATTTCTAACATTAATAATTCAATACATCTTAAATCTCTTCTATTTAATATTAAAGTCAATTTTACTCACAGCATTAATCTAAAAGATAATAGACTTTCTGAATACAGTCAGAATTATGCTTAATGATCTTCTATAAATAAAGTAAGATTTTTACACAACATCTATTTATAAAAGTCATCACAAAACTATTCAGATCCTGAACAACAGCTTAATTAAGATAAAGATGTAAAAGAATAAGATCTGAGAAATCTTTAAGCATATGTAGAAAGAATGATACTGTGCTGTTAAAGTATATAGTAAATTAATTAAGTTAAAAGAATAGATGTTGAAGATCATATTAAAGAATTGACATCATATTGTTTAGAATAATACTGTTAAATATGACAAGAAGCTGCATTTAATCACAATATAAACAGTATTATAATATAATTAAGTTCTATTATTTATGAGACTGTAATCTCATCATCTTGTCTATCTCTATTATCATCTCTCTAACTGAATTCATTAATTACAACATTTCATGACTAATCTTGTACTATGCATCTGATTGATGCTAGCTATACATAGTTAACAATAAATAAATAAAGATCTTAATTATAAGCATTGTTCTTATGACAAGACATAAGTCTCTTACAATAATATATATTAACAGATTTAATTAAGATCTGACTAAGCAGCTTAAACATACTGTCATTTTAATAGCTTAACATATTAATTAACTTATACATAACTCATATCATGTCATAGACACTGATACTATAATTTAAATCATTATATATCAACAACATAAACTTCATGTCAAGCTAATTAAAAGATTCTGTCTCTTCATTCTGTTTAAAGACATTCTGTACTTACATTTACAATTTCTTTAACAATTATGTCTTAATTCTTCAGTTAAGACAATGATAGAAGAGAAGACAAGAGAAGATAAGACAAAATAATTGATAAAGTAAAAGTCTTAAAGCTGAACAAGAAAATTAATTATTGTTAAAAATAAATTTTAGCTGCTTACTTTCTTAGAGATAACACAACTTTTTGTGTATTAGATTTTAGTAACAACAACTTCAATTTTGACAACTATAAATATCATATTTAACATGTGACAGTCACTATCTTTAGTACAATTTGCTGATTACTGATATGATATTAATGCAGCAATTTTTTATGATCTTTAAGCATACTCTTGAGTGCTTAAGATGACATAAAAAGAAAATGATAAGTTATGCTTATTTATTTCTGAACAACTTCAGTAAGTATATCATATTCTTTTACATAAGCTGTGAATCTTAAATATAGCAAGTACTTTGTAAGCAAAACAGCATTATTAAGTATTTAAGCTTATTCTATTAAGTAAACATGAAATGCTTCTGCAAAATTACATATTCATTAAGTCTTACAACTCTACAGCTCTGCACTTTTTAATGTAATTGCATCACATAATACATTATATAAAAACATTGATTGTATCAAAATTCAAGAAAAGCAATTAAACAAAATGAAATTAATTTACTTAAGCTGAGAAGATTCAGCAGCAAATACATTACAAAAAAATTATATTTCAACAAAATTCTTTCTGTTTAATATTATGCAACTTTGCTGCAGTTATGATGTTATGTTTTTTCTCATCACTGTATTTTTCTCAATACTGAGCAAAAAGTAATCTGCTATGTTAAATTTTCTGTAAACATTCTGTTTCTAAGATGCTCTCATACTTATAAATGATATGAGATTACAGAATAATAATGTCTTTAAATAATTTAATGTAAATACAGAACTTACAGCATAGCTCTGATTTTTCTGAATATTTAATTGATGAGTTATTCTATACAAGTTCTGAGATATGCAAGATAATAAAATTGTTGCAGTGAAAGATTATTGAGAACTTGAACTTAAAAGTGCTGTATGAATGTTTATGTAATCATAACAACATTATAATGAACTGTAATAGTCTCTTTATCTGACAAAGGACATAGAACTGAATGCAGTAAATTTTAAATGTAGTTAAGACAGTAAGTTAAAATTAATTTAGTTTTTAAATTAATCTAAAAGATAAAGAATAGACTGAATCTATATTAAATATAAAGAATTATGTTTAATGTAATGTTCAGAAATATGATCATTCTGAGAATGAAGAAATTTAATGTGCTTATAACACTGCTTTTAATTCTTATTTAAATTGACTAATTTATAAACAATGTGAATGATATATTGAGAGTGATGATACAAATGAGATTTATGTATTGATTTGTAGAGTTCACAATTAATGAAATTTTTAAGATTAATATTTTGTTGTAATCAGTTCTTAAATCATGCAACAGCTCATACAAATATAATGAGATAATCTTGTATATAAGTATATTTATATTTCATTAATAAAGTTCTTAAAAGAAGAGTACTTCATGTATTATTAAATTATCTGAGAAATGAAGTAAAGATGTATTGTGTTTAAACAATGTTATGAGCACTGTGAAATTCATAAAGTCTCAGTCATAAGAACAGAGTACATAAATGTTTTAATAAGTCTCTTTCACATCTTACTGAGCAGCAAGCTCAGTGAAATATTCATTGAATCTTATTTTAACAGTAAAAATAAGTTACTCAGTAGACTGAGTGCGCAGATTACCTATAGCTCACATGGGTCTGAGTCAGATCTGAGTGTCAGATTAAGTAAAGTAAACTTTTTTTTAACTTAAATTGAGTGCAGATTAATCTGACCTGACTCTGCGCAGATTACAGATTATTTGTGAGCTAAATAAGAAAGAATTAGTCTGACTAAGTAAGTATAAGTCAGTATAAATATGTGGAAGTTTTTGCCAGTTAGTTTGATAGTGTGCAAATTAGAATTATGCATTAGAAATGAAGATTTCATCTTAAATCATAGCATGTACTATTCTTTGAAAGTGCATAATGATGTTGTCATTAACTATGCTATGACTCTATGCTACAAAGCCTAATCAGCACTTAGAATAATTATCATTATTTATTGATGAGAATTCATCTTCATTCACTGTTTAAAGATCTATATCTTTCAACATCAAGAGACTTAAGATACAAACAATCATCATTCAACATCACTTCATTAATGAAGTAATGTTAAACATCACTCTGTTAACAAAGTGATGTTAAACATTGTTCTGTCAACAAAGATTGAGAATCTCTGACTGTGTAGTTTCACTAAAGATTAAGAACTCTTGACTGTGTAATTTCACTTAAGATTAAGAGTTCTTAATCATGTGATTTCAATGAAGATTGAAGACTCTTAACTATGTGATTTCATCAGAGGTCAAAGATCTCTGACTGTGTAATTTCACTGAAGATTAAAGATCAATCATGTGATTTCATTGAAGATTGAAGACTCTCAATCATGTGATTTCATCAGAGATTGAGAGCTTCTAACTATGTGATTTCACTGAAGATTAAGAGCTTTTAACTGTATGATTTCACTGATAGTTAAGAGTCTCTGACTATGTGATTTCACTGAAGATTGAAGACTCTTAACTGTGTGATTTCATCATAGATTGAAGGCCCTCAACTATGTGATTTCATTATAGATTGAAGATCTCTAACTGTATAATTTCATCAGAGATCAAAGGTCTCTGACTGTGTAATTGAGTGATGTGATGAATGATGAAATAGTGAAGCATGAAGAAGAAGTGATGTAAGTAAAGATGATGTGATTAAAGTTAATTTGATATTCACTGTTAAGAATTAACATTATTCACTGTCAGATTACTTTCATGTAAATTTGCTCATTACTTATCTCTTTTTATTCTCTTCTTTCTTCTTACTCTTCAAATGCAAGTATTATTTCTAACACACAATGTATTTCTCTTGAAAGTAAAGAAGTTAATGTTGTGTTCTGAACAGATTGTAGTCTCATGAATTTTTTGTATTCATTGACATAGCTATTAAGCAAATCTCTTTTGACTTTCTTTTTGAGATGAGCTGAGAAAATTGATAGTGTAGTTAATTGTGAAAATGCTGTAATATTGACTGATTTATTCAGATTGTGACATTTTAGTCTTTCAACAGAAAATTCTAATGTGTATGCATCAGTTAGCTGTCTTCATAGATATTGAGTCTCATATCTTTGTTTAGATCATCAGAGTCATCATCTGAAGTATTGTGAAAGTTGCACTCTGAAATGTCATAAATGATTTGATTTAAAGTATCAGTTGGGCTGTTATTTAAAATGTTAAAAGAGTTGCAATTCAGAATAAATACATAAGATAGATGCTTTATGTCTATATTAGCTTCATCTGAAAACAAGTCTTCTGCAATGTTCTTTCTTTCAGTTATGAGATAATTCAGTTTTTAATGTTGAAGTAAATTGAACTTGATCATCATAATAATCTTAATGATAACTTCATTTAGTTGATCTCTTCAATAAGTAATGACATCTTAAGCAAGATTGAACAGTCATTCAATCTTAACATCAGCAATAAATATAATAAGAACATTCTTAATCATTGTGATTAATGCTGAAAAGATCATAACTTGTGATTTTCAATACTTTAGAATATTAAGATCATTCTTATTAACTGAGTACAGTAAAGAATCTAAGTATTGATTGACTTTTAAATCAATAATTATGATGTTGTTAAGTTGAGTCTTGAATTGCTGTGCTTTTGTGATGAGATTTATGAATGATTTAATGACAGATAATGTTAAATTTTAGATACAATCATGCAACAAAGCATTCTTATATAAACAATAATGATCTTTATAATAAGTCTAAAACTCAGTTCAATACTGTGCATAATATGTTTGATCTTACTCAGCTGACTGCACATCTCAGTAATTAGTGATGCACATTAAAAATATATATTAAAAAGATCAGTAGAAAATGTATCTAGACTGAGTGTAGAGTTAAGTCAGGTCAGAAAAAAGTGCATTTAATCTGAACTTACACTAGAATTCAGATTGAGTCAGGTTGAGTTTGTGTACAGATTAACTCTACTTATATCTGTGCAGATTAAATCTGAGAACTCTAAGCTAGCTATTATGAGTAAGGTCAGGGCTAAAGCTTAAAAATGTGAAAGCTTATTGATATATTAGTTATAATAAATTACATCTTAACTAGTCATATAGGGATAAATTACATGGTCACAAGATATATTACTGAATAAGTTATGAAAATCATAACTTTTTGTGAAGGTGCATGTTAGAAACACACATTAGTAAGCATGTGTATGTGCTTACTAAGACTATATATAACTCACAAAAAACTCATAACTCTATGTGAGTCAGGTCAGGTTAACTCATACCTAACTTAGTTAAATAAAAGTTAGTCTGATCTGACCTGATACTTAAACTCAACTCTGACTCACATAATCTATAAGTAACTTGCGCACTCAGTCTAAATGTATCTGATATAATGAAAGTTTCTGTGTAGAATTAAGAATAATGACAATGTTATATAATAAATCATTCTCATCTTCTGTTTATACATAATACTTCTTCATCTTAGTTAATACTTTCTCAATAGCTGTCTTCAGCTTCACTGTTCACTTCAAGATTGAGTTTAATTTCTTTATGTTATTCTGATTCTTTAGATAATTGAAAAAATTGATGTATATAAGAAATGCTTTATATATTAAATATATAACTCATAATAGCTGTGCTATTAGTGTGGTGCCACCTTTTAACAGGTTATGAGCTCAGGTTGATGTAATGATATTGAACATGTATTGACTGCCTTACTTACATAAGCTTAAGATTATGAGTTTAAATCATTATCTGTGCACACTCTTTACATCTGCAGGTCAGTCATGAGCCAATTGCAGATTAGAGAAAGTGTTAAATATATAACTTACAATAGTTGTGCTATTAGTGTGATGTTATCTTTTAACATTATACATAATTGAATCATATGTTTAACTCATTGACTCTGTGTACTTCTTGAAGAAGCATCATTATATATGTAACTTGCTGTTACTTCTGCTCAGATACACATAAAGTCTCAAGCTTCTTGCTTAATTTTGTAATTCTGTCACATTCTTGACTGATTTAGACACATATATCATTGTGAAGTTGATAAACTCTTTACATCATGTTGTAAATAGAGTTTCATTGTGTTTTGACATTCTGTATAAGTGTCAGAACAAAATGTGAATGAATGAAGCATTAAATTCTCTTAAACATTTTATATCACTGCAAAGAGAAATTTATAGCAATAGTAAGTTGTTAAATCTAGATATTTAAGAATGTGTTAGTCATATCTGTTAGAACTATCTGTTAAAAACAAAATAGTAATATATCTTGAATAGAGTGTTAGACAAAGTGATTTTCTTAATGATTTATGTTAAATTATTCTCATTAAATGATAAAGTAATTAACTCATTGATCATTAATGTCTTTAATGAGTCAAGTAGGTTCTTATGATAGAATTGAGATCAGTATAACTCATTATGATTAGTCTTATCTGTATACAGATATCTACACAGATTATAGATAAAGTTAATCTATACACAAATCTGACTCAATCTGACCTGAACTTTAGTGTGAGTTCAGATCAAATGCACTTTTTTTTAACTCAACTCAACTTTATACTCAGTCTATTACTCAGTAACTTTCTGCTGAGAATGATGCTTCTTTAATTTTTTAACTTAATAGACTGAGATAGAATCTCTGTTAAAGAACATATCTTTTCATTTATGTTTTTTTTTTTTTGTCTTTTTGTCTAATTTATGCAAAGCATAAGTTTGCATTTTTCAGTCTGTCTTTATATACTGATGATTGCTGTTTATTTTCAACTTCTAATAAAGAAGAATCTGTAATCTAATTATGTCTTTGAGCATTTACTAAACTTTAAATTATTAAATTAATGACATTGTGTTCTGATATCTTGTTAAAGCTTTCACTGTTGTTGATACTTATGAAGTAAATTGATAAAGCATCATTAATTAATGAACACAATAATTACTGTTATTACTGTTGTTTTAAAACTTCTAAAATGATTAAAAAGTCAGTAGTCATCAGTCTGAGATTAAAGCTGATTATGTAATCAATACTTAATAAATAAAATATGTATTATTGACAAATAATCTCTATATAAGCTTTAATATTTCTCTGATGATGATTTAAAGTTCATTAATATGTAAATATAAGATTACAAGATGCATTTGTTGCAAAGTCTTGCAAATAACATTTAAATAATTAAGATATACAGATTTAAAAGTTTTCTGACTTTAATCTGTATCTTTTGTTATACAGTGATTTAAATGTTTAATTAACAGTGTATTACATGTTTAACTTGAGTTCAACTATCTGATATATCACATTAACTAAAGACTTCACAAGATATGCTTACAGCTTACTGTATATAATGATACATTTTGTAGCTATTGATGTTTTAAAGATCATTCTTAATGTATCTTATATAATGCATTGAATCAGAGTCTTTTAAAATGATTTTGATTAGACTGAGTGCACAAGTTATCTATAGGTCACACAGGTCAGAGTTGAGTTCAAGTATTGAGTTGAGTCAGATTAACTTTTATTTAGTTAGATTAAGTATAAGTTAATCTGATCTGACTTGCATAGAGTCATGAGTTTTTTGTGAGTTATATATAGTCTTAGTAAGCACATACACATGCTTACTAATGTGTGTTTCTAATGTGCACCTTTGCAAAAAGTCATGATTTTCATAACTTATTCAGTAATATATCTTGTGACTGTGTAATTTATCCCTATATGGCTAGTTAAGATGTAATTTACTATAACTAATATATTAATAAGCTTTCACATTTTTGAGCTTTAGCCCTGACCTTACTCATAATGACTAGCTTAGAGTTCTTAAGTTTAATCTATACAAATATAAGTAAAGTTAATCTATACATAAATCTGACTTGATCTGACCTGAACTTTAATGCAGATTCAGATTAAGTGCACTTTTTTCTGATCTGATCTGACTCTACACTCAGTCTAATTTTGATAAAAATTAAAAATTGAGAAATAAATAAAGTTTAATACTGTGAATTAATGAATGACTTTTAAACTGAAATCAGTATCATTAATGTAAAAAATTAAGAAGAATTATTTTAAGCTTAATTTACTGTTTTTAATCTTACTTTTCTTTCATTCAGTAACTGAAGCTCAGTCAGCTAAATTCTTTCATTTGTTAACAATAACTGAAGTATCTCTTTTTATTTGCATTGTATTCAATAACAGTAATTACACAGTTAAAGATGCAGAAGTCAATGATCAGTAATATTTATTTGTTTCTCAAATTTCTCAGATCAGCTCTAAAGAAGTTAAGCAATGACATTATAAATTAAAGTTTTAGTGATTAAATAAATATATACTCATTTACAGCAAAGAATAACAATTTTGCTCTGAGTTTAATAATCACAAAAGACAACAACATTATTATAAGATTAACATCTTGTTTTAATTCATTTCTAAATTTAAGTGAGTTGCTTAAGATTTTTATGCTTATTATACATCTTTTAACTGTGAATCTGCACTTTATAAAACATTAATTGAGATCTCTTGATGCAGATGTTACTTAAAACATTTAGAAAGTGCATTTAATATTGATTGTCACAAATACTGAATATTAAGAAAGATTTAAGATCTGTTGTTAAAGATTAAGACTTAATGAGTACAGTTAGATTGATGAGTATCATAAATTGAGTAGACTTTTATATGCAGATAATCTTGTTTAAATAATGAGATTGCAGTGACTGCATGATTCTATTGTGCATGAAGAGACAATGAAGATAAATTTATATATAATATTAAAGAAAATAAGAAGCTGCTTTCAGAAGTTTTACTTCTTGTCTTAAGTAAGTAAAGATAGATTTCATTGCTGTGTAAATGATTACAGTAAGATTAATAAAACATAGCTTTGATGACTGAATATTAATGAATTTGACTAAAATATCAAAAGAGAGAGTGAAGTCAGCAGTAATTTATTTATATAACTTAAAAAATAAGATGTAACTCTGCAGAATTGCTCACTGCTAAAACAGAAATTATTAATTTTAGAAAGTTTTCTGAAGCATAGAACATCATAGAAATACATTGAAATTACAATGAGAGATTAATTGTTTTGTGTAATGAGAAGTTATGAATGTCAATAAAATGTAAAGTAAATGAAAGTCATGTAAACATAATTTCATTATCTTTGCATAACATATTTTCACTAATACTACAGCTATTTAAAATCATTCAATTACTCTGTTTAACAAATCACTTTGATCAGTAATTGTAATCTGTTAATGATCTTCAAAAAATATTTAGCATTTTAAATATTTTCTTTTTACTATACACTTTAATCAATACATTCTCTGCAGTTCCTTTCTGACCTGACTTACATATATCTTTTTATAACTTAAACTTATTTAAATACATTTCTTTTCTTTCTGTCAGTAGCTTTATATCTTTATTAAAGAGCTCACTATCAGTAAAATGTAACAAAGTAGCATTATACTCTTTTTCAGCAATAATATTGAAGTTTATACAACATCAAATCAGCAAAGATTTAGTTAAAAGCACTGTAATATTATATTATCTTTTTTCATTTTCTGATGAATTAGCAGCAAATTTGTGTCAAACATAATTCTGTGTAAATAGCAAAGAAATTAGATTCTGAAAGACTCATTTTTGAAGAACTGTAATTAATACATTTAATATAATGATAATAAAGTCAATGTTTCTCAATTTTACAGCTTCTCAACAATAAAAATCAGCAACAACAAGCTTTATATGTCTGTTGATGTTCTTCAGTGCAGCTTGAATAAAGATTTTATGTTTATGAATCTCATCTAAAAAATATACTGATTTAAAGATTCTAATAGTGATTAATGTTAATTCTTTAAATTATAGTTAAATATACTTTGTTTTTTAGATTCTTGAATGTACAGTAACTCTTTAATATAAATGTCTCAGCTTGCTTAAATTTAACACTGTAGATTTTTGTAAACAGATTAAAGATTGCTGAATTGCTATTTAATCTTAATAATAAATCATTAAGATGTCACAATGTTTCTGTGATTACAATTTTCTTAATTTTTTTAGTTAATTCATCATCAATCAGATCATGTTTCTCAGTCTGTAAACTCATTAAAATCTTAATAGAAAGTTTCTGTAAAATATTGATTGCTTTTTAATAAATTTGTTTACAGATATTTTATTCTATATCTTTATAGTATTTGACTACTTTTTAAAGAATGTTGATAATGACAGTGTTGTTATTTATGATTAAAACATTGTTTAATCATTACTGCTTACATCTTTTAATTATAAATTCATTATTTGAAGTTCTTTCATTCTCAAGCTCTTCTACTTCAACATTAACATTAAATTGCTTACACTTTTCTGTGAACTTCAGCTTCTGCTTTAGCTCAATAAAACTAAGCAGTTATAAAAGTATTTAACTTTTAAGATCATTTTTACTTTAAATTACTTTCTTTTTTAATGAAGAGTGTCTAACTGTTACAGAACTCTCAGTTTTGCATTTAAAGATCATTGTGAAAGAAGTGTTCTTTGAGTATAGAGTTATCTTAAAATTAAATAGTATTGTAAATTATATAACTACATCTTTTTTACTTTCATTCTCTGTATCTTGCTCATTTAAAATTCTGAAATGACTGCTGTTGATTTTATTTTTAGTAATTTTGATATTGAAAATTTCATAGATAGTATCATTTCTTTTAATTTCATTGCTTAAATATTTATAGATTCTCATATCAAGATTGCTGCTTTCATTCTTAATGTTATAATCATCAATAATTTAAGAATCATATCTGTCACTGTTCATGCTCTGATTACAGAAGCTTTAAAAAAGATCAGCATTTATACTGTTTGCTGTAATTAGAATGAGTTTTTAATTTAATGAGTATTATAATATGCTGCAAGACAATACTTAATTATGTAAATAAAACATATTGTTAGATTCTTAATTCTTAACACACTCATTACTGTTTTTCTTGTCTTAAAAGATGAAAGCTTTGATCTGATGTTTTAAGTTAAAAAATATATTTTATACTTCTAAATATGCAGTTAATTCTCTAATCAGATTTATTCTTCTTATTTTATAAATATGTAAATTTTAACAAACATCTACTTTAATCTTTAAACTGATTGATTTTTAAGCTGTTGTCTCAAGCTTGTGTTAATTTCTCTTTGTAATTATTATATTGATGCATTAAGAATAAATATTAAGCTTAAGTTCTTGTCTCACTCTTTTTCAGCAGTAAAAACAGAAATATTATGCATTTTTATTTATCTAGAACATTCTCTTCTCTATTTATATCTATTTATCTTGAATATTATGTCTTTTTATTTTCTTAAGAGACTTTCTTATTCAGTAATTTAACAGAATCTCTTTAATCAGCAGAATATTTATATGTTTTATGACTCTTTTTTTAGTTGTTTCTTTACATTTTAATCTTCACAAATAACAATGCTGTGACAGTCTGATCCTTGTTAATCATCACAGTATTGTTAATGAAAAACATTTAATATTACTTGCTAAAACTCTGTTTTTAACTCTCTTTTTTCATCACTTACTCTTTAGTTTGTCAAATGCTGCAGTTGTACACTGTGAACAGCTCAAGAACTCTTAGAATTATATATTTATTTTTAAGTTGTAAATATTATTATAATCAATTTAACATGACACAACAACAAAACATTGAGAGCTCTTATATCTGAGTAGCTGACAACATCATTACAGTGAAGAAAGAACTAAATAAGAGATAAATTTATAATTTAAAAATAATATTTTATTATTTTTATACATCTACAGCTTTTCAAATTGTTCTTATAACTATTCTTTAATATCATTTTTTCATCTTTTCTGTCTTGCATTCTTCAATCATCTGAATGAAGTCAAGAGATATTTTAAAAACTTAACTATAAGTATTTTTACACTTTCTAAAAAATGAAGAAAGATTCTTCAAAGCTTTATTGAGAAATAATGAAAGCATATTAATAATAATCTTTTCTCAGCATTTTGATTGATTCTTTTCTAAGAGAATTGCAGCAGATTTATGTTCAGTTTTAAGAAAAAGAGATTTTTTAAATTTTAAATTAAAATGCTTAATTTTGCAATGATCTTTAAAGATATCTATAATTTACTGAAGTGAAAGATGTCTGAAGAAATGATGATTAAAAATAACACAACAAATAATTTTGCTGATAAATGCTACAAAGTCATTTCAAAACAATTTATAAGAAGTTAATACAGAGAGCTAACAGTTAATGAAGTTAATAAGTTATTAAATTGACTTTTAGCTGAATAGCAGATAGAAGAATGAGTCTGTATCTTTTAAGAATGCTATGTAAAGATGAATGCATTTAAGATTATGTAATTAATTAAAATCATTCTTGCACAGCTAAATCTAAGTATAAGAAAAGTGATTCTTTTAAAGATCTGACATTCAGATACTTTAAATCTGTTTAATTGTTTATTAAGTTTGAAATATATATATTAAGAGTTAAGCAATTTAGATATTGAATTGAACTGAAGTTTTAAAGTAATTATGTTAATGTAATTCTTTTAATCTCAGCTTACACACTATTCAGTAAAATCAGTTAATAAAATCATTAACAAATTATAAATATTAAAAGACAAGATATTCTGAATTGAGAAAAAGCTTAATGAAAAAAGAATTCAGCTACATATGATGAAAGACTTATTAACTGAAGATGACATATATTTTAAGTTTTAATTATGAAATAAAAAGAATTATATTGATCTCTATGATCACAGATTGTTTAATTAGAGAGTTACTTTAATACAATATTTTAAATGAGCATTTGATCAAAACATTGAGAGCATCATTCTTGATGATGAGATGATCTTATAAAATTCATAAATGAATACAGCAATACAGCATGAATTCAGAAAAGATATCATTACAGAAATTAATTAATTTTAAGTCTTTTATTGCATCTTTGATCTTCTTCATCTCAACAGTGAGCAGATCTTTCACTATATACTCTGTAATTAATATTTAGCACTTAATTAATGCATTATATCTATTCATCATTAATTTAAGATTCATTCTTATTTAAAGACTGATGACACAGAACAAGTCATTAAGCAATTAGTTAATGTGATTGCAGTCTTATTTAAAGAATTAATTCTGAAAAATTTGTGCTTTATTTATTCATTTAATTAATGAAAATTTAAATGAATCAAAATCAAGCTAATGTACATACAGAATTCTGACAAACTTTTTAACTGTCTTATTATTGAAGTTTACTATGAATTTAACAGTTATGCAGACAAATTATTCAGTTTTTTTTGCAAAATACAAATTAATAAATTTTAATTTTTTTCTCTTAAAACTTCTACAGAATTTCAATTGTTCTTTTAAGTCTTCAACAGATTTATTTATTAAGATTGAACTTGCATTTAATGTTTGATGTGTATTAAGTGAAGAGAATGAGACATGCAATAGCTTTTAATAGAATACATTAAGCTTGCAGAAAAACATCTACAGCATAAGTATCTTAATGTATAAATTTTATTTAAAGACTTCATTGTTATATTGATTAAAGCTACTGCAGTCATAAGATTAGATTAATTTTATATAAAATTAACTTTACTTTATTTAATCTTTAAACAACTACAAAATAATTAATCATGAACTTTTGCTCTGTCACTTTAAGAGTTCTCAGATTTAATGAATAAAGCAAAGAATAAAAAATTGTAAAAGCAGTAAAAGTGATAAGAATTTCAAATTGAGATTAAATGATGTTAATATGTTGTCAAGAAGTCTTTTGTAATGCTTAAAAATAAAGAATTGTTGAGAAGTGATGTTCTAGCTGCTTCTATGAAGTGAGATAGAACTAGTGTTAAAGACTAAGTGAAGACTCTACTTACATTAATTGCAGTCAACATTCTTTTTACTTCTTCTGTAACTCTCTCAATCAAGATATGCTCATAGACAACACAGTTTAGAGATTTCACTAGATGACATAGTATAACATAAATATCTACTTTCTTTCAAAAGATTATGAGCTCAAATTAGCAAGAAGCTTTTCAGAGAAAGTGTATACTTCTAGTGTGATGATAGCTGAGTATGCTGACTTTTAAGATTTACAAAAGATTCATAATAAATTTGACTTTAGCAGAATCAGCACACTGATGACAGCTGAGTATGTCAACTATTGAGGTTTACAGTTAATCTGACTCTAGCAGTATCACTGACTATTGAGATTTGTGATAAATTTGACTTTAATAGAATTAGCACACTGATAACAGCTGTGTATGCTGACTATTAAGATTTACAGTCAATTCAGCTTTAACAATATCACTGATTATTAAGATTTGTAATAAATTCAACTTTAACAGAATCAGCATTCTGCAGCAGCTGAGTATGTTTAACTTAAAAGATTTACAGAGAATCAGTCTCAGCAAAAATCAGCATTTACAGTTACTCAGAGAGCACTGTTCTTTAATAGCTTAATATGAGTCATTAAGATGAATAAACATTATTATCTTACAGAACAAAAGGCACAAAAGCTTTCTATTTGTTTTACTTATATTATCTTCAATACATACATCATTATTTTACTTTATTCACTTCTTATATTACATATCAACTATCATCATCATGAACTTCAACAACTTCTTTATAAAGCAACAACTCATCTTAATTCTCACTTACAAGAACTGCAATCAATGATTCATTCTTATAAAAAGATAATTGATGAAAGAAAATCTATAAAATGTTGTTGAAGTCTTAACAGTCAATATATTAATCAGTGAATTCTCAGACTCATTTTTTCTCAGTAGTCTTGACTTTAGAAGTTAGAAAATTAATATAAAGATTTTATATTAATTTATTATCTGTATAAACATAGATAATTAAGAATATCTGATGAACAAAATTAACATAAAGAATGTTTGAAATATATTAAAGTTTAAGTACAAAAAGAAGCTGCAGATGATTGAAAGACAATATTTAATGAAATTTATTAAATATAAAATGTCAGAAAATATATTTATTAAAGAAGCATGAATTTATCTGAGCAAACTTGACAGAAAGATTGCTGCAACTCAGTCTGATATGACTGAGTTATTTAAATTAAAATGACAATTTCAGATACTGCTTTAAGCACTATCAGTTAAGTATGTTGTGATCTATGATGTCATCAATGCTTAAAACAATTCAGACATCAGGAAAAATTTATAAAAGCTTTAGAAGAAAGAGATACAACTTAAGACTGATGAGACTATCATTGTCTTGTGAATAAATAAATAGAAAAAAGATTAATGTTTAATGAATTAGAACTGCAGTTCATTAAATCACTGTATAGTTGATATTAAGCAACATTATTGCAGATCATTTAGCTTAAACAGTAATCATTTTTCTTGTTACTTTATTAAGTACTTTCTTTGCAACAGCTTTTACTTCATTAAAGATTATGAATTTCTTTCTGATATCAAGTAAAATGTTTAAAAGAAGATAAGCAAATTAACTGCAGTCAAGCTGTACAGATTGATTGCAGTTAAGTTGTATTAAAAGTTAATCTATAAAGAAAAAGAAAAGAGATATAAAGTCTTTGATGCAGAAGTCAGTGACAATAATGATGATGATTTCTTCTTTAAATTTAAAAAGAAAAAGAAAGTTAATGATAAAATTGCTGTTCTGTTCAAGAAGACTGTCAGTAAAATGCTTAAATCTAAATGAATTGTAGATTCTAAATTCTTCTCATACATAACTGATTAACTTTAACTCTTCAGTGATCTTCTTATACAAATGAGACATTGATGAATTAAAGTTAAAAGAGAACATTTATACTCTTATTATTGTGAAGTGATCATTATACAAGTCAGATCAGAAAATTTCATAAGACTGAGTTTAACACTTTATGTATCTGAACTTAAGGTCAATCTTCTTTCAGAAAAGTAGATGTGCAAAATGAAACTGCATAAAAGCTTTAATTAACATTGTCTTTAGATGTATAATAAGCACAGCAAGACTATAATAGAAGCATCAGAGTAAGACAAAGTCTATATAATTAAGTATATTGTAAAGAATCTTAATGAATTTGCTTTGATATCTGCAGTGCACACATCACATTCAGAGATTGCTTTTTCTGCTGCTGCTTCAGATACAAGCCTTGATCTCATGATCAATTTCTTAGACATCAACACTGCATCATTAAATGAAAAGATCAAGATCTATAGACTTTAACATTAACAATTTGCTCATCTTGATTCTGCAAAGCTGCATGATCTTTACAAGATAACAATTCTTAAAAAGTCAATTCTCATCATTGAGAACAACAAGAACATGTATGAGATTTGTGCTCTAATTAAGTTCATTAATAAGTAAGACTATACTGTAAGTAAAAGAAAGATTAACATTCTTATTTTTGTCTTTATTAACATATATAATTCATTACTTTTGTCATTTAATGAATATCAGTACTTTCTAAAGATAATAGATAATCACTTTTAAAAGATGTAAATGATACTGCTGAAGCAACATGATAAGATTTTACAGACACTGCAAAAATAATGACTAAAAACTGAACTTCAGATTGATGCAAAGATTCTTGCTGTATAGAGTGACAATGAAATGAAGTTAAAGTTTACTTTAAACAACTGATGCAAATCTTTTAACATTACATTGTAATACATGATGTTCTACATGTCAATTCAGAATGATGTTGTCAAAAGAGTCATTTGAATCACTGAGAACTCAGTATACATCATGATTAAAGAGATATAACTGTCAATAAAGTTCTGAGTGCAGACAGCATAGACAGATATTTATCTTCACAATTAGACAGTAACTGATCTCTTAATTAATAGTAAGCAAATAACTTCTGAAAAAGCTTTTATTGATGTAAAGTTATTCATCAATTACATTTATATATAAGAATGTAAGTATTACAGCTACATTGATCTCAAGTTACTATCTGAAGACAGACACAACAAATTCATGAATTAAGAATAAATAAAAGTCTTTATAAGTTACATTGAGAAAATCACAAAGCAGTATCAGCTTTGAGCTTTAGATCTTAAGTATATCATTAAGAATTATGTTGTAAAGTTTGCTGAAAG
>JAABUJ010002214.1_pt1 | contig 24841 bp, 19 predicted proteins | sample 5559131 | NCBI WGS metagenome assembly JAABUJ01 (sample SAMN10711875, study PRJNA513366) | rock metagenome | isolation source: Antarctica rocks | place: Antarctica: Victoria Land, Mt New Zealand nord | collected 2016-01-07
TCAACTCAACAACAAGAGCCGCGAGCTCGTCATAGCTCGGCCGCTCCGCAACATCCCGTGCATCCCCCACAGACGCAAACTTCCCTGCACACGACAGGAATCCTGCTCAAGTCGCCAGCGTCCTGAACAGTTACGACTTGAGTTCGTCGTCCAGCGCAGGCCAGCCGGGCACGCGGACGGAGACGTAGCTCGCGGGCAGGAGTACTGCTCCGGGTGAGAGACACCCCGGGTCAATATTCGCGGAGATCATGGGTTCGTATCGCCTCGGATGTCTCGTGAGGAGCGGCGGCCCGATCAATCTGAAGCCTCCCCCCACAGCCTCCCCCGCAACCCCGACGCCCGCGCCACCGGCCGCTCCACCGCCGCCCGGACCGTCTCCTCCGTCCCGACCAGCACGAGTTCCTCGCGCGCCCGCGTCGTCGCCGTGTACAGCAACTCGCGCGTCAGGAGCCGCGAAGTCGGCCCCGGCAGCAGCACGGCCGCGGAATCGAACTGCGAGCCCTGTCCCTTGTGGATCGTCATCGCGTACACGGTGTCGACGGCGTCCAGTCTCGTGGGGCTGAACTCGACGATCTCTCCTCGACGCTCGAAGGCCGCGCTCAGCCGGTCTTCCTGCGCCTGCACCACGACGCCCGTATCGCCGTTGTACAGCCCGAGCTCGTAATCGTTCTCGGTGACCAGCAGTGGCCGACCCGCGTACCAGCGCCCATCGCCCGTGAAGCCCGCAAGCTCGTCCTCGAGCCAGTGCTCGATCCTGGCCGTCCAGCTCGCCACGCCGTGTGGTCCGCGTCGATGCGCGCACAGCAGTCGGAAGGCCCGCAGTGCTGCGATTGCCACCGCTGGGTCGCCGGCTCGTGCAGCGTCGATCACGTTCCGTGCCGCAGCGATTGCGCGCTCGCGAACTGGCGCCAACGCGTTCGATCCCGCTTCCTGACCGACGTCGAGGGGGATCCACGTCACGCCCTCCGGCGCTGCGCGCAGAACCTCGAGCGTCTGGGACGCGTCCCCGCTGCGTATTGCCTCGGCGAGTTGCGCGATGCCGCCTCCGAAGCGATGGATCCGGTCGAGCACGACGATGCCGTCCCCGATCCCGCTGCCCGATGGAGGCTCTCCGCCAGGAACGGCGTGGCCCGTCGCAAGCGCCAGCCGCTCGCGCGCCGCTGGCCGAATCAAGGGCGCATCGCCCGCGGGCCCGACGATGTCGCCGAGCACGGCGCCGGCCTCGATCGAAGTCAGTTGCCCGGGGTCGCCCACGAGTATCAGCCGGGCATCGGGGCGTATTGCCTCGATCAGGCGCGCCATCAGCGACAGTGAGACCATCGATGTCTCATCGACGATCACAAGATCATGGGGGAGCCGCTGTCTGCGGTTGTGGCGGAACCGGCTGTTGCTGTCCCGCCGCCACCCGAGCAGGCGGTGCAGCGTGGACGCCTGCAACGCAAGCAGTTGCTCGCGGATCGCGTCGTCCACCGGTAGCCGCGCGGCCTCGGTATGGACGGCCTCCTCGAGTCTCGCGGCCGCCTTCCCGGTGGGCGCCGCGAGCGCGACCAGCGGCTGCGCGGTTTGGCTATTCGCCGCCTGTTCTGCGAGGAGCGAGACGATGCGCGCGACGGTCGTCGTCTTGCCCGTGCCCGGCCCGCCCGCGACCACTGCGAGCGAGCGCAGCACGGCCGACGCAGCGGCCACGCACTGGCGGCTGTCCGTCTCGCCGGAGAACAGACGGGAGATGCTCTCCCCGAGGACTGCCATCTCCACGTCCGTTGTCGGACGCTCGCTCAGCGCGAGCAGATCTGCCGCGACCTGCCGTTCCTCTCGCCAATAGCGATCGAGATATAGACGTGGGCCGATCAGCCGCAGGGGCCGGTCGGCGACCTCGGCGGCCTCGCCGACTGCGACGAGTTCGCTCTTCGCAATCTGGTCGACCCAGGGCACTGGCGAAGGCCAGGCGAGCGTCGATAGATCTACCGGTTCGTCGGCGTCGACCGTCGCGGTGTCGCGAATCGTCGCGAGGTCGACCAGTACATGTCCGATCCGAGGCGCGCGCACGGCGAGTGCCGCTGCCAACAACACGGCGTCGTCGTTCTCGCCCACGATTTTGGCCAGCCTCAGCGCCACGTGGACATCGGCCGCCGCGAGTACGCCTGCCTCGTTGAACTCCCGCAGCATCCCAGAGGCCGTTGGCACGCGTCGGGCGTCAAGGGAATCGACGTGCGCCGACGCAGTTGTCACGCGCTTGCTCCACGGTCGAGCAACTCGCTGAGTGCCTCTACAAACGCGCCCGGCGGCCTCCAGGCAAAGACACCGCACGGCGGTGCGGTGACTCGGGGCGTCGCCGGGCCGGCCATCCCCCGCACGAACAGGTAGAGCACCCCGCCGAGGTGCCGCTCCGGTGTGTAGTCCGGCACTCGCCAGCGCAGGTAGCGGTGTAGCGCGGCGGTGTAGAGGATCGCTTGTAGCCCGTAGTGCTCGCGTTGCATCTCGGCGGCCAGCGCGGATGGGCGGTAGTGCCAGGTGGTCAGCTCGTCGTCGTGGCCTGCGAGCCAGTTCGTCTTGTAATCGAGTACCGCGAAGCGCGGTCCCTCGGGGTCGTTGACTCTGACCACGAGGTCGAGGCTGCCCGTGAGGTAACCGCGGAGTTGCTGTCGTAGCTCGGGGTCGGTGAGTCGCGCGGCATAGCCGGCCAGTGGGTCGCCGGAGGGGAGGTGCTCGTCCAACGCCCTGCCGATTGCCGCGAGCTCGAGCCGGCCGCTGGGGTCGTCGCCGCCGACCAGCGGCAGCTCGAACTCCATCTCATCGATGCGGTCCTGCCGGCCGAGGTCGCGGAGGCGGCGGTCGCCGAGCACGGGCCCCAGCGGCGTCTCAATCGCCGCGCAAAGCCCGGCGACGACCGTGGCCGGATCGCCGAGTTCGATGTGTCGGGGAAGCGGTATGGCCGCGACATGGGCGCCGAGTTCCGCGGCCAGGTTCGCCGCGGCGAAGTCCGTCGCTTCCATCACGCGGTGCACGAACGTCCCGACGGCGGCTCCGACCGGCATCTGGGCCAACAAGGACGGCGTGGGGACCGCTCTGTCTGGCGAGTCGTCGACATCAAGGGTCGCCGTGATCACGGCCGGCTCGTCGGCGACGACGGTGACCTCGGGCTCGCTCGCTACGCGCGCCTCGTAGGCCCCGCTGGTGATGTCGCTGTAGGACGTGCGCCGCCAGCGCCAGTCCAGGCCGCGGTCAAAGACCGCGGTCGTGAGGTCCGCGGGCGCCGGCAGCGGCGGTGCCCAGGTCGTTGGGAGCCCCAGCGTGGAGCGCTCGACCGAGATGCATCCGGGCACCTCGGCCGCGAGCCCTTTGAGGCGCGCGACCACCGCCGGGTCGTCGGGTGGGGATGCGCCTGAGGGCGCGACATTGCCGTCGTCATCGCGCTCGAACAGCAGCCGACCGAGCGGTGAGTTGCGGCTGTCCCACGAGCCGGCCCACCATACAACCGCTTGGTGTTGCGCGCGGGTCAGCGCGACGTAGGCCAGGCGGAGGTCTTCGCCGCGTTCCTCGACGACGTGCTGATCGCGGTGTGCGTCGTACTCTGCGCCCTCGAGCGAGACGTCGATGGTGCGTCGTTCACCGGCCTCGGGGTCGTGGAAGAAGACGGGCCGGTGGCCGTCCGGAATGTAGCTTGGGCACCATAGGAAGGGCAGGTAGATGACCGGGAACTCGAGTCCTTTGCTGCGGTGGATGGTGAGGACCTGGACGGCTTCGGCATCGGATTCAAGCCGTCGGCTGCGCTCCTCGTCGGTGGTGTCCTGTTCGGCTTCGGCGATGCGGCGTCGTAGCCAGGCCGTCAGGGCCGTGCTGCCGAGCTTTTCGGCCGACGCCACGCTGTGCAAGAGCTGGCCGACGTGCCGCAGGTCGGTCAGCCACCGCTCGCCGTCGGCCATCGTCAGGACCCGCTCGGGGAGTTGCTGCACCGACGTGATCGTTTCGAGCAGCGACGCGACGCCGCGGACGCGCAGCAGGCGTCCCCATTCGTGGAGTCGGCGATGGACTTGCTCCCACGCGTCGTCGTCGGCGGTCGCGACTTGTTGGGGTCGCCAGCCGATAAATGACGTCATGGCGGCCGAGTGCGCCCGCAGCTGCGAGCTCGGCCGCTCGATCGCGTCGAGCAGTCGTAGCCACTCGCGGGCCGGCTCGGTTCCGAACACGCTGCCGGCCCCGTTGATCACCGAGGGGATTCCCACCTCCTCTAACGCCTCGCGCACGAGTGCGGCGTGGCGATTGGTCTGTACCAGCACGGCTGCGTGACCGGGCCGAATCTGCTCTCGACGTTCCATGCCGCCGTCCTCGTTACGGCGCTCGATTTCGGCACCCGAGTTCAGCAGCGCAACCAGGTCGGTTGCGAGATCCTGGGCGACATGTTCCCGCGCGGAGTCCGCTTTGGCGTAGCCCTGTCGTGTCAGCCCGACGCGGCCGTCCTCGCGATGCACCACGCGTACTCGTAGCGGCTCCGGGTGCGCTGCTCCGGAGAGCCGCGGCGTGCGATTGGCCTCGGCGGCCCGGACGCGGCGGTAGACGATTCCGGGGTGACCGAGCTTCGCTCCGCCGAAGAGCTTGTCGTAGGCGTCGATTAGGCCTTGGTCGCTGCGCCAGTTCGTTGACAGGGTTGCGCGCGTCGATGCGGCCTGGGCGGCTTCGAGATATGCGTAGACGTCGGCGCCGCGAAAGGCATAGATCGCCTGTTTGGGATCGCCGATCAGCACGAGCGTGCCGCCGCTCTCGCCGAAGGCGCGGCGCATGATGTCCCACTGCACCGGGTCGGTGTCCTGAAACTCGTCGACGAGGACCACCGGGTAGCGCTCTCGCAGCCGGGCGGCGGCCGCCTCCCCGCCGTCGCCCTGGAGCGTCGCGGCCAATCGCGTCAGCAGGTCGTCGTAGGCCATCACCGACAGCGCGCGCTTACGGCGTTCGAGCTCCTCGCGAGCCGTCGACGCGAGGCGCACCCGCATGGCCGGGACCTCACCCGTGGCCGGGAGGATCGCTACCTCCGGGTTGGCGATCGCGATGTCGGCGATCTCCGCCGCCTGGGAGCGCGCGAATGTCGGCGGATCGCCGCGATGAAAGCGGCGCACGTAGAGGTCGTCGACGACCTCGTCGACCAGATCTCTGATGTCCTCCACGAAGGTCACGTCGGGGTCCACGTCCCCCGCGATCCCGAGCCCGCTGAGCACCTCTTGGCAGAAGCTGTGCGTGGTGGCGATCGTCGCCGCGTCGAAGTTTGATATCGCGTTGGTCAGCCGGTCGCGGCGCCGGCGCACTTCATCGCCGGTGCCCGCCGCGAGCAGACGGACGATCTCGTCGCGCTCGTCCGGGCCCCCGCTGGCCAGTGCGCGTTCCAGTCCGTGCTCCACGCTCACGAGCCGCTCCCGGACCCGCTCGCGCAGCTCGCCCGTCGCCATGCGCGTGAAGGTGACGAGCAACATGCGGTGCAGGGGAGTGCCTTCGGCGACGTAGCGCGCTGCCAGCGCGGCGATGGTGTAAGTCTTGCCCGTTCCGGCGCTGGCCTCGAGCACGGTGACTCCGGTGGGCACGGGCCCACAGACGTCGAACGGACGAGGTTCGGACGCTTCACTCATGCTCGCGTTAGCTCCTCGTGGGCCAGCAGCCCATCCCACATTCGGCGCGCCAGACGTCCGAAGCGGGTGGACTCCCCACGCTGCCAGCCTCCGCCGTCCTCACCCGGCCTCGGCGGCTCACCGAGCAACGCCTCGAAGGTCGACACGCCGCCCAGGACCAGCTGGTGCTCAAGCTCCTTGTCTTCGTGCTCGAAGTTCCACTCCGACTCCCACTGGGCCTGCGCTTCCTTCACAGCGTTACGCCCGGCGGCGGCCGCGGCCGCGTACGCGGCCGAAGACGCGCAGTACAACGGCAGCGGCTCGCACATCCCGCGGTCATACAGGTCCAGCAGCGCCGCTAGGTGACCCATAGCCACCTCCCGGCGACTGCCGGCATCTGCGCTGAGCGGCGCAATCCGCGCGATCGTCACGCCCTGACCGCGGGTGGCGCGTCCGATCGTCGCGGCCTCAAAGGCCCGCTCGGGATGCGCCGCCGTCAGCGCCACCAGCCGCACCCACGCCGCCAGGCGGTGCTTGGGCCCGACCCGCGAATACGCCGCCGCGAGCAGCAGATCTCCGCTTACCCCGGCGACGCTGCCGCCGATTGATCGCTCGTCGTCAAGCGCGATCCGCACGTCGATCGATTCGGGAGCGGCGCCGCCGGCCACGCGCTGTTGCACCTGGCGCACGATCTCCTCGACGTTGGGCACGATGTCCGTGATCACGGGCCTTCCCAGCACCCCCGGCGGCAGCGTTCCGCGCGCGATCTCGGCCAGCGCGGCCGGGCGTTCCTCGACGCCGTCGAGCCGCGCGTCGAGCAGCCGCTGGCCCACGCCCCACTTCTCGAGGGCATCGAGCTCAGCCGGCATTCCGTCGTCAACCTCCGCGGAGAAGTCCGCCACGCTGATGCCGAGCCGCTGGCGCAGAAACGCTCGGACGGGGTGCTGCGCAAAACGCACGAGCTGGTCGACCTCCACCAGGCGGACTGGCGTCGGGTCCAGCGGCTGGGAAAGAAAGGGCGGGGCCTGGGCTCGGGGCGCGCTGAGCGCGCGCGCTCCGGCCAGGGCGATGCGGTCAAAGCTCCAGACCCGGTCGGGCACGACCCCCTCTGCCGCGAAGTTCCTCGGGTCAAAGGGCTGCAGCGGGTGGCGCACGACGACGCGCGCGCGCGCCGGGCCCGACCCTTGGCGCACGGTTGCGTCGACGATGTCGAGCAGCTCGCTCACGGGTACGGCCGCAGGGACGGGGGTGTTCGTACGCTCGTCGTTGCCCGTGTACGTGATCACCAGTCGGTCCGTCGCCGCCATCAGCGCGTCGAGCAGCAGCTGGCGGTCCTCGGTCCGGGGGTCCCGGTCGCCGACATGGGGATCGGCGAGCATCAGGTCGTCGCCGTCGCGCGGCGCCTTACGGGGAAAGGCGCCGTCGTCGAGCCCGAGCAGGCACACGACGCGGTGCGGAACCGAGCGCATCGGTACGAGCGTGCAGATCGTCAGATGCCCGGTGCGGAAGTTGACGCGCGTGGGCCGTCCCCGCAGTCGCTCCTCCAGGAGTGCGCGGACCTCCGCGGGGGCCAGCTCGGTCGGGTTCACCGCGCCGCCAACCGTCGCCTCGGTCACCACGTCGTCGAGCAGACGATCGAGTTCCGAGCGCTGCCAGGCCTCGTAGGGACTGCTCGCGGTCAGCGCATCAGCGGCCCCGGCGATCGCCGCCGCCCAGGCATCGATCGTCTTCGACGTGCTCAGCGCGTCGAGCGACGCCGTCAGCCGGTCCAGGAGCTCGGCCAGCCGGCCGGCGAGGTCGATCGCGCCGCTGTCGACATCATCGAGTGGAAGGACGCCGGCAAGGAGCCGCTGCTCGTCCTCGGTCATCGTCACGCCGCACAGCAGGCGATCCAGTCCGGCCCGCCATGTGCCGGCACCGACCCCGTCGAGCTTGAACGGGGCGCGGTGGGCTGCGTCAAGCCCCCAGCGGATGCCGCTGCTCGTCACCCAGTCCTGGATCCGTGCCAGGTCGTCGTCGTCGAGTCTGAACCGCCGCCGCACAGGCTCTCGGTCGGCCAGGTCCAGGACTTGGGACGCCGTCAGCCGCTGCCCCGCAAGCTCGAACAGCGCGGCGACCACCGCGAGCAGCGGATTCGTCTGGCGCAGCGACCGATCCGCGAGCCTCACCCTTAAATCGGGCCCGGCCAGGTCCGCCGGCTTCGTCTCCAGCTCGTCCGACTCGGTCTGATGCCCGCCGAACGTCGCGTGGACCAGCGGCGCGAAGGTTTCGACGTCGGGGCACATGACGATGATGTCGCGGGGCTCGAGGGTCGGATCCTCTTGCAGGAGGTGCAGGATCGTGTCGCGCAGCACCTCGACCTGACGCGCCCGGCCGTGGCAGGCGTGGACCTGAACACTGCGGTCGCCCCGGCCCAGCGGCGGCCGAGCGTCCGCCTCGCCGGGGTAAGGCACGCCCGCCGGCGGTCGGTCGGCCAAGACGTCGGCTTGGATGCGCTCGAGCAGGCTTTCGGGCTCGCCCGCCACCGGGTGGTGATGATCGATGCACTGGTCCGTGGCCCCGAGCGTGAGTTGCATCTCGCGTGCGTCATGCCCCCAGGACGCCAGCAGGCGATTTGCCACGAGCGCTTCCGTCAGGTCGTCGCTCCGACGGATGATCGGCGGCCGCCCCTCCAGAGCATTCACCACCCGTTCCCACAGGGCGGGAGAAGGGTGCAGGAGAAAGAGGTGCGCGTCGCGCTGCGCCGCCAGCGCCTGGACGACCAAGAGATGTCCCGCCGGCATTCGCGTGAGTCCAAACAGCGCAATCCGGCGCGGCAGCGCGACGAGGCCGGGGTCATCGCGCAGCTGAGCGCAGGCGCCCTCAGCCCGCTCGGCTGGGCTGGGTTGCCCAATCCGCTCACGCAGGCGCCGCCACAGCTCAGCCTGCCAGGCGGAGTACGCCGGCGTGCGATCGGAGCCGCCAGTGTCGCGGCCGGCGATCCACCCGAGCACCATCTCGGGTCGATGCAGCGCGTAGCGGTCCAACAACTCGGCGATATGGCGGACCGCGCTGAGCCGCCGCGCCCGACGCGACGGCTCGGATGTCTCGGCCGGCCCGCCGAGGTGCCGGGACAGGCTGTGGAGCCAGGGCTCGCCGAGGCACGAATCGACTACCTCCAGCAGCGCCCACACCATCCGTTCCGGCAGCCAGGGGTCCTCGTCGGGCTCGACCCCTGACGCGGCGGCGACCGCGTCTCTGGCCAGTCTGTGAGGGGAGGGGAAGGCGACGTTCGCGCAGACCCCGTCCCGGCGGCCCGTGCTCGCCCCGAGCCGGGCCGACAGTTGTTGAGTGAGCCACCGCTCCATACCCCGCGTCGGAACCGCGATGACCTCGGCCGCGAACGGGTCGGGCGACGGATCGGCGAGCAGGGCGCCAAGCGCCCCCACGAGCCCGTCGGCCCGTTCAGATCGATGGATATGAAGCACGGTTCAGGGTGCGGTCTGCTCGACACCGCGCAGTAGAGCAGCAGGACGACACATTGCCAGTCGAGGCTGGCCCTCGGACCCCGGAGCCGACGGTGGGGGCTAGTCGCGTGTGCGCCGGCGCGAGGGGCGCCGGATCCGCGCAGCCTCGGCGGCCGGCCCGAGCAGTTCGACACACAGCGGGTTGCGGCCGCGACGGATCCGCGTGACCAACGTCAGGCGTGGATCTTGTCGCTGAATCGCTCGCGGGCAGCCTGGCGCGATACGCCGAGCGCGATCCCGATCTCACCCCAGGACCGGCCGTTGGCGCGCGCGAGCGCGACCAGCTCGCGCCCGCGCGCCTCGCCCGCTCGCACGCGGTCGACAGCCTCGGCGACGGCGCGCAGGTCGGTGGTGTCGTCTATCGGCACGTTCGCCGGATCGAACTCCTCGGCGAGCTTCGCGGCGCGCTGAATCTCCTCGTCAGTGTGCATCGTCTTTCCTTTGGTCATCGGTGCGGCCAGTATTGGGGACGGCAGGGCATCGAATGAGCGATCACCGGGTCATCGGTATCGATGCCGAGCACGCCGACCTCGGGCAGGTTGCCGTCGCGAGCAGGGCCGACACGCATCGTGAAGTCGTCATCCAGTCGCCACTGCGCGTTCGCGTTTGGGAACGGCGTGCAATGCGTCCTCGTCAGCGACTCCATGCTTGCGAGCCGTCTCCGCGGAGCCGCACAACGACAAGATACTTTGTCACACGGGATTGTGTCAAGGATCTTGTCACGACCTCGGCCTGGGTCAGCCGAGGATCGCCTCAAGCTCGCGACGCAGCGCGATGAACTCCTCGCCGCGGGTGCCGCGACCGAGCAGCAGCGCAGCGAAGTCATAGACCGAGCCGCCCTGCCGGCACGAAAAGCAATACCAGCCACGCCGCGGATCCTCATACACGTGCAGACTCGGGGTGCGGTCCTCATGCAATCCGGTAGTGATGGGGTGGCGTACGCAACGACGGTCGAGGAGGCTTTGAGACCCCCGATCGCCCTGTTGCGTACGACTTATCCGTGAGGGTTGGGTGGCGCTGGCGCATGAAGGCTGCCGCCGGGCGTGGGAGGAGCCCCGGAGGGGCGACGAGCACGTCCGGCGGGCGCGCCAATTCGAGACACCCCCCCGATCGTGGATGCTCTCCGACTGTTTGCGTTCTACGTGGTGTGCCGCGAGCGGCGGGCGGTGAGCAGACCGCGGATCGCGATCAGGACCGCCAAGACGAGCAGCAGCGGCAGGCCGAGCTCGAACGTGATCCCGAAGATCCGCCAGAGCACCAGGCTGTGGAGAACAGCGCCGTTGTCGGGATTGAAGGCCCAGGCACCAAGACCGCCGATTGGGATCGCCACGGCGAGCGCGAGGGCTGCGGTGTGGAGCCGGGTCATGTTTCGAAGGTACACCTCGTGGGGCGCGGTGCGGGTGGGCTCTGAGCCGGCTCGTCCGAGCCTATGGCCATGATCTTCGCCCCCGATGGCTGGGCCGGACCTGATCAGCTCCCGCTCCGGCGCGTGCCGGACGCAACGCGTTGCGGTGTCTGATGGCGAGCGCACCTGGACGGTGCTCGATGGCGACCACCGTGTGGTGGAGCCGGCTGAGCAGTATCTGGAGTACTTGCGGATGCTCGGCCGCTCGCCGAACACGGTGAAGTCCTACGCCCGTGCGCTCGCGCTGTGGTGGCAGTTCCTTGACGCCTACGAGCTCGCCTGGGATGCGGTGACGATCGAGGACCTCGGCCGTTTCCTCGGCTGGCTGCGCTCGGGCGATGAACCGGGGCTCGCTTCGATCGAGCGCCGGCCCGCGCGGTTCAGCGAGGGCACGGTGGCGCTGCGCTTGCAGGCGGTCTGCTCTCTTTACCGCTATCACCACTTCAACGGCGTCGAGACCGCCTCGCGCCTCTATGAGCGTGTGTTCTCCGGCCGGCACGCCTACAAGCCGATGCTCGAGCACCTCGCGCGCAGGCGGGGCCACGAACGCCGCGTCGTGCGCGTCGTGCGGGCGGCAACGAAGACGCCGCCAACGCTCACACCCGAGCAGGTGAGACTGATTCTCGACAGCTGCGCGCGTTGGGATGAGCAGAAGCGCGATTGGGAGGGCTCGGTGCGAGACAGGCTCCTGTGGGCGCTTCTGGCCGAGACCGGGATGCGGCTCGGCGAGACGCTCGCGATCAAGCACGGCGATTGGCACACCGGCCTCGGCGACACGCCGTTCGTCGAGGTTGTCCCACGCGAGGATCACCCGCATGGCCTGCGGGTCAAGAACGGCGGGTATCGGCGCATCTACATCTCCGACGAGCTCGATCGCCTATACGGCGAGTACCTGTGGCAGCTCTGCGATGCCGGCGCCGATGTCGCCGTGGGTGATCTGGACTCGTGGTGGGTGTTCGTGAATCTCGCGCGCGAGCCGCGCTTCTCCCCGTTGCGAGCGGAGACGGTCGCGTGGCAGGTCCGTCGGCTGCGTCGCCGGTTTTCCGACCAGCTGCCGGCGGGCTTCACGCCGCATTGGCTGCGGCACACGCACGCCACGGCGCTGCTGTTGTCGGGGATCGCGGAGCATGTCGTCAGCCGCCGCCTCGGTCATCTCGATATCCAGACGACGCAGAACCTCTACGGGTGGGTGTCCGAGGACGCCGAGCAGCGCACCGTGGCGCAGTGGCAGCAGCTGACGGCGGCCTGGAGGACCGGTGAGCCGGGTCGCTAGCGTGGCGCTCGTTGAGGCGCTCGATGGCAGCGGCCTCTACACCGAGGAGCGCAACCTGGCGCTGTGGCAGCAGGTGCCGCCGGAGCTGCGCCTGACGGAGTTCTCGCCCCGGACGCTCCCCGATCACCCCGCGTTTCGCTGGCGGCTGGGTTGCCGGCCTGAGTGGCGCGGCTTTGACCTGGCGCCTCTGCCCGAGGCGATGCAGCGCGACTTCACCTACTGCTTGTGGCGCGTGGTCGACTCCGGGCTGACGATCACCGCGCCCTACGCGCTGCTGGTGAACTGGTTTATCCGGCTGGCCGAGGAGCACGCTCGCCATGGGCGCCCGCCGTGGCGCTCGCTGGTCGACCGCTCGGTCAGCGACTGGGAACACGAGCTCGTCAGGGAGCGCGCGCGGCGCAGCGGGAAGCTTGGCTGGCCGAAGTTCGGGCCGGGGATCTTCCGGCGCTGCTACCGGCATCTGCTGATCGCCTATGACCCGCGCGAGTGGTGGCAGCACGACGCGTGGAGCCCACGGTTCGACGCGCGGATCCCGCTGCGCCAGCACGAGCCAAGCGCTGCGCGCGCCGGCTACGACTTCCTGGTCGTGCAGCAGCCCTGGCTGCGCAACGCGCTCAAGTGGCAGTCGAAGACCGCGCTTGAGACGGGTCTGCTGCGCTGGAACTCGGTGCTCGCGCGCCTCCTCTCGCTGACGATCTTCAGCCAGTTCATCGCCGAGCGTGGCGTCGATGAGCCGCGCCTGTGCGCAGCTCGCCAGGAGCTCAGGCTGTTGGCGCTGGACTTCCTGGGCCACGTCAAGCAGCGACGAGCGCGCTGCGGGGCGCACCGCGGCGAGCCGGTCACCAACGGGACCGTTGTGAACATCCTCAACGACGTCGAGCAGTTCTACGCCTTCATGGCCGATCACAAGCAAGAAGCAGCACGGGCGCTCGGCGAGCCGCGCTGGGAGGCGTTGGGCGATGAGCATGCACGCCTCTGGCGCCCGGGCGAGAAGCCCCGCCAGGCGCGCTTGCCCGACGAGGACGTGTACTTCGACGATCACACGATGGCGCAGGTCATGCAGCACGCCGGCCTGCTCGGCGCCCCCACCCAGGAGGGCGGGATCGACGACGAGCAGGCGATGCGGATCCTGATGCTGCTCGCCCGCACCGGCCGGCGAGCTGGCGAGCTGTTGCTGTTGGACTTCGACTGCCTCTTGCCGATCCCGGGTCTCGCAGCGCAAGACCACGACGACAGCAGCCCGGACGCGATCGTCGCGAAGCTGCGCTTTCAGCAGACCAAGATCGAGGGCGCGCCGAACACGATCTTCGTCGACTCCGAGGTCGTCGCGATCATCCGCGCCCAGCAGCAGTGGGTGCATGCTCACGTGCGGGCGCTGCTGCGCGACGAGACCGCGCCGCCACCCCGCTACCTGTTCCTCGCCCTCACCCGCAACAACCAGGGCCGCCATTCCTACCCCAAGACCACGCTCACCCGCCGCTTGAAGCAGCTCGGCGAGCTGGCGGACATCCGCGACAGTCAGGGACGCCGAGCGCCTTTGAGCAACGTGCACCGCTTCCGGCACACCCGCGCCACGAGCCTGATCAACGCGGGCGTGCCCGTGCACGTCGTGCAGCGCTACCTCGGGCACCTCTCGTCGGAGATGACGATGCGATACGCCCACACGCTGCGGGAAACGCACGAGCGCGAGTTCCTGCGCTACAAGAAGATCACCGCGCAGGGCAGCGATCTGGAGCTCGACCAGCGCGACCTCTTCGCGCTGATCGAGCTCGGCAAGCGCACCGACAGGGTGCTGCCAAACGGGCTGTGCATGCTCCCGCCCCGGCAGACATGCAACCGCGGCAACGCGTGCCTGACCTGCGACAAGTTCACCACCGACGCCAGCTACCTGCCCGAACACGAAGCGCAGCTCCGAAAGCTCAGCGAGCTGATCGTGCAGCGACAGGAGGCCTTCCGCGCGAGAACCGGCGAGAACATGACCCCCAGCAACGTGTGGCTCGAGCAGCGCCTGACCGAGCAGCGCGCGCTCCAGAAGATCATCGCCGCGCTCTCCGAGCCCGAGCTCTCCTGCGACCCTGACCAGGCCGTGCGCGGCGCCGGCACCACCGCCCGCGCCACGGGCCAGCACGCATCGCAGGCGGGCCTCTGAGATGCCGCGCGGGAACGCCGACAACCTCCGCAGCGCCGCGCAGCGCAAGCACCAGGCCGCGATCGCGCGCGCCACGGCCGCATTGGAAGCCCTCGAGCGCGACGGCAAGCCTGTCACCTTCCGCGGCCTGGCCAAGGCCGCCGGCGTCTCGGTCGACTTCCTATACCGCTCGCCCTTGCGCGCGCGGATCGAGAAGCTCCGCGCCAAGCGAGAGAGCGCCCCGCCCGAGCCGCGCTCCATCGAGATCAGCGACACCGCCACCCAAAGCAACGTGGTGCGCGCGCTGACCGCGCAAATCGCTGAGCTCAAGCAGCGCCACCGCACCAAGACCGAGCACCTCCAGGCTGCGCTCGCCGCCGCGCAAGGCGAGAACCTCGAGCTGCGCCGCCAGCTCGGCCGCCAGGGCCGGAGGGCGACCGCCTGACCGCGTTCCCCGCCAGCCGCAGCCTCCAGCTTCGAAGGAGCCTGCCTCACAGCAGCAGCTGTTGCCGCTCAGGCTACCTCCATTCGACATCGATCTTGACCCCGCGACCGTAATCCGGGGCACGTCCGCGACGGCGGTCGCGCCGCTGCTTTCCGCCGAGAGGGGCAGCCTGCCCGCGGCAGAGCGTCGCGACTCCTCTAGCGGCAAAGCGCGCGCGTTCTGCGGAGACGTGCGAGGCGATGCGCTGACTGGTCTCAGCTCGCAAGCAGGCGGATCGACACGGTGACTGCGACCGCGAGAGGCGGGACGTCTGCGAGGTCGAGGTGGGACACTGACGGCCGTGGACGAGACCGCTGGGCGCATCCGCCGCTACTACGACGTGCTGGCCGACGGGGAGTGGGATCGGCTCTTTGCCACGTTTCGTGGCCAGGTCAGCTTTGAGGTCCACAGCCGTCTACTGGGCGAGTTCGTCCGGCCCGGTGACCGCGTGCTCGAGATCGGCGCTGGGGCCGGCCGGTTCACAATCGCTCTGGCAGAACAGGGCGCCACGGTCGTCGTAACGGACATCTCCGATGTGCAACTCAGCCTCAACCGCACTCACGTCCAGGAGGCCGGGCTCGAGTCTGCCGTGGAAGACCGGTTCATCCTTGATGTGCGGGACACCACCCAGCTCGGGCGCGGGGAGTTCGACGCTGTCGTCGCCTTCGGCGGACCTCTCTCCTATGCCTTCGAGGAAACTCAGGACGCTCTCAGCGGCCTTTTGCGTGCGGGTGAGGTCGTCCTGGCGTCGGTTATGTCGACTTTGGGAACCTGGCGGTTCTTTCTGGCCGACATCATCGACCAGGCCGCGCTCATAGGTCAGGACGCCACTGACGCCATTTTCGAGACTGGGGACTTGCGCCACTCGGGACCTGACGCGCGCCACGTGTGTCAGATGTTCCGCTCGAGGGAGCTAACCGAGCTTGTGAGTGCCTGTGGCGCCCGGTTGCTGGCCATCTCGGCCAGCAACTGCGCCTCGATGACCGATGAGACGATCCTCGCTCGGCTAGTCGCTGATCCCGACCATTGGCATCGGTTCATCGATCACGAGCTCTCCGCTTGCCGGGAGCCAGGCGCCCTCGACGGCGGCTCCCACATCCTCTTCGCTGCCGAGCAGACAACCCACCACGGCCGCAGGTAGACGCTGGACTCCCGCATCGCGCAATCCAGACCGGGCGAGCGACCACCTCACCTACGACGTGGCTCCTTTGCCGCTCAAGGGGTCGCGTCGCTCTGTGCGGTCGCGCCGCCCCTCTCGGCGGAAAGCAGCGGTGCGTTGGCCAGCGTGGACACGCCCACGGCCGAGTCGCTCGAAGGCCGGGGTCCAGCTATGTGGCACATCGAGATCTATGGGGTCCGACTACGTGCCGGATGGGAAACGATCGTGAGCGGCAACAGCTCCTCGAGCTCGCACCGCAGCTCGGAGAAGTCCTGGCCCCGAGTATCGCGTCCCGAAAGAAGCGCCGCGAGATCATAGATCGAGCCGCCGCGCCCGCAACCGAAGCAATACCAGCCACGACCCGGCTCCCGATAGACGTGCAGGCTGGGCGACCGGTCATCGTGAAACAGGCAGCGCAGCTTGCCCGAGCGTCCGACCCGCAACCCAGTCAGCCGCTCGAAATACACCGGCGGCGGCACCGACCGCAGCGGATCGGACGAAGTGATCGGCGAGGGCGCACGCAACAGTCCGGCGCGGCTCGTTGATGCGGGCTCGGTGCGCTCCCGCGGAAGCTGCGCGTCGAGCTCGTCAGCACTCAGGCGGTGGCCCTGCTGAACGCCGAGCAGGCGCACCGGGGCGGGCGGGGAGTGCTTTCTGTTCACAGAACCCGCAGGCCTGAGAATCGTGTGCGGCTTGGTGACGACTCCACCGTCGGCGCCAAGCGCTGCCGCCAACCGGCGGTTCAGATGCTCGAGCCGGTCTAGATCGACTGGCTCCTGCAGAAACCAATACGCGTGAAGGTGCTGCCCGCTACCAGAGGCCACGACCATCGAGGGTCTGAGCTCGAAAAAAGCAAGCGCCGCAACCGACGCGGACGTGTCGCAATCAGCCCAGAGAACGCTCGAGCGCTTGACCACATCCGCGAGCCGACCTCCTGGACGCGCACGCGGCAGGACACCCACGAACACCTCGGTGCGCGAGGCCAACGACAGCACGGCGTCGACCACGTCGCGCTCCATCGCGGCCGGCACGAACCGCTGAGCCACCCGGACTGCACGCGGAAGCGCACCTCTACCAGGGAGCCCTCGGGCGCGGCGCCGAACAACGCGCGCACATACCCGCTCGCCGCCTGCCGACGCGCTCCGGCATCGCCGCTCATCGCGGGCCTCCACGATCTGTCAAACACGCGTTCACAGGAGAACAAGCAGGCAAAACGCCAGCCGCTACCGCTCGCCCTACGGATAAGCGGTGGAACGGACAGCGCACCTTGCCCGAACGCCCGACCCGCTGACCGGTCAGCCGCTCGAAATACACCGGCGGCGGCACCGAGTGCAGAGGATCCCTCAACGCGCCACGAGGCCAAGGACGGGCACGCCGAGGCGCCTGGAGTGTCAAACGCTCAGCCGGCAGACCTCTCGCGAGCTCGGCGAGCGCGAGCAGTGGACCATGCGCCAAGCGAACCAGCCGCACCGCTGCCGGCGGAGAATGCTTTCTGTTCACAGACCCAGCAGGGCGCAGGATCCGCGCCGCATCACTGCAGCGGAGATCCGCGCCGAGCGCGAGCGCCAGGCGCCGATTGGTCTGCTCGATCACCTCAAGCGCGACCGGCTCGCGCAAGAACCAGTACGCGTGACGGTTCGGGTCGCTGCCCGACGCCACCACCATCGCCGGCACTGGCCGGAACTCACGGAGCGCGTCGACCGAGTCGCCGGTGTCGCAGTCGACCCAGACCACGCTCGCGCGCTCGACGAGATCCGCTCGGCCACCGCCACACCTTCGACGCGGAACAACACCCACATAGACATCGGTGCGCGAAGCCAACGACAGGATCGCCTCGGCGACCCGATCGAGCAGTGCCGCTCGGTGAAAGCAATGGCGCATCCCCGACGCGACCCGGAACCGCACCTCGACGAGCGACGCCGGCGGGGCTGAGCGATACAGCGCGTCAAGAAAACCACGAACCGCGTCGCGGCCAACAAGCTCCAGCTCGCGACTCATGACTGCCCTCCACGACCGTTCCAAGACGCGTCCGCAAACGAACAAGCAGGCAAACAACCGCGCCCGATAGCGCTCGCTACGGATAACTCGTGAACCGGGCAGCGCACCTTGCCATCGCGACCGACGGGCAATCCCAACAACCGCTCCACATACACGCGCGGGGGGACAGCCAACAACCCGTCCTCGGCCGCCGCTGGCCGCGCGGAACGCTGCCGCGGCACCACCGGCTCGGTGGGCAACGCAGGCAGCCGGCCCGCCAGCTCAGCGACGTCGACCCTGTTCTGCTGCTCAAGCGCGATCAGCCGCACCGCGGTCGGCCGCCCCGACTTCCAGTTCGCGCTACCCGCCGGGCGCAAGATCCGTGCAGGGTCGCTGCAGCGTGCGTCGCCGCCGAGCTCTGACGCCAGACGCCGGTTGAGATCCTCGACGACGTCCAGCACGACCGCGTCACGCAACGCCCAATAGGCATGACGGTGCCGGCCGCTCCCCGACGCAACCTGCATGGTCGGTCGCGGCCGAAACGCGGCAAGCGCCGCCACCGACTCATCGCTGTCGCAATCGACCCACGCCACGCCGGCGACCTGCACGAGATCCGCGCGACCGCCGCCACGACGCCGACGCGGAACCACGCCGACAAAAACGTCAGTCCGATCCGCCAACGAGACGATCGTTTCGACGACGCCATCGCGCCCCGCGACATCACAGAAGCGGCGGCCCATACCCGAGCCAACCCGGAAGCGAACCTCAACCAGCGAGTCCGACGGCGCCGAGCGATACAACGCGCCGACGAAGACCCGCGCCTCAGCCAACCGTGCCTCAACGCTCATGATCGACCGCCCTCTGCGCGCGCCATCGCGCATCCCCGACCGCGGCGACCGGAATACCCCGCCACGTCAGCGACATGTCACCAACGCCCAACGCCTGACGCAGAGCGCCTCCAAGCGAGACGGCTACGGATACTGGCTGAGGCGATCACCATGGCCGGCGCGGGCGCGAAGCGCTCGAGCCGGCGGGTGGCCTTGGGCCCGTCGATGTCAGCCCACAAACACCACACCTTCTTGATCGCCTCACAAGCCGCGAAGGGGCGGGTGCGGGGTGCGACACCGACGTAGACGTCGACGCGCTGTCCGAGTTGGATGATCAGCGCGGCGCACGCGTCGAGCTGGCGGGTGGGGTAGAAGCGTCGTCGCATCCCGCCGTTGTGGCGGCGGTAGCGCACCTCGAGCAGCGACCGTGTGAGGTCGTTGCCGGCGAGGGTGGCGAGGTAGCTGTAAAGCTCCGCGCGGTCCGGCCCGGGGCCTGAGGGGCGGTGGCGTCGACGCCGGGCGGCGGGCGCCTGGGCTGCTGGGTGCATCGGGTCCGCCTTTTTGGTTCGCAGGAGGCCAGGGTGCTGGGCCCACGACCGGGGAAGGTCGCGGGCCCAGCGGTCTGGCTAGAGCGGGGTCTCGTCGTCGCCGGAGGCGGCGCCGACCCCGACCGGCTCGGGCGCCGACTCGGCCTTGGCCTTGGTGCTCCGGCGCGTGTTGCGCCGGGGCGTGGTGGCCTTGGCCTTGTCGTTGCCGTTGTCGGTGTCCGACTCAGAGGACGCCTGGTCGGCGGCCTGCTCGTCGGTGTCGGTCTCCTGGGTCTCGTCCTTGCTGTTGGCAGGGCGGGAGTCCAGGAAGCCGACGTGCTGCGCGACGACCTCGTGCTTGGAGCGGGTGGAGTCGTCCTTCGCGGTCCACTCGCGGTAGCTGAGGCGTCCGTCGACGCTGACGCGACTGCCCTTGTGCAGGATCCGCGTGCACGCCTCGGCCTGGGCGCCAAAGACGGACAGGTCGATGTAGTCCACGCGGTCGCTGCCATCGCCGGCGTAGCCGTTGATCGCCACCCTCATCGAGCCGACGCTGTTCCCGGAGGGCAGCGTCCGCAGCTCGGGGTCACGGGTCAGACGGCCGGTGAGACAGACACGGTTGAGATCCGACATGGTCGGTTCTCCTTTCTCCGCCCGGGGGTCCGGGCGGGGGGTGGTTGGACTGACATGGGCGAGCCCCCGGCACCGGCCGGGGCGCGCACCCATCGGGCGGGCCGGACGGGCCCGAGACCCCAGCGGGGTCTTGCGCTCCTACGGAGCGGTGCTGGTTGGCTTTAGCCGCTGACAGGCCAGCGGCCCCACCGTCTGGCACCGAGGCGCCAGACGGCTGCGGTCTGTCCCACGCGGCCACGGTGAGCTCGGGTCCGGCGTTGGGCTGGGCATCGACGGGCCCCGAGGGGACAGTCAACCCCGCAGCACGACGCGCGAGCCTGGGCTTCTCGTGGCTGTCGCGGTGACGTCGCACACCTCGTACTCGTCACGCAAGGCGCCGGTGTTGGACGCGACCTGCAGGGGGTGGTGGGCCCGCGACGTGTTGGTCGCGGGCCCACCGGGTGCGCTGGCGCTACGCCGCCGCTGGCGGGATCAGATCCAGTTGGCCACGTCGTCGCGGCGTAACTCGAGGTCGGCCAGGCAGTCCTGGCAGATGCCCTCGTTGATCCCCAGCTGGCGTGGGTCGGTGATCTCGCCATCCAGGACCAAGCAGCTATGCCTCGCCGAGCAAGCGCGCGCCTGGGAACTCAAGCGACTGCGCTACCGCGTCTTTCACCAATCAGGGCGGATCGTGAGCCACGCCCGCCAAACGATCCTGCGCCTCGCGCAAGACTGGCGATGGGCAGGACAGCTCGCCGCCGCGTTCACCAAGCTGCAGGCCCTCCCAGCACCCACCGCCTGAAGCCGAACCCCGCTCGCCGGCGGCACATACACGACGACGATCGCGCCGACCGCCAGCATCAGCCTGCCCACAAACGGCAGCTGCAGCCCACATCACGCGCCACACGCGCCCAAATCGCGCGGAGCGGCGCGCCCGGCATGACCTCTACGAACAAGATCACTCCCACCCAGCCCCATCGCGACCCAATCACACCCTTACTGCAAGCGAACCGATCACGAGGCTTGCTGCACGATCGAGGCCGGAGACGCTGGCCGTAGTCCCGAGGGCCGACATCAGCGAGCCGGCAGCCGCTCCGAGCGACTGGAACGCAGCGCCTAATGCCGACGGCACGATTGCGCTCAAGGCTGACGCCGGACAGCAGCAGACTGCGACTCCCCAGACGTGTTCACATCACAGTAGACAGCCGCCACTATCTGAGCGTTCGGTGGGACTTGGGTGGGTGGCGCGACCGGCGTCGAGGTTGTCTGCGCGCTAGGCAAGCCTCCGTGGGACCCTTCCGATCGGCGCTGAGGCCTGATGGCGAGGTGGGCGCAACGGCGGCCCGGATGGCACCGTGCGTGTGGTACCGAGAGGGGGGCTGGGGGCGCAGCCCCCAGTAGCAGCGCGACCCATCAGGGTCGCAACCTCCCGACTGTGGGCTCGCCAGAAACTGCGATGGGCCGCCACTGTCAAGCGGCCGCCTTCCCTGGCTCCTCCCTCCCCTCGATGAGCGGTCCTCGGGAGACGCTCGCTTGCACGCGAAAGCGGCGCTCTGCTCGTGCCGGGCGAGACGCCCGTTCCTCATCGACCGACGGGCTCGGCGATTGTCTCGGGACCAAGCCGCGGGCTTGAGCTTGCGTATGGTGGGTTCGTGCTCGGGTCGCGGACAATACGGGCGGGCACGGCCCTCCTCATCGGGCTCGCTGGCTGCGGAGGCGCAGCGAAGCAGGGGTCAAATGCGGCGCAGTCCGCAGCCAGCGCGGGGGATGCTCGGGTGCTGACCCGATGCATTCGGGCGCTTGATCGTCAGAGTCCGGTGCCCCTACTGCTCGCCTACGAGGCGATGCGTGGCGACAACATCTGGCTGACCGTCGGTGTAGCGAGACAGCCCGCCAACTCGTGCCAGATCGCGGCGGCGGCAAGCGACGGTCGGTCCGAGTTGATTGCCCAAGGGTTGCCGGGCACGCCGGGCGACGTGTTCGCTCGCAAGGGCGAGTCCTCCGCCACTGGGTTCATAGCGGTCTCCCAGCTTGACCCCACGGCAGTACGGTGGAATGCCCACCTCGATCGCAACGGCCTCGCCGTCGCAGGAGCACCGCCGGGAGGTCCTAGCGCCGGGCAACCAGCATCGGCTGACCAGGGCGATCCCTGCAACCCGTCAAGTCGGCAATACAGTCCGACCAACTGTCAGTCAGGATCCGCCCCACTGAGCCCGGGCGCCCTCGTCTCGGCGGCGGACAGTGCCTTCGCGCTTGTTCCCACGGCGGCCGGCGCGGGCCCCGAGTCGTCCGCCGGGAGCGGAGCCCCCGCAACCGATTCCACCGCGTCAGGGTCCGCGTCAACAGAAACGACGACGAGCACGGATGCGGGCGGAACTGCCCCCACCCAACTCCCACCGAACGCGCAGATAGTGGCGGCTATCTACTGCGATGCGAACGCGAAGTGCTTCGATGCCCGCGCTGGCCACCCCGTCGACCAGGCGCCCTCGGGCAACGACCCGAAGCTCGGCTGCCGCTGGATCGACACGGGATACGGCAGTGGTCTAGGGGTAACCAAGTACTTCTGCGTCAAGTAGGTTCGCCCTGGCCCTCGCATGGCGTCGCACGAGGAGGACGCTGCTCTGCGCGAAGTTAGGTCGCCCAGTCGAACCTGAATGCCCTGCCTGCGGCGACGCAGCGAATGGTCTGGCCGTCAGCCAAGGCGCAGAGCTCGCGCGGCGAGACTCCGTTCCCGCGCTAGCCGGGGGTCCTCAGAGGAGGCGCGGACACGAACTGCAAATTCTCGATGAGATCACCCCCTGTTCTGGCGACGCGATTGAACGCCGCCCTGACGGACTGCCGCTTACCCGAGGTCGCGTGGGCCAGCTCCGACAAGAGAAGGACCTCGAACGCTGCCGCGGGATGCCAATCCACCGGCTTTGTGTATCCGCAGATCGCGATGGCGTTGCTGGCCTTTCGTAGGGCCTCAAGGCGATCCGTACTGACCCGGAGGCTCGCGCAGGAGCCGAGATACAGGACCTTCCCGCTGAGGTCGAGTCGCCAATCGGAGTCGTCGTCCCGGAGGCTGCTCGGGTGCTCGAAGTCGCGCGTCCAGCGGAGGAGGTCTTCGAGCGCCAGTTCCTCTGCGCCGACGAACACGCGATTGGGGGCTCCGTGGAGAGCAAGAAAGCCGACGTTGTAGCCGCCAAGGTGCGTGAAGCGCCCCAGATAGAATCGCAGTTCCTGGGGCGTCGAGACTCGCTGATGTATGAACCGAGTATCGCCGCCGGGTCCGTCGCGGAGGAGTTCCAGCAGTGGACGGATGCTTGATGCTGAGCGCACATCAGGCGACCAGTTCTCTATGCAGAAGATCCCTCCGGGCACAGTGGGATCGTAACGACAAGGACCGGTCGCGTGCTCTGCGAGGCTGAGCGGCGCGAACAGGACCCCCACATGATCCAGTCTCGCGGCTGCAAGCGTCTCGCGTTGAGTGACGACCGAAGCGCCATCTCAGCCAACACCGCTCCGTTTCTCATCCTGTCAGGCGCGAATCGCATGGCGATGTTCGGATGCTACGGACGCGAGTCCTCGGTTCTCATCCAGCTAGCCGGCTGCGCCTCACACGTTGTTTCTAAGCGGTCCGCGACGTCGTCATTCCGCCTTAGAGCGTGTTTGAAAAGAGGTAACTGTTCACGTCGCCGCTGCTGGGCGGGGGGTTGGTGTCGGGCGTCAGGTCGGGGCGCTGGCGGGTAGCCAGGGCGTTCCGGCGGTGAGCGCGTCGAGGGCGTGGAGCGCGCCGATGCCGTTCTTGCGGGTGGTGGAGAGGTAGCTGCGGATCGTCAGGAAGCGTTGCGCGCCGTCGTGGGTGCGCCAGCAGCCGGAGATCTTCTGTTGGAGCTTGACCATGCGGATGTCTTGCTCGGCTTGGTTGTTGCCGAACGGCACGCGGAGGTCGTGGGCGAAGCGCAGCACGTCGGGCTGATAGCGCTCGAGGCGGATCAGCAGGTTGTGGGCCTTGGTCTTCTTGCGGGTGGTGGTGGGATGCTCCTCGTGGCCCATCGCGATCACGGTGGCATAGCTGTCGGTGAGTTCGCGCAGCGCGCGGGCGCTGAGGCAGTCGTTGCCGCCGGCGAGGGCTTGGGCGACGAGGTCTTTGGTGTCCAGCAGCAGGCAGCTCATCGCCATCGGCCAGAGATGCCCGGCCTCCTGGGCGGCCTGCAGCTCGCGGAGGTGGTGGATGTTGCACAGGCCGTGCTGGCAACCGGTGTAGTTGCGATACGCCGCCCAGCCGTCGTGAACCGCGACGCCCTCAAAGGCGGGGAGCACGTTGGCGTGATCGATCGCCTCGCTCCCGCGCCGCTCGTGGCCGGTGTACCGCGTGAACTTCCCGGTCGAGGCGCTATGCACCCAGCCCAGCCGGCCGGCGATCCGCGCTCCGGTCTCATCGAAATGGCAGACCGGCGCGTCGGCGAGCAATCCGCGCAGACGCTCATCGAAGTCGCACAACCCCGCGGCGGCGGCCGCCACCCAGCTGGTGAGCGTCCCCGTCGAGACCCCTGCACCGGCCAGATCGCACAACGCCTGGCAGCCACGGTCATACGGCAGGTGCTGAAAGACGACCAGGTACACCCCGAGCGCGCGGACACCCGGCCCGTACTGCGTCGGCGCCAGCACCCCCGCCGGGAACTGCCCACAGCTGACATGCCCGCAGTCGCACCGGCGCAGCGTCGCGACATGCTCGATCACCCGCAACGCCCGCTGCTGGGGAACGTCGAACACCTGCCGGGACTCCCCGCCAGGGACGCTCTGCGCCCCGGCGAGATCGCCGCCGCACTCCTCGCAACACTCCGGCGGATGCTCAACACTCAAGTCCGGAACCTCGACCCGGTCAAGCCGCGCGCCACCATGCCCTTCCTGACCGCCCTGCTTACGTCCCGAGGAACGCCGCAGACTGCGCTTGCTGCGATCAGCCGCCGGTTTTGACAGGCCATCCGACGACGACGGCCGCGAAGAATTACGCGAGTTGGCCGCCAACCTCGCCCTCAACTCCACGATCTCCGCTCTCAGCTCGACCACAAGCGCCGCGAGCTCCTCATAGCTCGGCCGCTCCGCAACATCCTTTGCATCCGCCATACATCCAAACTTCCCTGCACACGACCGGAATCCTGCCACCCCCGCAAACGACGTGAACAGTTACGAAAAGAGGTGGTGAGGGGGTGTTCTCGAACTTTGGGGTATGGCCTCTAGTAGTACTTTGGGGTCTTGTTGGTAGGGTTCGTTGTGTGTTTATCGAACCCTTCTCGTGTCTGGGTGTTGACGCGAGGAGGGCATGATGGCGGTGATGAGTTCCCAGGATGCTGACGTGGAGGT
>JAABUJ010002215.1_pt1 | contig 24832 bp, 29 predicted proteins | sample 5559131 | NCBI WGS metagenome assembly JAABUJ01 (sample SAMN10711875, study PRJNA513366) | rock metagenome | isolation source: Antarctica rocks | place: Antarctica: Victoria Land, Mt New Zealand nord | collected 2016-01-07
AGACCGGGCTCAAGCATGGGCGCAACCCTCTCGAACTGCTCACCGGCCTTTGGACCTCAGGAGCGTGGTTGCCGACGGTCGCCCTCGCTGACACAGGCTGAGCAGTTACGTACAATCCCGATAATTCTCAGCCAACAGATCCATGCGCCTAACGGCATATGTGCTGGTGTGCGGATTCGTCCTTGTAGGCGCAATTTTCGACAGCGCTGTAGCAGAAGCTGACTCTATTACTGTCCAGGCTGGCCTACTGGGTGGTTCTATCGGGTACTCCGCAGGCGGGGGATCGCCTGGGTCCGGGGTGGTGACAGGGGGGGCGCCGGGTGCTGCGGTGGCGCCTCCCGCGCACGGGGGTGCTCATACCGCGTCGGCCAAAGCAGCCGGCTCGGGGCCGTTCTATGCGTCTACGCCGGCGCTGGCGGACAACGGTACGGGTGGGTTCTGCATCACATTTCTTCCCCAGGCTGCCGCCTCGGCTGCCGCTGCGTCGGCTGTGACCAACTCGTACAACGGAGTCGTGTCCAATCTTCACGGCCAGTCGTACTCGAGCTGCCAGCGGGCTACTCAGGCAGCCGGGGTGCCGGCGGGGGCGGCTGCTCCACCACCACCACCACCGCCACCGCCCTCGGCCGTGGCTGCCAGCTACTGGTCTACTCACGGCCAGGACCTGCTGGCGGTGCCCAAGCCGTACATTGCACCCGGCTACGCCCTCACCGGCCTGCCGGGTTACCTGCAGACCGGCGCCCCGGTAGCCCAGCACTTCGGCGGCTCAACGCCGCTGGGAGCACTGAGCATCACTGCGCACGGCACCTTCGTGGTCGACTGGGGAGACGGCCAGAGCGCCACCTTCACCATCCCCGGCGGCCCGTACCCCACCGGCACCATCACCCACACCTGGGACATGGTGGGCACCTACGAGGTGAGCGTCACCGAGGACTGGACGGCGACCTGGTCACTGGGTGGTCAGCAGGGCACCCTCGGCGCGCTTCATACCCGCGGCGCCATCCCCGCCTTCCAGGCCCGCCAGCTGGAGTCCGTCCGCAACCGCTGATCCCGCCAGCGGGTCACCGAGCAAGGCAAGGCGTCCCCGCTCAGCCAAGTGGGGCGCTGAGCTCGAGATGTATGCCATCCGGGTCGGAGAACGACAGGATCGCCAACCCGGCCTTGGTGAGATCGTTGACCTCTCCGTGTTCGATCCCGGCGGCTTCCAGGGCCTTCCTCGCCTCGACCAGATCATCTCGCGATCCGACCTGGAAGCTCACGTGGTCCAGCCCGGTGTGCTCCGAATCGAAGCCTTGCCCACCCACAGGCCGCAGCCCGAACAGGGTGCCCGACGGGGTCTGGTAGATGACACCACCGTAGGCCTGCTCCGGTGACTCACGCACACCTGGCTCCCCGACGTGGCTCGACTGGTCCACCGCCACGTCCCAGCCAAAGATGCGGTCGTAGAAGTCCTTGGACCGGGTGATATCGGTGACGGTGAGGCGGACATGGGCGAAGCCGGAACTGGTAACGAGGGCCATGCTCTGAGACATACCCGTCCTCCAGGCGCCTCACGCAGTCGACCTCGGTCGTATGCTGATCACTCCAATGAACCTCACCGGCATGCGGGTGCTGATCACCGGAGCCTCGCGGGGGATCGGTGAGGCGTTGGCCATCCACTTCGCCCAGGCCGGGGCCCGGACTGCCCTGGTGGCCCGGTCGGCCGGCCCGCTGGAGGCTCTGGCCGACCGCCTGGGAGGCAGCGCGTACCCAACCGACCTCAGCGACCCGGCCCAGGTAGACGGCCTGATCGCCCGAGTGGAGTCCGGCGGGGGCCCGGTTGACGTGCTGGTGGGCAATGCGGGCATCGACCGCACCGGGCATTTTTCGCAGACAGAGGCCAGCGACGTGGAGGCCGTCTATCGACTCAACCTCGTGACTCCAGTGGAGCTGTGCCGCCAAGTGGTGCCGGGCATGCTCGATCGCGGACGCGGTCATGTGGTCAACATGTCGTCCCTCTCCGGAGTGGCCCCCTTTCCGGGTATGGCCATCTACTCGTCCTCCAAGGCCGGGCTGAGCGCCTTCACCGCCGGGCTGCGGCTGGACCTGCGGGGCACCCCGGTGCACACCACCCTGGTCGAGCTGGGCCCGGTAGCGACCGACCTGCTGGACAGCGCCAAGGCGTACGGCCCCACCCGAGCCAGCTTCGAACGTTCCTACCGCACCGGGATGATCACCGACACGCCCCTGGACAAGGTGGCAGCCGCAGTGGTGGACGCTGTGACCCACAACCGGCGCCACGTCGTCCTGCCCAGACGAGCCGCACCCGCAGCCCTGCTGGCCGACGCCCCCCGCCGAGCGGTCGAGGCGTTCCTCACCGGAATACCGTCCAGGTCGCCGCTCAGTCCTGAATGACCTGGTAGATGCCGTAGATCACGCCGGGTATGTGGCCGAGCAACTGAAGCAGGAAGGCCCACAGGACCTTGATGGTTGGTCCCTCCTTGAGCAGCACGGCCAGCCAGGGGAGGAAGAAGCACAGCACGATCAACAGAACTTTGCCCATGCGATTGCTCCCTTTGCCGACTGGCTCGCATGCTACGCCAGGCTGCAGACCCTCACCCAGGCTTGCGTTCACCGTTTTGGGGCTCCATGGCACCGTGCCTGAGGGGACCTACCCGCCGGCCATGGCCCCGATCACGTAGAAGGCCTCGGTGCCCTGGGAGACCGCTGCCGGCAACAAGGCGTCAGGAGCCTGGTGGGACAGGTCTTCCTCCCCCACGAAGAACCGCACGAACGGTCGGCGTCGCCGGGTCACCTGATCGCGGACGGTCCCGCGCAACATGGGGTAGCGATCCTCGAGGGCGTCGATCACCGCCACCTGGGTGGCCGGACCGTCCAGTTCCAGGTGGATCTCGCCTGGGACCTGCGCCAGGTCCCGCAGCGGCACGGGCAGCACGACTCGGATCATGGCAGGGTCTGGACCTCCACCGAGAGAACGGCCGGGAGGTCCCGAACGATCGGACTCCAGCTGTCGCCTGAGTCGGCCGATGCATAGACCTGTCCGCCGGTCGTTCCGAAATAGACGCCGCAGGGATCGAGGCCGTCCACCGCCATGGCGTCGCGAAGGACGTTCACGTAGCAGTTGGCCTGCGGGAGGCCTCGGCTGAGGGGCTCCCACTCGTTGCCGCCGGTGCGGCTGCGGTAGACGCGCAGCTTGCCCTCGGGCGGGTAGTGCTCCGAATCGCTCTTGATGGGCACCACGTAGACGGTGTCGGGCTCGTGGGCGTGGACGTCGATGGCGAAACCAAAGTCGGTGGGCAGGTCGCCGCTGACCTCGTACCACGAGTTGCCGGCATCATCGCTGCGCATGACATCCCAGTGCTTTTGCATGAAGAGGACGTCTGGGCGGGAGGGGTGGGTGGCCAACCGGTGCACACAGTGGCCCACCTCGGCGTTCGGGTCGGGGATGCCCTCCGATCGCAATCCGTGGTTGGCTGCCTGCCAGGTGGCACCGGCGTCATCGGTGCGGAACACGCCGGCTGCGGAGATGGCCACGAACATGCGAGCCGGATCGTCCTTGTTCAAGACGATGGTGTGCAGGCACATCCCACCGGCACCGGGCTGCCAGCGGGGCCCCGAACCATGGCCGCGCAGGCCGGCCAGCTCCTCCCAACTGCCGCCACCGTCGTCGGAGCGGAACAGCGCAGCGTCCTCCACCCCGGCGTAAACCGTCTCCGGGTCGGTCAATGACGGCTCCAGGTGCCATACCCTGGCGAACTCCCAGGGGTGCGGGGTCCCGTCGTACCACTGGTGGGTGCCGGGAACCCCGTCGTAGGAGAAGTCGTTGCCGACCGCTTCCCAGGTCTGGCCCCCGTCGTCGGATCGCTGGATGACCTGGCCGAACCACCCCGAGGACTGGGACGCGTATACCCGCTGAGGGTCGAGTGGCGATCCCTTGAGATGGTAGATCTCCCACCCAGCGAACAGCGGCCCGGCCACGTCCCAGCCCCGGCGGCCGCCGTCTGAGGTAAGGCTGAACGCACCCTTACGAGTACCTACCAGGACGCGCACGCCGGTCATCTGGTGGCCTCCTCTCGGCCCTCCGGGCTAACCATACGACCTACAGACGTTGCCCACGGTGCGAACTCATCGTCAGGCATCTGACTTCGCCGACAGGTGCTGAAGTGCCATCCGGCTGACCTGCTGGAACTCCGGTGACTGCCTGACAATCCGTTCCTGCACCGTCGCGGGAAGGCCAGTCTGGGCGATGAGAACCAGCGTGCGCAGCGCTTGGGTTACCGGGTCACCTCGGCTACCGCCCGCATCTCGTCGATAGAAAGCGACGGGCCCTTCTTCGTCGTGCGATGGACGAGGGCATTGCGGGCCTTCTTGGCGCTGGTCGCCCACCGCTCTCTGTCTGGCACCAGTGCTCCGACAGCTTGGGAGGCCGGCAATGACGCCAAGTGCACGAGGCGTTCCTCCAGGGTGAATTCATTGTGCAACCGCAGGTGGACCGTGCAATCCTGCCGAAGAGCCCCGCCATTGAAGTCAGCTTCGCCGGCAGCAGAGGCCGCCGTCTCCTACGAACGGCTTGCTGCCGTCATCCGGCGCGCAATGGGTGCGGAATCAAATACACTGAGTTACAACGCTCAACTGAGGAGAGGATCGTGCCTGCAGACGTAGTTGGCGAATGGGTCCACCTAGTGCGTTACCTACGAAACGATCACCGGCCGACGACTGGGGCGTTGCGCCTCATCGCCGCGAACAGGGTGATGGCGCAACAGCGGGCCGACGGATGGTGGGTGCAGCGAGTTGAGCTCGAAGACGGGCTACAGGCCCTGCCGCGCCCGGCACAGACCAGAAAAGGAGTGATGCAACCCATGGGCACGTTCATTCGTACGCCAGCGTTTCCAGGTGAGCTCGAGCGGCTGGTCAACCTCGCACATGTCCGCGCTATCGAGTTTTTGAGACGGATGACCCCGATGGGGCCGGCGTGATAGCGCGTTACGGCGATGCCACTACAGGCCGGGCCCTGTTGGCTCAGGGCCGCGCTGGGCCCTGCAAGGCGGCCTATGAACAACTGTGTGAGTGGATTGGCCGAGGGGCCGCGGGCCAGCTGGTTGAGTCGCCAGACTTTTGGAAGGATCTCGTTGAGCGGCACGCGAGTCCAGAGAATTGATCCACCACACCACCGCCCGAACGTCGATCCTGATCGTGCTAGCCGTAGCCCTAGCAGGTTGTGGCAGCTTCACAGCGTCGAGGACACCTTCCCCTCCGGGCACCATGAGCGCCTCGGCGCCGGCGACTTCCGGTTCGATGGTGACAGCCAATGGGGCTGGATGGACCGCATCTGGCGGCCTCGAGGGACCCACGTATGAGCCAGCCGGCTGCCACGTCGGCGCCGGGGTCTTTCGTAACCAAGCTCAGCCACTGCCCGACCCGCACTGCACGCCCGGGGCGGTCGACCCGGGCGTTACTCAAGCGAATATCGCACAGACCATCTGCCGGCCCGGCGGTTACACGTCGACCGTCCGACCGCCGGAGCGCCTCACCGAGCCAGTGAAGCTGGCTCTCATGCGGGACTACGATGTCGTCAGCTCCCCCGCGGGTTACGAGCTGGACCACCTGGTACCGCTGGGGCTGGGTGGCGCATCCGACACTCGCAACCTCTGGCCAGAGAAGGACGTGGGTCGTACCAGCGCCTATGTCCGCAACGCCAAGGACCAGATCGAGACCGATCTCCACGCAGCCGTCTGTTCCGGGCACATCAGCCTGGCCGCTGCCCAACAGGCCATCGCCGGGAACTGGACTACCGCCGAGCAGGCACTCGGAGTGGCCTTCGCATCGAGTTGACAGTCCTCAACGTGGGAGAGGAGGGGCAGGTGCCCGGTGGGGGTCCTTCCCCCCCGCTTCGGCCCCAGCCGTTTGCCGACCAGGCGCGGCGTCCCACGCGCCCCGCTCCGCGTGGTGAGTCAGGCGGCATCCACGGGCGGCGTCGCGCCGCGATCCGTGCGCTCGCCTACGCGATCGTCAACCGCCGCGACCACCAGGTCAAGTTCGGCTTCGGCGGCAACCCGAGGGACCGCCTCAGGCAATTCCAGACTACCCACGGCCACGAGCTTGACCTTCTCCTCGTCTGGGACGGCGACGGTGAATACACCGAGAAGGATCTACACGCTCGTTTTGCCGCATCGCGCTGCAGGGGCGAGTGGTACGACATCACTCCCGACGTCGGCGCGTTCCTCAACGAGCAGATGAGGTACCCCGGGTTTGATGCAGTGCGGGTTAGGCGGTGAGGGCAGCGTTTTCTACCCGGTTGTTGGTGTACCACATCGCTTCGGGCAAGCATCCAGCTGCCGGCGGCGTCGTTTCACCAAAGCACGGGCCACACCGGCCGCCACCAACCCACCGATCAGCAGCTCGGCGGCCGGGATCCCATGCCCGGTTCCTCCCGCGTGGCCTCTTGCGCCGCTACCACGGCCAGCCCGTGGCCGCTCACGGTGGGGGTGCTGGGTGCCGGCGCGCTGGGCATCGCCGAGGCGGCCACCGCCGGCGCAGTGGCGGCAAAGGCGGGTAGCGGGGCCCGCCCCAGGACCATGAGAGCGGCGGTGAGGGCCGAAACTGGGACAACTTACCTGTCAGTCCTGACTGCGCAGCTGACTCGTCTGATGCTGCTGCCGGCCAGGTCTCCGGCGCCCCTGACAGCCCCTCCCTCTTTGTCCCGTCTCCCACACAACGAAGGTAGCGAGGTGGTGCTTGCACAAGGAGAGCGATACCGCGGTATCACGCGATGGACAGGAGCCAGTTCTCAGCCGTCATCTCGAATCCGGCGAGTGCATCGGGAGATGATGCTCATCTGGGCACCTCTCGCTCATGGTTGGTCGCACGGTAGCTGGCTGGCGAGGCGGGCTGCGTCGTCCGGCTCCAGCTCGATCCCGAAGACCTCGGCCAGTACCTCGCTGAGCTGGCCTGCGGCGACCTGGCGCCGCTGGTTGGTGCCGTCGGGATGGGTGGTGGTCAACTGGTCGCCGATCAGGCGGTGCCTGGCGCCGGGCTGGGTGCGCATGACCACCATCTTCCCGACGAACGGCGAGTCCGGGTGGGTGGCGGTGTAGTAGTTGGCCACCTCGTAGTCGACCCGGTGCTGGGGCTCCTCGGTGAAGCGGTAGAGCTCGGACCAACCATTGGGATCGAGGGTTCCCAGCCGCCAGTGGCGGCCATGCCGCTCGAGGCGATAGGTCCACTCCTCCTGGGCCACTGTCGCCTCATCGGTGAGTGGGATCGGCTCGAGGAGGCCGGCACCGAAGCCCACGTCGGCCAGCCAACTCACGCCGTCGGCATGCACGACCAGGACCATATGGGTGAGCGGCCCAGGACGGTCATCCTGGCGGCGGACGCGGCCCAGGAAGCGGGTGACCGGATAGCCGAGGCGCTCGGCCAGGGCGGCGAAGAGCAGGTTGTGCTCGTAGCAGTAGCCGCCTCGGCGGTGGCGGATCAGCTTCTCCTCCAAGCTGGGCAGGTCGAGCGGCAAGGGCCGACCCAGCAAGATCTCCAGGTTCTCGAACGGGATGGCCGAGGCGTGGGCCCGATGCAGGTCCCGTAGAGCCTCGCCGCCCGGGGTGAGCTGGCCCTGGTAGCCGACCCGAGCCAGGTAGGCGTCGACGTCCAGGTGCTCGGCGCCCCATTCTTGGGCAGGGAGCTCGTCGGTTCCCTTGGGGTGCGCCCCGGTAGCCATATCGGACTTTACGCCGCACGCCGCCTGATCCTGGGCAACGGGGCCTGGCACCGCCGCCAACCGGGCGACAGTGGGCAGCGGACGTGAGGCGGGGGGATGTCCCCTTTTTGGAAAAGTGGTGGGCTCGACGGTGCCGCGTAGGTTCAGGTGTGTGGGACCGTGGTCCGAGTCGAGGAGGTCGACATGGCAGAGCTGAGCAGGGACGGCGACGAACTGGTGTTGACGCTCACCGGGGTCGAGAAGGCCGAATCGGTCCACCGCGACATCCGAGTACCGCTGTCCTCGGTGCGTGAAGTGGAAGTGGTCGATGACGTGATCCACACGGTCCAGGGATTGAGGGTCCCGGGCACCGGCTGGCCTGGCCGGTTCATGATCGGCACTCTCGCCCATTCCACTTCGAAGAAGTCTTTCGGGTCATCCACCGCGACACGCCCAGAGGGGTGCGAGTCCGGCTGGTCAACGCTGCTTTCGACGAGTTGCTGGTCGGCTGTCACGACCCCGAGGCGGTGGCGGCCGGCCTGGCGCGGCCAAGCTGAGCCGGCCGGCACTGATCTTGCGCAGGGATTCGGCATCGGTAGAGTCGAGGGCACAGGGGGAGGTGCCCATGCCATCCATCGTGGTCGCGCGACGAGAGATCGGTCAGACCAGCCCAGTGAGGGAGACCCTGGGGGCCACAGTGCTCCTGGCGGGAGCGGCCGCGCTGGCCGTCTGCGCGGGTGTCCTCAAGTTCAACTTCTACGAGGACCTGACGGTGCTCGGGGCCGCCGCCACCTTTGCCTGGCTGGTCGACGGGACGGCAGAGAGGTACATCGGCGCGGGCACGGGTGCGCTGGCCATCGGCGGCGGCCTGACCCTGGGGGCCCGGTTCCACGTCCGGGACTATGAGCAGTTGGTGGTCTTCGGCTTTGTCGGCCTGGCCCTGCTACTCGTCTCGTACGTCAATCCCAAGGCGGTGAGGGGCAGCGCAGCACTCTTTGGCTTGATTGCCATCACAGTGGCGATACTCGAGTACCTGCGTTCCTACAACGTCGGCTGGGAGATGACCGGGATCCTGGCTCTCTGGAGCGTGTTCGAGTACGGGCGCATCGCAAGGTCGCGCCGGGTAGTCCGGGAAGCTCCCGACGGACTCGCTGGGGATAGGGATCCTCTGAAGGTCTCAGCGCCAGGACAGGCACCCGCCACACGGACCGGACAAGCGGGGGCATAAGAGATCGAGATATGACGTTCTCCGCCGTCACTTCACTTGGGTTGCCAGCCACCCAGGCATGTCGCTCTCCGGCGCCGGCGCGGTCTCCTGCCAGCGGGCCAGCGGGCAGCGTCGGCCGCCTCCAGCTGTATCTCAAGCCTACGCCGCCGGGGTCTTGTGACTTCTCACTGCGGACTACCTCCTGCTGCCGAGTCATTGCCGCCTGGTGGCGCCGATCACCTTCGGGACCGGCGGGGCGGTGGTCGATCTCGTTGAGACTCTCGGCCTGGCCGTAGAGCACCAGGGTGTCGCCCGGGAAGATGGCGGTCATCCCGACCGGAGCGCCCTGGTAGTGGCCGCCCGTCCTGGTGATGCCCAACACTGCCACCCCCTCGTCTCGCAGCCCCAGCTCGCCCAGGGTTCTGTTGGCCAACCAATCCTGCGGATCAACGGCCAGCTCGCTCACCGCGTAGCTGCCTGACAAGTCGAGCAGACCATCGAGGTCACGGGAGGGTAAGTCGGTGTAGCGCCTGAGCAGCCGGCCGATCAAGGTGGTCAGGCGCCGGTCCGCCCAGGAGCTGCGGGAGATGAAGACGAGGGCCAGCAGACCGGCCACCAGCTCAAGGATCCGCCAGCCGGCGTTGGCTGCGCTGCCTCCCCTGAACCCGATGATCAGAGTGCTGGCTGACGCCACGATGCCGGCGTTGCCCAACAGCATCAGGTTCATAATCACCTTGCGTCTGAGGGGATGATTGACGACACCCTCCGACTCGGCGGTGGTAAAGCCCGTTCCGGTGAAGGCAGTGCGGGCCTGGAAGCGGGCTACCTGGCGGGACATTCCCGATGCGACAAGGATCACCGTCGCCACCCGGGTGATGATCAGCGATACCGCCACCACGAGCAGCAGGGAGCTGATGGCGTACATATCACGAGTTTCTCACTGCTGCGCCCTTGAGGCGGCAGCGATCTCGACCAACTGGCGGTCTCTGCAAGGTCACCGGCCCTTGAGACCAGGTTCGCAGAAGCAATCGCCGGCTGTCACACCGTGTCTCTACACTATGTTTCATGATTCCTGGTGACCTGTCCAGTGCTACCACCGCCGAGGCGGTGGACGCCATGGACCAGCTCCAGGCGGCCCAGATGGCCACCCAGGCCCAGCTGTTGTTCCTGGTGGGCGACTACGACCGGCGAGGGGCGTGGAAAGAAGACGGTGCCACCTCCATGGCTGACTGGCTGGTGGCCCGCCACGGCTTGGCCTGGACCACCGCCACCGAGTGGGTGCGGGTGGCCCATGTGCTGGAGGCCTGTCCCACCCTGGCCGCCCGGCTGAGCGAGGGACGCCTGTCCTGGGACCAACTCTGCCCCCTGGCCACCCTGTGCGGTGAGGATCCGCAGTCCGAGGTGGCCCTGGTGGAAGCGACCGAGGGCTACTCGGCCGCCCAGTTGCGCCGCCTGGCCCGCCATGCTCGTCCCCCCACCAACGACGACGCCAACGAGGTCCATCGCCGCCGCTGCCTCACCTGGCGCCCGAGCGGGGCGTACTGGCGCCTGTCCGGTCGCCTGGCCCCCGAGGAGGGGGAGGTGGTGGCCAAGGCCCTGTCCCGCCTGGCCACCGAGTCCCCCAAGGACCCAGCCACCGCCAACTTCGACCCCTTCGAGTCTCGCTGTGCGGACGCCTTGGTGCGGCTGTGCTCCACCACCCTGGCCGACGATGCCGATGCCGACCGGGCCACCGTGGTCATCCACGCCCCCCTGGCGGTCCTGACCGGGGACCAGGGCATGGCCGAGACCGAGGACGGCTGTGTCCTGGCCCCCGAGACGCTGCGGCGCCTGGCCTGTGACGCCCGCCTGGGGGCGGTGGCCGAGGGCCCTGACGGGGCAACGGTGGGAGTGGGGCGCACCACCCGGGTGGTGCCGGCCTGGCTGGCCCGCCAGTTGCGCCACCGGGACCAGGGATGTCGCTTCCCGGGCTGTGGCCGCCAACGCTGGGCCCATTCCCACCACCTGGTCCACTGGGCCAACGGCGGCCTCACTGACCTGGACAACCTGGTCACCTTGTGCCACTACCACCACCGCCGGGTCCACGAGGCGGGTTGGCGCATCCAGGGCCGACCCAGTGGAGGCCTGGTCTTTTGCGCCCCCAACGGACGGGTCTTTGCCAGCCGGCCACCGGGCCTGCGCCCCGAGGTGCGAAGACGCCTGCCCGGCCTGGGGGGTCCCGACCCCGGCGGTCCGGAGCTCGGCGGTCCCGAGCTGGCCGGCACGGCTGAAGATGCTCCGGCACCGCTATACGCTGATAGTTGTGCCTGGGCCCGTCGCCTACCTGGATCATGCTGCCACCACGCCCATGCGGCCCGAGGCGGTGACGGCCATGCTGCCATTCCTCACCGAGCACTACGGGAACCCCTCGGGCTCTCATGCCGCCTCCCGCCACGCACGCCTGGCCCTGGACGAGGCCAGGGAGGAGGTGGCCGCCGCCCTGGGGGCGCAGCCGGGCGAGGTGGTCTTCACCGCCGGGGGTACCGAGGCCAACAACCTGGCCATCACCGGCGTGCACGCCTGCCGGCCCGGCACCGTGGTCTGCCCGGCGGCCGAGCACCACGCCGTGCTGCACACCTGCGCGGCGCTGGGTGGCCGGGTGGTCCCTACCCTCTCCGACGCCACCATGGACCTGGATGCCCTGGCCGATGCCCTCGGCCCGGACACGTCGGTGGTGTCGGTGATGCTGGCCAACAACGAGGTGGGTACGGTGACGCGGCTGGCCGAGGTGGCGGCCGTGGTGCGCCAGCACGCTCCCAATGCCATCCTGCACACCGACGCCGTCCAGGCCTTTGCCTGGCTGGACGTGGCCGCCCTGGCCGCCCCGGCCGACCTGGTGTCGGTGAGTGCCCACAAGTTCGGAGGTCCCAAGGGGGTGGGCGCCTTGGTGGTGAGGACTGGCACAGCCATTGCTCCGATCATCCACGGAGGGGGCCAGGAGCGGGGTCGACGCAGCGGCACCCACAACGTGGCCGGCATCGTGGCCATGGCGGCGGCCATGCGGGCCACGATCGCCACCCGCAAGGACACGGTGAACCGAGTCGCATCCCTGCGGGACCGCTTGGCCGACGGCCTGCTGGCGGCCGTGCCCGGAGCGGTGGAGACCGGCCCCCGGCGCTCCAAGGTGGCGGGCAACTGCCACCTGCGCTTCCCCGAAGTTGAGAGCGAGGCCCTGCTCATCCTGCTCGACCGAGAGGGGGTGTGCGCCTCGGCTGGCTCGGCCTGCGCCAGCGGGGCCATCGAGCCCAGCCACGTGCTGGTGGCCATGGGACTGTCGGCGGCTGAGGCCAATTCCAGCCTGCGCCTGTCCCTCGGCACCGCCTCCACCAACGCCGACGTGGACCTGGCCCTCCAGGTGGTACCCAAGTCAGTAGCCCAGCTGGCTGACTGATGCGCGTACTGGTAGCCATGTCTGGAGGGGTCGACTCCTCGGTGGCTGCCGCCCTGCTGGTCGAGGCCGGCCACCAGGTGGAGGGAGCCACCCTAAAGCTGTGGGGGGGGACCAGCGACGCCGGTTGCTGCTCGGTGGCCGACGTGGAGGACGCTCGTCGGGTGGCCGACCAGCTCGCCATCGCCCACCACGTCTTCAACTTCGCCAGCGACTTCGAGGACCAGGTGGTGAACCACTATGTGGCGGCCCACGCGGCCGGGAACGTCCCCAATCCCTGCATCGAGTGCAACCGACACCTCAAGTTCGACCGCCTCTTGGTCAGGGCCGCGAAATTGGGCTTTTCGGCGGTGGCCACCGGCCACCACGCCCGGTCGACCCGCGACAGGGAAACCTGGCACCTGCGCCGGGGCGCCGACCGGGCCAAGGACCAGTCTTATGTCCTGTCCATGCTCGGCCAACAACAACTGGCCCACTGCATGTTCCCGGTGGGCGAGCTGACCAAGTCGGAGGTACGGGACCGAGCCCGGGCCCTGGGGATGTGCACGGCAGCCAAGCCGGACAGCCAGGACACCTGCTTCATCACCGCCACCGGTGGCCGCTCCCAGTTCCTGGCGGAGAGGATGGATCTCCATCCCGGACGGATGGTCGACGCGACCACCGGTGCGGTGGTGGGCCAGGTGCCGGCGGTGGAGATGGTGACGGTGGGCCAGCGCCGGGGACTGGGAAGCGGGCCCGGCGGCCAGCGCCGCTACGCCCTGGCCGTCGATCCCACCTCGGCCACCGTCACGGTGGGCCAGGCCACCGATCTGCTGGCCGATCGGGTGGAGCTCGATCGGTTGACCTGGGTCGACCGGCCGGTGCCGTGGGGAGTCCGCCTGTTGGCCCAGTCCTGCGCCCACGGTGAGCCAGTGCCGGCGGTGCTGGGGGGGACGGGCGCGGCTGGGCGGGTCGTACTGAGGCTCGCCGAGCCCCACCGCCGGGTGGCCCCCGGCCAGACGGTGGCCCTGTACGACGGGGACTCGGTGCTGGGTGCGGGCGTGGCCCTCAGGTGAGGCGACCGCCCCTCTGCCCATGACCGGACCGCAGAGCGCAGATCCGTCGGCCAGGGCGGATGAGCTTCGCCGGCTGGTGGAATACCACAACCACCGGTACCACGCCCTCGACGACCCCGAGATCCCCGACGCCGACTACGACGCCCTGGCCGCCGAGCTTCGAACCATCGAGGCAGCCCACCCGGAGCTGCTCGGTACTGCCTCACCCAGCCAGGCGGTGGGGGCCACCCCCTCGGTGCTGTTTGCCCCAGTGCACCACCAGGTGCCAATGATGAGCCTGGACAACGCCTTCTCCTTCGATGACCTGATGGCGTGGGCCAAGCGCATGGAGCGGGTCATCTCCGGTGAGGTGCGGTTGGCCTGCGAGCTCAAGATCGACGGAGTGGCCATTTCCCTGGTCTACGAGGGCGGGAACCTGATCCGGGCGGCCACCCGGGGCAACGGCGAGGTGGGAGAGGACGTGACCGCCAACGTGTCCACGGTGGCGGCCATTCCCGAGCGCCTGGACCTCCCGATTGACCAGATGCCCAGCCGGCTGGAGGTCAGGGGGGAACTCTACATGCCCCTCTCCGCCTTCCAGGCGCTCAATCGACACCGAGCCGAGGCTGGCCTACGCCTGTTCGCCAATCCCCGCAATTCCGCTGCCGGCTCCCTGCGCCAAAAGGAACCGGCGGTCACCGCCACCCGAGAGCTGGCCTACTGGGCCCACCAGCTGGTCCAGGCCGAGGGAGCGCCCGCACCCTGGCGGCACTCCGAGGGCCTGGCCCTGCTGGAGCGGGCCGGGTTGCCGGTGAACCCGGAGCTGTCGGTGGTGGCCAATCTGGAGGAGGTGCACGATTACTGCCGCCACTGGGAGGCGCACCGCCACGACCTGGGCTACGAGATCGACGGCGTGGTGGTGAAGATCGACGACCTGGCTCAGCGTCGGGAGCTGGGAGCCACCTCGCGAGTGCCTAGGTGGGCCATGGCCTTCAAGTTCCCCCCCGAGGAGCGGGCCACCAGGTTGAGGAACATCATGGTCTCCATAGGAAAGAGCGGCAAGGCCACCCCCTTCGCCCAGTTGGAGCCGGTGGTGGTCGGAGGCTCGACCGTGGGACTGGCCAGCCTGCACAACCAGGACCAGGTGGCGCTCAAGGACGTTCGTCCCGGCGACACCGTGCTGGTCCGCAAGGCCGGCGATGTCATCCCCGAGGTCCTGGGCCCGGTGCTCTCGGCCCGCCCCGAGGGGCTGGCGGAGTGGACCTTCCCTGCCAACTGTCCGGTCTGCGGTGGCCCGTTGGTGCGCCTACCAGGTGAGAGCGACACCTTTTGCACCAACCTGGACTGTCCTGGGCAGCGCCTGCAGCGGATCGTCCACTTCGCCTCGCGGGGGGCCATGGACATCGAGGGTCTGGGCGAGGCCCGAGTGGCCCTGTTCCTCCAGCACAAGTTGTTGGCCGATGCGGGGGACACCTACACGATCAGGGCCGAGGACCTGGCGCGCTTGGACGGCTTTGGTCAGCAGTCGGTGGCCAATCTGTTGAATGCCATCGACGCCTCGCGACGCCGGCCCCTGGCCAACCTCCTGGTCGGGCTGAGCATCCGCCATCTGGGCGACACCGGTGCATTGGCCCTGGCTCGAGCCCTCGGGCACCTGGACCGGATCCAGGGCTCGTCGGCCGAGGACCTGGCGAGAGTCGAGGGCGTGGGCCCCAAGATCGCGACCAGCGTGGCCGAGTTCTTTGCGTCCCCGCGCAACCAGTTGGTGCTGGACAAGCTGCGCCAGGCCGGGGTGAACCTGGAGGGGCCGGCCGCCCCCGGCTTGGCCCAAACTCTGGAGGGCTGCTCCGTGGTGGTCACCGGCACCCTGGAGGGTTGGTCCCGGGAGGACGCCGAGGCGGCCGTCAAGGCAAGGGGTGGCAAGTCGCCGGGCACCGTGTCCAAGAAGACCACTGCGGTGGTGACCGGGCGCGACCCAGGGGCGGCCAAGCTGGCGGCCGCCACCGAGCTCGGGGTACCGGTGATCGACGAGGATGGCTTCGCCGCGCTGTTGGACACAGGCCGACTCCTGGTCGCATGACGCGCTATGGTGGTGGGCGGTCGCAGTTCGTGCACGTGCTTGATGTCACGCTCGCAGGACTATCGTGCGAGCGCTCGCTCGCCAGGACGGCCGGGGGCCGCACCGTGCGGTCCCCACTCGTAAAGGAAGAGCAGACACATGGCACAGGGCACAGTCAAGTGGTTCAACGCTGAGAAGGGCTTTGGCTTCATCGCCATTGACGGCGGAGGCGATGACGTATTCGTCCATTTCTCCGCCATCCAGTCGAACGGCTACCGCAGTCTGGAAGACAACCAGCGGGTGGAGTTCGAGGTCACCCAGGGCCAGAAGGGCCCCCAGGCCTCGTCGGTCCGCCCCATCTGAGCAGCAGCAGAGTTGCCCGCCCGGTCGGGCAACTCTGCCAGACCGGGCGGGCGCTAACCTGACGCAGTGGCGCTGACGCGCATCGCCGACCAGCTGGGCCAGGTCCTGGGCGGTCGGTACCGGCTACTCGTTCGCATTGGCAGTGGCGCGTCGGGCCACGTGTTCCTGGCCGAGGATGTTCGCCTCGAGCGCCAAGTAGCGGTCAAGATCCTGCAGCCGGCGCTGGCCACCGACTTCGCATTCCTTGGTCGATTCCGGGCCGAAGCCAGGTCGGCAGCTGGGCTCAACCATCCCCATGTCTGTCGGGTCTTCGACTGGGGGGAGGACGAGGACGGCCCCTTCCTGGTGATGGAGTACCTGAGCGGGGGAAGCCTGCGGGACCTGCTCGACGCCGGGCAACGTCTGTCAGCCGTCCAGGCCACCACCATGGGGTTGCAGGCAGCCAGTGCCCTCGACTACGCCCACCGGCGAGGCCTTGTCCATCGAGACATCAAACCGGCCAACCTGGTCTTCGACGAGGAGGGCCGTCCCCGCATCGCCGACTTTGGCATCGCCCGAGCCCTGGCTGATACAAGCGGCACCGAACCCATGGGATCCATGCCCGGCACGGCCCGCTACGCCTCGCCCGAACAGGCTCAGGGCAAGCCACTTGACGGCCGCTCCGACGTCTATGCCCTGGCCCTGGTCCTGGTGGAGGCGGTAACTGGGCAAGTACCGTTCACAGGCGAATCCCCCCATGCCACCCTCATGGGAAGGGTGGGCGTACCCCTGCGGATCGGCGAGCAGTTGGGGCCATTGGGGCCCGTCCTCAGCCGGGCTGGCGCTCCCGATCCGGCCGATCGCCTGGATGCGGCCGGACTGGTGACCGCCCTCGAAAGGCTGGCCCGAACCCTGCCACGCCCCCGGCCCCTGCCCCTTGTGTCCGAGCCGGCCTCCCGGGCCGGCGGCGTGTCCGAGCCGGCCTCCCGGGCCGGCGGCGTGTCCGAGCCGGCCTCCCGGGCCGGCGGCGTGTTCGAGCCGGCCGACCTCACGGTTCCCGACCTCACGGTTCCCGACCTCACGGTCCCCGATCTCACGCTCCCCGATCTCACGGTTCTCGACGGTTACCGGCCGGGGTGGCCAGAGTCCGAGCCAGTCGCGGTGCCAGGTGACTCCCAAGGCGCTCGTCGGCGCTGGCCGTGGATCCTGCTGGCGCTGGTGGTCCCGTCCGCTCTGGCGGCGGCTGGCGCCCTGGTTGCCCAGCGCCCCGCGGTTCTCAGTCACCCGGTGCCGGCCCTTCGAGACATTCTCCCAGCCAAGGCGGTGGTCGCCCTGGCGCCCGAGCACCTGCGCCTGGTGCAGCAAGGCTCCCGTTACGACCCGGCCGTCCCGGCCGGCGCCATCGCCGACCAGTCGCCCCTGGCCGGCGCCATGGCCCAGGAGGGAAGGACAGTGACCGTGGTCCTTTCCGCCGGTCCGGCACCCCAGGCCATTCCCGACCTGTCCAACCTGGATCAGACGGCCGCCATCCAGCGCCTGGACAATGCCGGCCTCACCGCGTCAGTCGTCTTCGCCCACAGCGACACGATCCCGAGCGGGACAGTGCTGGACTGGACACCCCACGCTGGCCTGGAATCTCATGACACCTTGGTCACCGTCACCGTCTCCCTGGGACCAGCTCTGGTAAAGGTGCCCAACGTGACCACCCAGACGGTACAGGAAGCCACCGCCGCCCTGGCCCAGTTGGGACTGTCGGTTGGCGGGGTGTACGGGCCCGTCCACAACGGCCCGGTGATCCTCACCAACCCGACGCCGGGTACCACCGTGCATCGAGGCACCGCGGTCACCCTGTTCGTCCTGTAGTACTACTTGACCATGGGCTCACTCGACGGGAGGGTGGCCATCATCACCGGGGCAGGGCGCGGTCTGGGTCGGGAGCACGCCTTGTTGTTCGCCCGCGAAGGGGCGATGGTGGTGGTCAACGACCTGGATGTGAGCGTGGTTGGTAAGGCCAGCAAGACCTCCGGAGACGACCGCGGCGCAGCTGCCGAGGTGGTGGCCGAGATCGTCGCCACCGGCGGTCAGGCGGTGGCCAACACCGACGACATCGCCGACTGGGAAGGGGGCCGGAGCCTGGTCAACACGGCCCTGGATGCCTTTGGTGAGCTGCATGTGCTGGTCAACAATGCCGGGATACTGCGGGACCGGATGCTGGTCAACATGAGTGAGGACGAGTGGGACTCCGTGATCCGGGCCCACCTCAAGGGACATTTCGTGCCCATGCGGTGGGCGGCCCATCACTGGCGCCAGCGGTCCAAGGCTGGCCACCCGGTGCGGGCGGCGGTGGTCAACTCCTCGTCCACCTCCGGCCTGCTGGGCAACGCCGGCCAGGCCAACTACGGGGCAGCCAAGGCTGGCATCGCCGCCCTCACCACCATCGCCGCCATGGAGCTGGAGCACTACGGCGTAAGGGTCAACGCCGTGGTCCCGGCGGCCCGTACCCGGATGACCCAGGCCACGCCGGGATTGAGCGAGATGGTCCAGCCTCCGCAGGAGGCTGAGGTGTTCGACCAATGGGACCCGGCCAACACCTCACCGGTGATCGCCTATCTGAGCGGCACCAGGTGCACGGCCACCGGCAAGGTGTTCTTCGTGCAGGGTGGCCGGATCCAGGTCTTTCGGCCGTGGGCGCTCGTCGAGGCGGATGACAAGCTGGACCGCAACCACCGCTGGACGGTGGCCGAGCTGGAGTCCGAGATGGGACGGCTCGGGGCGTAGCCGCAGCCGGCCGGGTGCAAGTGGGTGAGGGACGTGGGCCGGAGAGAGCCCAATTTCGAGAGATACCTTCTCTCAACGCTGGTGCTTTGGGCACCACCAGGTGGTCCGGCCACCTACCGTGGCCCGGCGCAACGGGGTCCCGTCGCGGGGGCAGACGCCCCCTGGCCGGCGGGATGACAACAGGTCCCCGGTATGCGAGCCCCCCCGCTCCACCAGGTCGGTGACGGTGGCCCGGAGGTGGCGGTGGAGGCGGCGGAGCTCGGCCGCCGAGAGAGAGCCGGCCGGCCGGGTCGGGTTCAGGCCAGCCCGCCACAGCGCCTCGTCGGCCATGAGATTGCCGACGCCGGCCAGGCGCCCCTGATCGAGCAGGCGCCCCTTGAGCGGCGCGGTGCTGGCGCCGAGGGTCTTGCGCAGCCCAGCTGGCCCCACCGAGGCCACGTCAGGGCCGAGGCGACCCTCGTCCGGGTCGATCTCGATCCCCCCCAGACGACGAGGGTCTCTCACGGCCAGGATGCCACCATCGTCGAAGGCCACCGCGAAGCGGTCCCACACCTCCTCGTGCCGATCGCTCGAGTACAGGAGCCGGTCGACGCCCAGGCGTCCGTCCACCACCAGGCGGCCGGTCATGCCGAACCGCAGGCCGAGGGTGGGACCGAGAAGCTCGCTGGAGGCCAGCGCCCCGGTGTCCAGCAACAACAGCTTGCCCAGCCGCCGGGCTTGCGTGAAGCTCCTGCCGGTCAGGGCCACGGTGGCCGTGGCGGCATCCAGCCCCCTCTTGAGGAACCAGGCGTCAGGTGCCGACACCGATGCGATCCGCCTGCCCAGGGCCCGCTGCGCCAGGCACCGGTAGGCCTCCACCTCCGGCATCTCGGGCACCGCCCGACGGTAGTGGCCCCACACCCCACCAGTGGCCCCACTCACCCCACCAGTGGACCACCAGGCATGAAATGGGCCACCGACCCACCGGTACGATGGGCAAATGCCTCCCGACAAGCCACACTGGGCGCATCTGTTCTCCGAGGTGGTCACTTCCGGACTGTGCACCGGGTGTGCCGGATGTGTAGTCGCCTGCCCCTACGACGTGCTCCAGTACGACGACACCAAGGGCGCCTACAGGCCGTTCCACGTGGAGGCGGACGGCGGGTTTGACGACTGCACCCACGGCCAGCGGGGCTGCACGCTGTGTACCCGGGCATGCCCCCGCTTTCGGCTGTGGGAGCCGGAGATCGACAACAGGCTGTTCGGCCGGGAACGAGAGGTGGCGGAGGTGGAGGGGGTGTCCAAGGACATCGTCCTGGCTCGGGCCACCGACCAGGCGGTAGCCGTTCAGGGCCAGGATGGCGGCCTGGTGTCCGCCATCTTGATCTGGGCGCTGGAGAATGACGTGGTGGACGCGGCCCTGGTCAGCTACCTGGAGGGTGACGGGACCAGCTGGAAGGCGGTGCCCGGAGTGGCCCGGGACCGGTCCGAGGTCCTGGCCGGGGGCGGGTCCCGCTACACCTACTCGGCCAACACGCTGGCTTACGCCGACGCCATCGCCGGTGGCGCCACGCGGCTGGCCCTGGTGGGCATGGGCTGCCAGTCCTCGGTCCCGCCGGTGATGGCCGCCCGACGGGCCGGAAAGGTGTCCAAGCGCTTCGCCCTCAATATCGGCCTGTTGTGCTCCAAGACCTTCGATGACGCCATCTTCGCCGAGCTGTTCGAGGCCAGGTACGGGCTGGCTCGCCAGGACATGGTCAAGATGAACGTCAAAGGTGCCTTCCAGATCTGGATGCGCGACGGCAGCTTCCACGAGATACCCCTCAAGGAGTGCCAGGACTGGACCAGGCAGGGGTGCAAGGCCTGCCCTGACTTCGCAGCCGAGCATGCGGACATCTCGGCCGGAGGGATCGGTGCCTTTGGCGACTGGACCCTCACCATCGTGCGTACCGACACCGGTCGGGAGGTCATGGAGAAGATGGTGGCCGACGGGTCGATCGAGACCAGGCCCGGGGATGATGATCCCGGGGCGATTGCCCTGTTGCGCAAGCTGTCGCGGGCCAGCCGCCGACGCTGGCCCGAGTCGGCGGTGGCGGGGCCCGGCCGGATGCCGGATGCTCCGGTCCAACTCACACGCTGAGCTCTCTGGCTCGGACGAACACTGCGTCGAACATCTCCCTGGTCAGGGTGCCGGGAAAGGTGTTCTGCTGGCTGGGGTGATACGAGCAGACGATGGTCCGCTCCCCCGCCGACACCTCTGTCAGATGACCAAACCGAGGCCGGGGCCGCACGCCCAGCAATCTGGACACCGCCGCGTAGGCGAAGGCTCCCAGCACCACGATCACCCGTACGTCGGACAACAGCGCCATCTCCCGCTCCAGATAGGCCAGACAGGTGTCGCGCTCGATGACGGTGGGCTTGTTGGCCGGCGGCGCGCAACGCACCACCGCGGTCACATAGGCACCCCGGAGCGACAAGGCGTCCCCGATCGCCGTGCTGGTCGCTTGGTTGGCATAACCGGCTCGGTGGAGGGCGGCGAAGAGCCAGTCTCCCGAGCGGTCGCCAGTGAACATTCGCCCGGTCCGATTTCCTCCGTGGGCCGCCGGGGCCAGACCCACCACCAACAATCGGGCAGTCGGGTCGCCGAGGCTGGGCACCGGCCGACCCCAGTACTCCTGGTCGGCGAAGGCCGCCCGCTTCTCCTGGGCCACCAGCTCCCGCCAAGCCACCAGCCGGGGACAGGCGCGACAGGTGCTGACCTCGGTGGCCAGGACATCCAGCTCAGCAGAACGGTCGGGCACGGCACGGTCTTGGCGCACTGACCAGGTAGGTTGGTAGCCGTCGATGCCCTCGCGCAAGCCCAAGGCGGCTCCGCCTACCCTGGTTCTCTACGTTCGCCACGGCACGACCCCCACCACCGGGCGGATCCTGCCCGGGCGGGCTCCCGGCCTCGACCTGGCCGACGAGGGTCGTCTCCAGGCCAGGTCGGTCGGAGAGAAGCTGGCGACCTTGGCCAAGGTGGACGTCGTGTACGCCTCACCTCTGGCGCGGGCCCGCCAGACGGCTGCTCTGATCGCCGAGCAGCTGGGCCAGGAGGTGCGCACCGAGAGGGGGCTGCTGGAATGCGACTTCGGGGAGTGGACCGGGGCTGAGCTCAAGGAGCTGATGAAGCGCCCGGAGTGGCAGACCGTGCAACGTTGGCCCAGCGGTTGGCGCTTCCCTGGAGGCGAGTCGTTTGGCGAGATGCAGGCCCGAATGTCCGCCACCCGCGAGAAGTTCCGGGTTGGCCACCCAGCCGGAACGGTCGTGGCGGTATCCCATGCCGACCCCATAAAGGCGGCGGTGGCCGATGCCATGGGGCTGCACCTCGATCTCTTTCAGCGGGTGGTGGTAGCGCCCTGCTCGGTCACGGCGATAACCTACTCAGCCACCGGGCCGGCCGTGCTGGCCGTCAACGCCTTGGCCAGCGAGCTCAAGCTTCAATGAGCCCAGCTTCGATGAGTACGACGGGACCTGCAGATGAGTGAGGCGGATTCTCACAACCTTTCGTCCGTCGACCGACTCACGGTCGGGACAGCGGGGCCTCCGGGTAGGCGGATCTTCCTCCTCCAGGGTCGCCAGGGAACCCTGGTGGTGACGCTCAAGATGGAAAAGGCACAGGTCGCCGCCTTGTCGGCCTACCTGGCCAAGGTCCTCGAGGACCTGCCGAGCCCCGACAACCTGCCCGAGGATCTCGATCTCGAGGAGTCAGCTGAGCCGGCTTGGGCCGTGGGCACGTTGGGCGTCACGTACGACGAGCTCACGGATCGGGTGTTACTGGTCGCCGAGGAGGCAGTCGCAGAGGACGAGGATGCGGCGGTGGCCCGCTTCGGAGCGACGCGAGACCAGATCGCCGCCCTGTTGATCCGAGGAGCTCAGCTGGTCCAGGCTGGGCGGCCTCCCTGCCCCCTGTGCGGGTACCCGCTGGATCCCGCGGGGCACGCCTGTCCCAGATCCAACGGCCACCGGCCGCCTGCTCTTTGACCTCGGAGCAGCCGGAGCAGTGTGGGCCGGCGGAGCAGTCCGGGTCGGCAGAGCAGTCCGGGTCGGCGGAGCAGTCCGCCACCTCGGCTTGCATGCTGATCCTGGCCGAAGGAGACATCGAGGTCGAGGGCCGGATGCCATGGAGTTCCAATCAGACCTTCCTCGTGACCTGTACCCGCCAGGGAGTGATGATGCCTGCCGTCTACAAGCCCTACCGGGGAGAGCAGATGCTGTGGGACTTTCCCGACGGGCTGTACCGACGGGAGGTGGCGGCCTACCAGCTGTCGGTGGCCCTTGACTGGGGACTGGTTCCAGAGACCCTGGTTCGCCAGGATGCGCCCTTTGGCCTGGGCTCCCTTCAGCGATTCGTGCCATCAGATTTCTCGCAGCACTACTTCACATTGTTGGAGGACATCCACCACCACGAAGCCTTGCGCGCCGTAGCCGCCTTTGACCTGGTGGCCAACAACGCCGACCGCAAGGGCGGCCACTGCCTGCTGGGTGAGGACCGCCACATCTGGGCCATCGACAACGGCCTCTGCTTTCATCCCCAGCCCAAGTTGCGCACGGTGATCTGGGACTTCGAGGGAACAGCCATTCCCGAGAGGCTGGTCTCAGATCTGGACCGCCTGGCAAATGGCCTTCCCGAGCCGCTGGCCGCCCTTCTCCTGCCCGAGGAACGCCGGGCGCTCACCCACCGGGCGGCGGCCGTCGCCCGGTACCCTCGATATCCGAGCTCCGAGGGCTACAGCCATCCCTACCCCTGGCCGTTGGTCTGATCTCGTCGGACGCTCTCGGTCGGTTGAGGGCGGTTCTCAGCCACCCCACTGGCCGCGTATGCTGGAGCCGGCGCAGCGGCGAAGCACCTGCCGGCCAGAACCCGACCACAGTGGCGATACGCAGGGCTCGAAAGGAGGCAGGATCGGGGTGTCGGCCGAAGAGGTGGTGCTACTCACCATGCCCGCCAGCCCCGAGCATGTGCGACTTGCTCGAGTCACGTTAGCGGGGTTCGCCAGCCGGCTCGGGTTCTCCTGGGATGAGATCGAGGACCTTCGATTGGCCATCGACGAGCTTTGCTTCGCCATAGTCGGGAACGAGGCGGTGCCAGGTTCGCTCCACCTTCGCTACCGGATCAGCGGGAATGTCCTCGAGGTCAAGGGTGCCCTCGACGATACGTCAACCAGTCGCACTCCCACCTTCAGCGAATGGTCCGGACGTATCCTTGCCGCCCTGGTCGACGCGCACGGCACCGAGCCCGATGACCCTTCACCCACCGGAGCCTGGTTTCGCAAGACACGCCTCGAGAGGGCCGACTGATGCCCTTTGACGCAGACCGCCGCAACGACCTTCGTCGGGTGTTCGTGGAGTTCGTGAGCACCGGCGACCAGGAGCTGCGCCAGGAACTGATCATGGCCCACATGGGACTGGCCGAGTACCTGGCCCGACGCTTCGGCAATCGGGGAGAGCCCTTGGACGACCTGGTCCAAGTGGCGTGCATCGCCCTGATCAAGGCAGTCGACCGGTTCGAACCCGAGCGGGGCATCGAATTCTCGACCTATGCCACCCACACCATCGATGGTGAGCTCAAGAGGCACTTCCGGGACAAGGGATGGGCCGTGCGTGCGCCCCGGCGGTTGCAGGAGCTCTACCTTCTGCTGGGTGACGTGGTCGCGTCCCTCTCCCAGGAGCTCAAGCGGTCACCGACCGTGCCGGAGCTTGCCCTCAGAGCGGGCGTGTCCGAGGAAGAGGTGCTGGAGGCGCTCGAGGCCGGCCGAGCGTACCGATTCGCGTCCCTGGACACCCCCACCTCGTCCGACGAGGAAGGCGAGTCCCTCGGTGCCCGTCTCGGCCAGGATGACCCTGGTTTCGGTTCGGCCGACGAACGCGCCACCCTCTCACCGCTCATCGCCCAATTGCCGGAGAGGGAGCACGCCATCCTGGCCCTGCGCTTCGTCGAGGGCCTGACCCAGTCCGAGATTGCCAACCGTCTGGGTATCAGCCAGATGCACGTCTCGCGTCTGTTGGCCCGCAGCCTGGCCCAGCTGCGCACCAGCGCCGGCGTCAGCTAGACATCCCACGGCTGCATCTTGTCAAGCTGCTTCCTGAACTTTCTGGTTGGCCCGGTGTCCCCAGGCGATGGTCTCGTCGTAGCCGACATGATGTGCGAGGCAGCCGTGCAGGATGCCGACGAGGCGGTTGCCGAGGGCCCGGAGGGCGGCGTGGTGCGTGTCGCCGGCGGCCCGGCGGGTGTCGTAGAAAGTTCGTGCCCCCGGTGACGCAGTTAGGGCGG
>JAABUJ010002217.1_pt1 | contig 24821 bp, 31 predicted proteins | sample 5559131 | NCBI WGS metagenome assembly JAABUJ01 (sample SAMN10711875, study PRJNA513366) | rock metagenome | isolation source: Antarctica rocks | place: Antarctica: Victoria Land, Mt New Zealand nord | collected 2016-01-07
ACGCGACGCGCTCGCACAGCTCCTGCGCCTCCTCCAGATAATGCGTGGTCAACAGCACAGTCACGTTCTCGTCACGGTGCAAGCGGCGCAGGTAGGACCACAGCTCGTGGCGCAGTTCGAGATCCACGCCGGCGGTCGGCTCATCCAAGATCAACAGCCGGGGCCGATGCACCAGCGCCCGCGCGATCAACAGTCGCCGGCGCATCCCGCCCGAGAGCCGGTTCGGCGTGCTCCGCGTCTTGGCGGTCAAATCGAACACGTCAAGCAGCTCATCCGCCCGCCGGCCCGCCTCGAGACGGTCCATGCCGAAATAGCGTCCGTGGTAGACCAGCACGTCGCGGACGCTCAGGAAACGATCGAGATGGACATCCTGCGGCGCGACACCCAGCAGCAACCGCGCCCGCTGAGCGTCGCTGACCACGTCATGGCCGAACACGAACAGGCGACCAGTCGGCGCGCGAACCAGGCCACTGACCATCCCGATCAACGTGCTCTTCCCCGAACCGTTCGGCCCGAGCAGACCGAAGAAGCAGCCAGCCGGTATACGCAACGACAGGCCGCGAACGCCGAAGTCCCGTCCCCGTAGGTCTTCTCGGCTGCCCTCACGCAGAGCGCGCTGCTTTCGCGGTCGAGGCTAAGCATCGGCCAAGTCTGCCAACTATGGCCGACCTCCCCGACCCGACCGAAGCAAGCGTGCTGCCGCCCAGGATCGACTGGCCCGTTCAGCCACCAAGGCCGAGCGTCTCGATTGCTTTCCCAAACGGCCCTTAGCCGAAGTTTGCCCCTGTCTCTGCGAAGGCGACGATTTTTCCCCGAGTTCGGCGGCCGGGGTGGGTACCGGCGCACCGAGCAGGAGGTGACTGAACCACATGACGAGCGGCCGGGTGCGCAGGATCACCGCAGGAGTACGCCGGGCACGGCAATTCCAGTCGCAAGCATGAACAATGAACTCCATGCAGCCTTGAGTTTGTAAGAGCAGTCTGGCTGCTCGGCGGGCGGGCGCGGCGTGGTGGACGGACCGGGCACAATTCGTGCTCCATGGCAGCGGCACCATCGTCTCGCGATGAGCGCGACTGGGCCTGCCCCTTTTAAACGAGGAGGTCTTTGATGTCCAGGCGCATTGAGCTCGGGGAACTGCAACGACTGCGGGCTGGCGGGGCGCAGGTCGTTGAGGTGCTGCCAGAGGCGGAGTATCGGTGGGCGCATATCCCTGAGGCTGTGGATGTTCCCCTCAAGCAGCTCGACGCGAGCAGTACCGCGCAGCTTGAGCGCACGCGCGATGTCGTGGTCTATTGCCACGACTACCTCTGAGACATGAGCCCACGAGCCGCGTGTCGGCTCGAAACGCTCGGCTTCCAGCACGTCTACGACTACGTCCCGGGAAAGGCCGACTGGCTCGCGCACGGTTTGCGGGTCGAGGGAGAGCTCGCGGAGATCCCGACCGCCGGTGGTGTCGCTCGGAGCGATGTCGTCACCTGCGGCTTGGACGACCTCGTGGGCGGGCTCCGCTCACGCGTAGAGGGGTCTCGGTACGGCTTCGCGCTCGCCGTCTCTGAGCACGGCGTCCTGTTGGGCCGCCTGCGCAAAAGCACGATGCACGAAGCGGCTGATGACGCTCGCGCCGAGCAGCTCATGGAGTCGGGCCCGTCGACCGTACGCGCTGACACCGCGGCTTCGGAACTGGCACGTCGGCTCGCGGAGCGTGACCTGAGGACCGCCGTCGTCACGACGCCCGAAGGTAAGCTGCTCGGAGCTGTTCTGCGGCGCGACCTTGAGGCCCCGGGCTGAGGAGTCGCGCGTCTATCGCCGGGCGGTCAGCCACTCGCGCAGACGTGGACTCCCGCGTGGGTCCTGCACCCCGAGGTAAGCCAGTAGCGCGCCCACGAGCCCTGCGCCCACGCCGAAACCCATCGCCACTCGATAGGCGTCCACCGTTGCGGTCAAGAGTGCCGCGCGCAACCGTGGGGGTGCGCCGCGGGTCACCGATGGCTCCAGTGCGGCGGTGGGCCGCTCGCGTGCCTGCGCGATTACTCGCAGCTGTCCGCTGCTGGCGCTGGTGCTGGGCTGCAGGGCGCTGCGAAAGCTTACGGCGAAGGTCAGGCCAATCAGCGCCACCGCCAGCAGGGCGGCGGTACGTGCGACCGCGTCGTTGACGGCGGAGGCGAGTCCTGCGCGCGAGTCGGGCACGGAGCTGACCGCAGCGTCTGTCAGCGGCGGAACCGCGAACGCCAGCCCGAGCCCGAACAGCAGGACACCTGGCAGCACGTGCAGCACATAGCCGTCGCCGGGTCTAAGCAAAGTGAGCACGGCCAGCCCGGCGCTCACCAACACCAGCCCGAGAGTCATCGGCCGGCGCGGGCCAAGCGGGGCGGTCAGTTGTCGGCGCCGAAGCGCGAAGCAAACGCAATCATCATCAGAGTGAGCGGGACGCCGGCCGCGCCGGCCGCAAGTGGCGAGTAGCCGAGCGCGGTCTGCAGGTAGATGACGAAGATGAAGAAGTTGCCGTTGAACACCCCGTAGAGAGCGAGCGTGGCGGCATTGGCGGCTGTGAAGTTGCGCACACGGAAGAGGCCGAGAGCCAGCATCGGCGTTCGCGCGCTGCGCTCGCGGGCAACGAACGCCAGCGCGGTCACGCCCGACAGCGTCAGCGCGGCCACGACCCCCGCGCTCGCGAAGCCCCGAGTCGGGCCCTGGATGAGCGCGAACGAAAGACCCGCGAGGGCGACGGCGGCCAGGCCCGCGCCCGCATAGTCCAGCCGCTGAGCGTCTGCGTGCTCGTCGCGGCTCTCGCTCACCCCCCAAAGAGTCACCGCGATCGCGGCTACTACGAGTGGTAGCGAGAGCAGGAAGATGGCTCGCCAGGAGAACGCCTGGATGAGCACCCCGCCGACGAGCGGGCCGACCGCTGCAGCGACTGCGCCCCAGGCTGACCAGGACCCAATCGCGGCCCCTCGCGCCGGGCCGGTGAAGTAGCTCGTCAGCAGGGCAAGCGTGCTCGGCATGACCAGCGCAGCGGCGAGCCCTTGCACCAGCCGGAAGGCGATGAGGCTCTCCCCCGAGGGTGCCAGCGCGCACGCCAATGAGGCGAGGCCAAAGCCAGCAAGCCCATAAAGGAAGACGCGCCGGCGCCCGAACGCGTCGGCGAGCGCGCCGCCGAGGAGCAGAAAGGCCGAGAGCGTCAGCAGGTAGCCGTTGACAACCCACTGCTGGCCGTTGAGACCGAGGTGCAGCTCGCGCTCGATGGCGGGCAACGCCACGAACACGACCGTCTCATCCAGGATCGTGACACTGAGGCCGAGGATCGCCGCAAGCAGGGTTGCGCGCTCGCGGGCCGTCCGTGACACCGGCGCCACTGGCAACCGTGCGGCGAGGACCGCGCTCTTTGCACCCGTCTGACCATTGCCCACCACGTCTGTGACTCGCCGGTCATCCACGCGCGAGCACCGCCTCAAGGTCGTCGTCGATGATGAGCCCGTCCAACCGACCTGATTGTTTGCCATCGCGAAACACGAGGAGGGTTGGCAGACTCCGAACGCCGTAGCGTCGGGGCGTCTCAAAATCCTCGTCGACGTCGACCTGAAATACGCGGAGCTCACCCGCGTGCCGGCGCGCGAACGCCTCAAGGCGTGGCTCCAGCGCCCGGCATGGCGCACACGAGGCCTGGTAGAAGTCGACCAGCACAACGCCCTCGGGCGGGATGCCGCACTGATCGAGTTTCGGCCAGCGCGCGCATAAGCGCCCCACAGGCTTGCTCATGACTCGGAATGTCAAGGCCGCCGTCGCTTCGAGTTGAGGTGCCAGCCAAGGTACAGGCGAAACACCTTCACGTCGTCCATGGCTAGGACTCGACGAGGCAATCGGTGATGGCATCGGCGGAGTCCGGCGCTTGATCTGAGGCGCAGACGTTCTGCGAGCTGGCAGGGAGCACGGCGCCCTCGGCAAGGCGATCGTGCTCCCCGGGCTTCGGCCAGGGTGCGCTCACGCGCGCGCGTCGGCGGGTGCGGCCTCACCGACCGGCTGGCGGCGGCCGACGCTACCGATCGTGGCGAACAGCAGCGAGAGCTTGCCGCGCAGCGAGTTGGCAAACACCGTGTTGACGCTGGCGACCATTGCCAGCATCGCCCAGATCGGATGCAGCAGCCCGGTGGCCGCCAAGGGCACGCCAATCCCGTTGAACAGGAACGCCAGCGCGACGTCCTGTTTGGTACGCCGGTAGCTGCGCCGGCTGATATCGCGCGCGATCAGGACCGCGTCGAGTCGGTTGCCGACGATGATGATGTCCGAGGACTCGATCGCGATGTCGGTGCCCGCTCCCATCGCCACGCCGACATCGGCCTGCATCAGCGCCGGCGCGTCGTTGATGCCGTCACCGACCATCGCCACACGGCCATTGCGTTGCAGCTCGCGGACTATCTGGGATTTGCCGTCGGGCAGCACGCCCGCGTACACCCGCTCGATGCCAAGCTCGGCGGCGACGCGCTCAGCCGCCCGGCGGTTATCACCGGTCACCAGCACCGGGACGATGCCTCGGCGCTTCATCTGCTCAATCGCGGCTCCCGCCTCCGCGCGCACCTGGTCACCGAGCGCGATCAGTCCAAGCGCAACCGAGTCGCGGCCGACGACGACGACCGTCCGCCCCGCCTCCTCAAGCTCGGCGATGCGCTCGCTGAGCGCTGCGATCTCGATCCCGGTCTGCTCGACAAAGTCAGGCTTGCCAACAACCACTTCCGCGCCATCAATCCGGGCGCGCACGCCGTGCCCCGAGACCGCGTCGAACTCCGTCGCCTTACCAAACATCAGCCCCCGCTCGAACGCAGCGCCGACGATCGCCTGCCCGATGGGGTGCTCGGAGTTGGCCTCCGCTGCGGCCGCGCTCGCCAGCAGCTCGTTCTCCTCTCCGAGGGCCTCCAGCTCGCGGACGGTGAACTCGCCCTCGGTCAGCGTGCCGGTCTTATCAAGCGCGATGTGCCCGACCGATCGGAACGCCTGGAACGCCTCTCCGGTCCGCATCAGAATGCCCTGCTCGGCGGCGTCACCGGCGCCGCGGACGATCGCTAGCGGCGCGGCGATGCCGACGGCACACGGGTAGCCCATCACGAGCACGCTCAGGCCGGCGAACACCGCCCGGTTGAGGTCAGGCACGCCGCCGAACGGCGCGATCCCCGCGCCCCAGAACAGTGCAGCTAGCACCGCGACCGAAAGCACCACCGGCGCGTAGACCTTCAGGATGCGGTCAACGAGATGCAAGATGCCAGGCTTCAACGCGCGCGCGTCCTCGATGTGGCGGACAATCTGCTGAAGGAAGCTCTGCTCCCCGACCCGCGTGATCTCGACGAGCAGGGTGCCTGAGCCATTGATCGAGCCGCCGACGACCTCGTCGCCTTCGAGCTTCTCCTCGGGCATCGACTCGCCGGTCACCAACGACGCGTCCACCGCCGAGCGTCCCGAAACAACCCTCCCGTCCACCGGGACCCGCTCCCCCGGGCGGATGCGCACAAGCTCGTCGACGGACACCGCCTCAAGCGCCACCTCGCGCTCCTCACCGTCGCGCACGACGCGCACCGTGTCGGGCTGTAGGTCGAGCAGCTTCTTGACCGATTGGGAGCTGCGGGTGCGCACCAGCAGCGACAGCCACTCCGAGAAGGTGTGGTAGGTCACGACCAGCACCGAGACGGCGAAAAAGCCGACGGTCGGATAGTCGTGCGGTTGCGCAGCCAGACCAATGATGCCGCCGGTCAAGCCGGCGAACGCCCCGGCCTGCAACAACACGTGCTGGTTGAGGATCCCACGACGCAAAGACTGCGCCGCCATCATCAGAAAGTGCGGGGTGAGGACAAACATCGCGATCACCGCCAGCGCGCCGACGGGCCACGGCAGCCACCTGCCCGGATGGCCCCACAGGCCCCAGAGCATCAGAGCGATCGCCAGGGTGCTCAGCGCGGCCGCGCCAAGCAGCCGCCGGCCCTCATGGACCAGCTCGTTCTCCTCCTCGTCAAAGCTACGGGTCTTGCGTGGGTCCCTGACCGTGTAGCCGATGTCGCGCAGCGTTCCCAGCAGCTGCTCGGCGCTGGCGCGCTCGGGGTCGTACTCGATCAGCGCCTGTTCATGGGTGAGGCTGACCGCGACCTTCTCAACGCCAGGCTGACGTCCGAGCGCCTTCTCGATGGTGCCGGTGCACAGCGAGCAATGCAGCCCGCCAATCTTCGCGCGCACCCGGGCTAGACCCTCGTCGGTGAGGCCTTCGTCCTCCCAGAACTGGCCAGAAGCGATGTCTTGTTCAGCTGTCGTGCTCATGCCGCCGCCTTTACTTCATAGCCGCCCTGCTCGATCCGGGAGCGCACCGCCCGCTCGTCGGTTTGCGAGTCCTCGAGCATCACCGTCACGGCACCAGCCTCGTGGTCAGCCTTGACGTGGCGGATGCCGTCAAGCTCTTTGAGAGAGCGCTCGATGCGGCTCTCGCAACCCGTGCAGCTCATGCCCTCAACGGCCAAGTAAATCTGCTTCATGGCGCGCCTCCTTCGGGGTCGAAAAGTACGGTCGACACCAACCGTAACATTCCAGTAGACTGGAATGTCAAGGGGTCAGCCGAGCGCGTTGGCATTTCATCCCGCCGGAAGGTTGGTCGACTGGCTGAAAGGGTCAAGCCAGGCCGTCGAGAAGCTCCCCTAGCGAGCGCTCCGAGCCGTAAGCTCGGGGCGCCGGCTACACGGCGCTTGCCTGCTCTTGACCCGCGGTCTCGATGTAGTGGCAGAAGCGGCCCGGAGGCGCCACTCCCGCTTCGGCGATCCGCCGCTGCAGGTCCGAGAGCTCCTGCTTCAGTGCGCGCAGCTCGCGCATCCGCTCATCGACCTCGGCCAGGCGCCCACTGATCAACTCCGCGACGTACGGGCACGGTCGCTCGCCGCGGTCACGCACAGCCAGCACCTCCTTGATCTCGCCGAGCTTGAGCCCAAGGCGCTGCGCGGTCTTGATAAACCGCAGACGCCCCTCGTCGTCCGCGCGATACACGCGATAGTTGCCAGCGCTGCGCTCGGGCTCAGGAAGGACCCCCGCCTGCTCGTAAAAGCGGATGGTGCGAGCGTTCAGGCCCAACCGTTTCGCCAACTGACCAATCGTCAGCTCTTCGGTCGCGCTCATCGCCCAATCGTACCACCCTGACCTTCCAGTCAGATGGAAGCCCACCGTAGGGACCGAAGACTCTCGATGCCAACGCGGCCGACGAGCGACACTTCGCGGACCGCTCTCGCAAGGCTCAGAGCGAAAACGCGCGAGGCGGCCGTGCCGGACGATGGGACGACCCGCTGCTGCAATCGGTGAACGGAGAAGTCGCGATCGGCCAGACGTTCGCTACGGAACGATCTGGGAAGCGTCGTCACCGTTCGTGCGGAGTACCGCAGCGCTGACGAAGCAGATGTCTGGCCGACGGTGATCCGGCACCCGCTATTCGCCACGAGCAGGTCGCGCCGACCGCGCCGGAGCCGACCCAAGCACGCGTCGCGACAGACCCGCTTTCACGAAAGGAGCAGAAGCCTGACGACAGCCGCAGGCTGAGCTGCCCCCGGTTCGGTGGACACCGGGCTTGGTTTGCTTGAACAACGGTATCCGCTGCGCGCTCATCCGACGGGGGTCAGCGCCCGAGCGGCGTGGTGCTGCTCGTGCTGCACCGGTGAGCGGTAGCCGAGGGTGCTGTGACGGCGTCTGGGGTTGTAGAACGTCTCGATGTACTCGAAGATCGCCGCACGCGCCTCAGCGCGCGTGGCGAACCTCCGGCCGGTGGTGAGCCCGAGTTCCTTTTTCAGGCTGGCCCAGAAGCTCTCGATCACCGAGTTGTCATAGCAGTCGCCCTTGCTGCCCATCGACAGGGTGATCCCCGCGTCGCGGCAGCGTTTCCCGAACGTGACGGCCGTGTATTGCGACCCGCGATCGGAGTGGTGCAGCAGGCCCTCACCAGGCCGACGACGAGCGACTGCCATGTTCAGCGCGTCGGTGACGAGCTCCTTCCGCATGTGCCCAGCCATCGACCAGCCGACGAGGCGACGGCTGAAAGCAGTCGAGCACCCCCGCCAGGTACAGCCACCCCTCACCGGTCCGGATGTACGTGAAGTCCGATGACCACAGCACGTTCGGCGCGTCGGGGTTGAAGTCGCGGTCGACGAGATCCTGCGCCGGCACAACGCCCGGCACGCTGACAGTCGTCCGCGGACGCCGCCGGCGACCGGCTCCCCGGATCCCGGCGCCAGCCATCAGGCGTTGCACCCGCTTACGACCAACCCGGATGTCGTGCGCCTCGCGCAGCTCGGCGTGGATCCGCCGCTCACCGTAGCTCCCCAGCGACTCGGCATGCGCGGTCCGGATCTTCTCCGTCAACCACGCGTCCGCGAGCTGCCGATCCGACGGTGCCCGATGCTCCCACGCGTGAAACCCTGACCGGCTCACGCCGAGCACCCGGCACATCGTCACGACCGCGTGGTTTGCCTTCTCCGCCGCGATCCACCGGAACACCCTCACCGGGTCTCGCCTTCCCTGGCGAAGAAGGCCGCTGCTTTTTTTAGGATCTCCCGTTCCTCCTTGAGGATCCGGTTCTCCCGGCGCAGGCGTTTGAGCTCCTCCAGCTCGTCGCTCGCGACGCCCGGCTGACGCCCGACATCAACCTCAGCCTGCCTCACCCACTTGCGGAGCGTCGGCTCGCTGACACCGAGGCTCTTGGCCGCGTCGGCCAGCGATCGACGGCCCGAACGGACCAACTCGACCGCGTCTCGACGGAACTCCTCCGGATACGGGGGACGCGTGCGTGGCATGGACACCACATCCTTCCCGCCCGGGCCGACAGACCCAAGCAATCAGGTGTCCACGAAACCGGGGGCACTCCAGGGCAGGCCTCAGGACTTCCGCTTTCGGCGCGAACCAGCCACCCGGCAGCGACAGACTCGTCCGCAGCCGCGTAGCTGCATTGCCGCTATTGCGGCCACGCGTATCGGCCTGCAGATCGACGGCGTTGCCTACGCACGGCGCCGTCAACGGGCCGGCCAAGTACTGCTGCTCAAAGGCTTTTGCACGCGACTCCGCACGATCGAATTCGTGCCCGGGAGCGGGTCACCCCCCGCCTGCAATGGCGACAAAGCCCGCAGACCATCGAGCCGGGTCGATCGCGGGTCGGCCTGTTTGGACCTCGGGCGCCGGATGCTTTCCGGCCACGGCGCTGAGCGACACCACCCGAACCGTCCGGCAGGTCTGCGTGTCCGAGATCGTGATAATGCGAGTTTCGTATTCGGAAGTGGTTCGCGTAGCGTTCTTGGGATGAATCCATTCACTAATCAAACGCGCGTTTACCTTCGAGACGGGCGAACCCTCGACGTCTAATAACCCGCCAGAGGATGCGGCAAGATGCTCTGGGGTCGCGAGGACGGAGACGATGCCCACGACATGGGTCACGCCGCCCTCCAGAGTCAGGACGGCGTCCAGTGCGTCAAGCCCGCGGACGTGGAATCCGTGGGCCCGGTCATTTAATCTAAGTGCCCTCCCGGCAGGGGCGGTAGCCTCACCGGCCCGTGGTCCTCGATGACCTCCGCGCTGTGTGCGCGACGATCGCTGACCGGTCGAGCAGCGTCCGCATCGAGCACGCCCGGCTGGCCGCCTACGCCCGGGCGCTTGCGCCCTCGGTGGCCGCACAGGTCGCCGCCCCGCCGGATCCCGAGGCCGAACTACTGACCGGTGACCGCGAGGCGCGGGTTGCCTTCTGGCTGTGCCTGGACGCGATCAACTTCGGCTCTGGATGGTTTGCGACCCTGCGCAAGCGCCCCGGCCGCTCGGGGTACTTCGCCGTCGCCATCGGGGTCCGGGAGCGCTTCGTCCGTGACGGCGCAATGGATGCGGCGACGCTGTCGGGCATCGAGGCTCTCGAGGTGGCCGCGATGCTCGGTCAGGACCCTGGCCACCCGCTCATGGCCATGTTCGCGGCCGCCCTGCGCGACGTCGGCCACCACGTGAGCAGCGAGCACGAGGGAAGCTTCACAGCCGTGGTAGACACGGTCGCGCAGCGTGCCGTCGCGCTGGTGGACCGGCTGGCGGCCTGGGACGCTTTCGCTGACACCTCCAGCTTTCAGGAGCTGCGAGTGCCGTTTCTCAAGCGGGCCCAGATCACGGCTGCCGACCTGCACCGCTCGGACGTGGCCGCCTTCATCGACCTCGAAAAGCTGACGCTGTTCGCCGACAATCTCGTCCCCCATGTCCTCCGCGTCGACGGGGTGCTCAGCTACGACCCGGCACTGCGGGACCGGATCGAGCGTGGGGACCAGCTTGAGCACGGCTCGCCGGAAGAGGTCGCAATCCGCGCCTGTGCCCTGCACGCCGTGGAGCTACTCTGCGCCGAGCTGCCGGGCACGCGCGCCTGTGACCTGGACCTGACCTTGTGGAACCGCGGGCAGGCGGCGGGCTACCGGGCGGTCCCCCGCCATCGCACCCGCTGCACCGCCTACTGACCCGGCTCCGGCACGGTGAGCGAGCGCTGAGCGGAGGCGATCGCTCAAAATGGCGTCGTGCTCGACGCCAGCCCGGCCCGGGGATCCGATCCGGTCCTCACCGTGCCACGGTGCGTACGCTCGGTCCGGTGGGCCTGCGTGCTCCTGGCCCTGGTCGGGCTCACCGGCTGCGGTGGCACCGCTGGCGGCCGTAGTGCACAGGCCTTTCAGACGGTCGGCATCGCGCTTGACTTCACCCCGAACCCGGCCCATGCCCCGATCTTCCTTGCCGTCCACGACGGCTATGACCACCGCTTCGGGGTGGATCTGCAGATCCGCCAGCCGGGCACCGGCCCGGACTCGCTCAAGCTCCTGCTCGACGGCCGCGTCGAGATCGGGGTGCTGGACATCAACGACCTCGGCCTGGCCCGCGAGCGCGGCGCCGACGTCGTCGGCATCGCCGCGCTCGTGCAGCAGCCGCTCGGGGCGCTGATCGTCCAGCCGTACATCAAGCGGCCGCGTGACCTTCAGGGCCGCAAGGTCGGCGTCTCGGGCTTGCCCTCCGATCCGGCCTTCCTGCGGGCGATCCTGTCGCGCGATGGCGCCTCGCTGCGGCGCGTAGACCAGATCACGATTGGCTTCAACGCCGTGGGCCAGATGCTCGCCGGTACGATCGCCGGGGTCCCGGCCTTCTGGAGCGACGAAGGGGTCACGCTGCGCCAACGCGGGCTCCCCGTCCGGGAGTTCCGCATCAACCACTACGGAGCGCCGGACTTCCCCGAGGTCGTGCTCGCGGTCACGCGCTCGACGCTAAGTCGGCGACGGGCCGCGATCGTCCGCGCGCTGGCCGCGATCGCAGTAGGCGCGCGACGTGCGGTCACCGACCCGCAGCAAGCCACCCGGGTCATCGCCACCGCCGCCGCGGGCGACCCGCGCCTGATCCGAGCTCAGACCCTCGCCATCGCGCCCGCGCTCCAGCCCCCGCTGCGCCTCAACCCCACCGTCCTGGCGGCCTGGGCTCGGTTCGACACGGCGACCGGCCTTCTGCCCCGGCCGCTGCCAGTCTCCCCGACGTTCGACTTCTCACTCGCGACTCCGGCCCTGCGACTCGCAGCCCCGTTCATCGCCGCGGTAACCCACGACCACAGCTGAGCCGCGCCGGACGGACGAGATGCCACTGCTTCGAGTGGGCTCGCCGGCGATGGGGGTGTGGATGACGGCTTGGCTGCCGAAGATTCCAGTACGCCGACTTGTTTACCCCCACCTAACAAAGCACTAGTAAGCGCGCCGGCGCAATCGCAGGCCTCCGGAAGATCGGTCCCGGCCGAGCGGACGCCGGCTGGGCGCCGCGTGCATGGCCGACGACTGCTTTCGTCGTGCATGGCGGCTTGGGGCGCGCGATCGCAATGGCGACCAGGCGGTCGTGACCGACCACGCCGAAGCGGACGAGTGCTTCTCGCGCATTGCGATCGTGCCGACGGCTGGAGACGAAGCTATCGGTGCCTATGCAAACGACGGGGTGTCAAGCGAGCCGCACAGTGCCGGAGTGGCGACATTGGAGAAGCGTGTGTTCGTCGCCGCAGACTTCCGCTTCGACCCGATGATTAGCAGCCGAGCTGCTAACACTCGGGCCTACGCGTGCTCGCTTTCGGCGCAAGTCGGGTCTCTCGTCGACAGTGACGAGATGCTCGTCCTGCCATGAGTGCAGGAGCCCGCGGTAGCGACCATTACGCTGCTGAGTCTGCTCTGTTTCAGCAGTGCCGGATCGAGCCTCGAGCGCTGCTGCATCGCGAGAAAGGGACAGCGACGACGCCAGTGTTCCTCGTCGTGTCGGGCGAGGATGTGGTCGGGGGTCTGACGGGAATACCTATTGATGACGAGTGCGACATCCTCGTCCTCGTCGGTTTGAGTGCGCGGGCTTTCGAAACTACTGAGCCGGTCGGAGGGACATGAGGTCGCGAAGAGTTCGCACGAGCGATTCACTACAGGCGGAGTGGCGTCGGCTTCGCCGGGCGATCGTGTTCTTCGTTGGGTGCTTGGCGGTGTTGGTGGCCCTTTTCATGATCGGCCTGTATCACTAACGCCGGTGTGACCGGTGCGCCTGTCAGGGCGCCGGCGGCCTGGTGCTGATCGCGATGGGGGTGCTCGTCTGGACCGGCGAACTGTTCCAGCTCAACATCCAAGCCCAGCAGGCGCTGGACAGCCTCGGCATCAACTTCTTCAACACCATATGAGCAAGCTCGGAGCGGTGGCCACTCGGTGGGCGTGAGCCGTTCCTGAATCCCCTAGGTCGCGGTTGGCGTCTAACCCGGCGTGATCGAGCCTCCCGCGATTGCGCCCGACGGCCGGTCGCTGGCTGAGCGGGTCAACGAGAGCGTGACTGGTGCCGATCCTGGCCGGTCGCTGGCGGGTAACAGCCTGCATTTCATCCGCACGATTGCGCTGTCGGTGGGCATTCAGGGACCGACCGCAGGGGTGATCGTGGGACCTGCGGTGTTGGCGAGCATCGTCGGCGGCGCGGGAGCGCTCGCATATCTCCTCGGGTTCGTGGCGATGGCGTTCTGTGCGTACGCGTTCGTCATCTTCTCGAGGTCGTTCAACAGCGCGAGCTCCGTGTACGCGTTCAACGGCTCGGTGTTCGGGCCCCGCTATGGCTTCGTCTCCGCGTGGCTGCTGCTGCTGGTCTATACGTCGTTTGCAGCAGCGGTGTACGCGAGCACCGCCGACATCGCGCAGTCGCTGCTCGCCTCGCTCGGCTGGCATGTCGGGTGGGTTCCGCTCGCGGTGGTGGGCTGGGGGGCGACGATGGTGCTCGCCTACGCCACGATTGGTTTCTCCTCGCTGGTCATCTTCGTGTGCGAGGGGATCGCGATCGTCCTGGTCGTGATCGTCGGGGTCGTGGTCGTCGTCAAGGGTGGCTACCACCATCACGCGCTCTCGACCGCGCCGTTTCAAACGCACGGGATCGCGTTCAGCGTGCTCGGCCTCGGCGTCGTCAACGCGTTCGGGGCGGTCTCCGGGTTTGAGGGCGCCGCGGTCCTTGGCGAGGAGTCCGCCCGCTCGACGCGCACGATCCCGGTGGCGGTGGCCGGCTCGCTGGTCGCGTCGGCGGCCGTCTATGTCGTGATCACCTGGATCGTCGACAACGCGTACGCGACCCCGCACGCGCTCGCGAATGATCCTGCGCCGCTCGTGCATCTCGCGAGCGTGTACGTCGGTTCGACGATGGGCAAACTCGTCAACGTCGCGGGCGTGATCAGCGCCTTCGGGGCGCAGCTGGCGTGCGTCAACGCGGCGAGCCGGCTGCTGTTCTCGCTCGGGCGGGAGGTCGGCGGTGGCCGGCAGGCGAGCAATCTGCTCGTACGCACCGACCGGCGCCGGCGCTCGCCGGTCGGAGCGCTGAGCGTCGTCGGCGGGGTGAGCCTCGCCGGTGTCCTGGCGTTCAGCTTCGAGGCACAGGCAATCCGTGCGTTGACGATCATCGTGACCTACGGCGCATACCTGATCCTCATCGCCTACCTGCTCACAGTCATTGCGGCTGCGGTCTCGGTGTGGCGCAACGGGCGCCGGCCGATCCCGCTGCTCGCGCTGTCCGTCGGCGTGATCGTCCTCGGCTACGTGCTCTATGACACGTTCAACCCGTTCCCCGCGGCGCCGTTCGACGGGGACGTCTGGGCCGCGCTCGGCACTCTGGTGCTCGGGGTGGCGCTCGCCCTTGTGCCGGCGGTCCACGGCCGGATCGCCCGATCAGAGCTGCTGCGCGCCGCACGCCCCGGGACGCTGCCGGCCGACGCAGCGTCAAGCTCGCCGTGATCTGCGCCCGGTGACCACCCGCGGCGTGTCGCGCAGGATCCGGGCAGCGTGAGCGACGCGTTGGACGGCGGTCACCGCCACGAGACCGGCGAACCCCCACGCGATCGTCGTGCTCGATCCTGGTAAGACGCAGAATAGGCAGTACACCACGATCGTCTCGGTCCCCTCCGCGATCCCGGTCGTCAACCGCAGCGAGCGCTCGTCGCCGAGCGCCAGCCGAAGCCGCTCGATCACCGACGAGAACGAGAGCAGCGCGACGTTGTTGACGAGATAGGTCGCCAGCAGGGTGACGCACGCCAGTCGCGCGCTGGGATGGGCGATCGCCACTCCGAGAACGAACCCGGAGTAGACGACGAAGTCAGCCACGAAGTCCAGCAGTCCACCGAGCTCGGTGACGCCCCGCCGGCGCGCGATCGGACCATCGAGGCCGTCGAGGACACGATTCACCAGCCACAGCACCAGCGCGAGCGTCCACGCTGATTCGGCGATGGCCACGCACGCGCCCAGCCCGGCAAGCAGCCCCCCCGCGGTCACCCCGAGCGCCGGAACGTTACGCGCCGCAAGCCGGGTGGCGACGCGATCCAGCGACGGGGCGAGCCGCGCCCGCAGCGCCTGATCGATCACGGCTCGGCTGGAATGCTCATCTCGGCGTTCGCTCGCGGCTCCACGACGCTGCGTTGATGCTTACGGCTGATCACCGCGAGCACCACGGTCAGGATCGCGACTGCGGTCAGCGCGATGACGAACGGGAGCGACCCCGGATGCCTGGCGGTGCTTCCGAGCACGGTGTAGGCGACCGTTCCCGGAACGATCCCGATCGCGGTCACGGCAACGTAACTGCGCAGCGACATGCCGGTCATCCCGGCGGCGTAATTGAGCAGGTTGAAGGGAACGATCGGAACCAGGCGCGCGTAGAGAAGCGCGACGAATCCCCGCTGGCGCATCCACTCCTCCAGCCTCGCGGCGCGGCCCCCAATCAGACGCTGCACGTGCGTGCGCCCGAGGCGTCGCCCGATCACGAACGCGATCGTTGCACCGAGCAGCGCAGCGACCAGCGTGATCAGGCTGCCGGCGACCACGCCAAACAGCGCGCCACCCGCGAGAGTGGCGACCACAGCGGGAAACAACAGCACGGTCAGACCAACGTAAATCATCACGAACACAACCGGGGCAAGCCATCCAGCCCGGTGCACGATCCGATGTATATCGGCCCCCGTGGGTCCACCGGCCACCAGCAGCCAGACCGACACGCCCCCGAGCGCAATCAGGATCAGCAGCAGCCGGACGCGCGGTGACCGCAAGCGTCTCCGACGGTCTGGCATGTCATTGCGCATCCTGCCCATGGCGGTTGGTTAGATCCCGTCCGGACCCAGAAGGATTCACTGTGCTAACGCGTTACCCACGCACTCATCCGTCGCTCACCGCCGGGGTTGATCCGACGACGAGGCGAGGAAGTCGGTCAGCGCCGCGGCGACGAGGGCTGGCTCTTCGGCGGTCGGGATGTGCCGGGCGCCAGGGATCCTGGTGAGGGTGACGTCAGGCACCTCGGCCGCGTAGCGCTCGGCGAACCGGACAGGCTGAAACTCGTCGTCCTCGCCCCAAATGAGCAGCGTGGGCAGCGCCCGCTCCCGCAAACGCGGCATCAGCTCCAGCGTGTAGCGCGCGTCGGCCGCCCCCGCCATCGCGGTCCATGAGCGCACCCGCTGCTCATCGCGCCACGGGGCGAGCCACGCGGACCGCTCGGCATCGTCAAGCGGGCGAGAGATCGCCTTGGCGAGGCTCTGGGCTCGCGCCTTGAGCAACTCCGGTACCGTGACCGCGTCGGCGACCGCGGGATCGCGAAAGCGCTCGACCGCCGGGACCGGCCACGAGTCGGAGAGCACGGAGTTCATCAGGATCAGCCGCTCGACGGACGGGTCGGTGGTCGCGAGGTGCTGGGCGACCGCGCCGCCGATGTCGTGCCCCCCGACGGTCATCGGGCCGATCACCTCGACGGCGTCGAGAAAGCGGCGCGCCCACCGGGCGAGCGCCGGCACGGTCGCCTCATCCCGCGTCAGGCGGCCGCCGGAGGCCCCGAAGCCCGGGAAGTCAAGCGCGAACACCGCATATCCCGCCGCCGCCAGCTCGGGGAGGACAGGTTCCCACACCCGGCTCCAGAACGTTCCGTGAACAAGCAGCACGGGTCTCCCGGCACCGGCGTGAAGGTAGCTCAGCGTGATCCCGTCGACCACGATCTCGCGTCGCTCAACAGTCATGTCAGCGCTGGTCGACATCCGGGCCTTGACCGATGAGTTCCGCGGCCAGCGCGGGAAGATCGTGTCCGATCGCCTCGGGCGCGAGAAAGAACGACGGATACGCCTGCCCGTCGCGTGAGAGCCACCCGGTCCGCAGCCCCGCGCGTCGCGCTCCGTCGATGTCCCACGGGTGGACGGCGATCAGCACGAGTTCACTGGGGTCGGCCGTGCACGATCGCGCGGCGTATGCGTACGCTTCAGCCGCAGGCTTCCAGCGCCCCGCGTCGTTGATCGAAAGGCAGTCCTCGACGAGATCGCGCAGCCCGGCGCGTTTCAGCAGCGATTCCGCCACCGCGGCGGCCCCGTTGCTCAGCGTGACGATCCGAACCCCAGCGTCAGCGAGCTTCTGCAGCCCGGGAGCCACATCGGGATGCAGATCAAGCTCGGCCATGCCCGCGACGACATGCTCGGCGGCGGCCTGAGCGCTGCCGCGCAGAGTCTCGACACCGGCCAGCATCGCCGCCAGCGTCGGGACCGCGATCGCGGAGAAGTCGGCGTACGCGCCCGCCGCGGTCAACGCGAATCCGTCACGGAGAGTCGCCGCAAACCAGATCGGCAGCAGTTCGGCCCCGGCCCCGACCTCCTCCAGCCGACCGGCGAGTCCGGTCATGTCGGACAGCGTCTCGTTGACGTCAAAGACCGCGACCAGCGGTCGTGAGGTGGTAGGAGTGTTCATCGCTTGAGTCACGGCGGCTGAATCCTTTGACGCTATCGCCCGGTCACAGGATTCGTGACTCGCGTGCGGACGGACCCGAGTTGCGTGCGTCCCGACTCGTCCGGTTCCAACCTGAGGGGTGAAATTCCATGGCCAAGATCGCCGTGATTCTGCTTGCCGACACCGACCGCCCCGAGGGCATGGGCCGCATGGCCAACGCCCTGACGACCGCCAAGGAGGCCAAGGAGGCCGGCGACGAGATCCGCGTCATCCTTGACGGGGCCGGCACGAAGTGGGGCGCTGAGCTGGCCGACGAGAGTCATAAGTACCACCGGCTCCTGCACGACCTGAAGGCCGAGACCGGAGCGTGCGCGTACTGTTCCCGCGCGTACGGCGTCAAGGACGAGCTCGAGGCCGCCGGAATCGCGTTGATGGACGAGTACAAGGGACATCCGAGCGTCCGGCAGCTGATCGTCGATGGGTTCGCGGTCGTCACCTTCTAAACGCCGGCGCAGGGCGCGCCGCTGCCGCCCCGGGGACTCACGCGAGTCCCATATGTAGTATCTCTGATATCAGTATTGGTGCATACGTCACGAGGAGTCGACCATGATCAGTGAGGAGTACGACCTGATCGTGATCGGGTCTGGCGGCGCGGCGTTCGCGGCCGCAATCCGCGCGCGCGACCTGGGCGCGAGCGTGCTGATGGTCGAGCGCACCACGATCGGTGGGACGTGCGTGAACGTCGGCTGCATCCCCTCCAAGGCGCTGCTCGTGGCCGCGGCGAGCGCTCACGCCACGGGTGAGCCGTCGCTGGCGGCGGCACTCGAGCGCAAGCGCGCGCTGGTGTCCGAGCTGCGCCAGGCCAAGTACGTCGATCTGATCGACGATTACGGCATCGATTTCCGCGCGGGATCGGCGCGGCTGCTCGACGGCCATACCGTCGAGATCGACGGGACCGGTATCCGCGGCGGGGCGATCGTGATCGCGACCGGGGCCCGCCCGGCGATCCCCGACATCGAGGGTTTGCAAGAGACCGGCTTTCTGACCTCGACCTCGGCGCTCGAACTGGCCGCGGCACCGCCGCGCCTCGCCGTCCTCGGGACCGGGGCCGTAGGACTGGAGCTCGGCCAGATGCTCGGCCGGTTTGGGTCGCAGGTCACGTTCGTCACACGCGGGCGCTTCGCACCCGACGCAGAGCCGGAGATCTCCGACCAACTCGCCGAGGTGCTGCGCGCCGAGGGGCATGAGATCCTGGTCGACGCACGCACGGTCCAGGCCCGCCACGACGGATCCCATAAGGTGCTGCTGGGCACCGCCCCAGAGGGCGAGTTCGAGCTGCACGTGGACGAGATCCTCATCGCCACTGGCCGTACCCCGAACGTCGAGGACGTCGGACTGGACCGGGCCGGGGTTACGGTCGACGAGAACGGATCCGTCGTCGTCGATGAGGCACAGCGGACCGGCGTGGCATCGGTGTTCGCCGCCGGCGACGTGACCAGCCAGCCACGGTTCGTCTACGTCGCGGCCGCGGCCGGCGTGGCGGCGGCCGAGAACGCGCTGGCCTCAGGCGATGTTCGCCTGGACTTCCGCTCCCTGCCTCGAGTCGTTTTTACCTACCCCGCCGTCGCCCGGGCCGGTCTCACCGAAGCCAAGGCCAGCGAGCTGGGGCTTGCGGTTGAGACTCGGGTGCTGCCCTTGTCCGCGGTCCCGCGGGCGCTCGTCAACGGCGACACCCGCGGACTCGTCAAGCTCGTCGCGGAGGCCGAGACGGGTCACCTCCTCGGGGCGAGCATGCTCGCCGACGGCGCGCCGGACGCAATCCAGGCCGCCGTACTGGCGATCGACCACGGCCTCACTGTTCACGACCTCGCCTCGTCCTGGGCCCCATACCTTGCCATGGCTGAGGGCATCATGCTCGCAGCGCAGACGTTCACGCGCGACGTCACAAAACTGTCCTGCTGCGCGGCATGACGACCAGCCAAAGCCCCACCGTCCCGTTCCAACTCCCCGACCGGCCGGCCGAGCCAGACCTCCTCGCTAAGTACTTTCGAGGCCTCGGTGATCCGACCCGCGTCCGCATGCTCGAGCTCCTGAGGCAGCGCGAGCACTCCGTCGGAGACCTCGTCCGGCGGCTGGCCGTGCCACAACCCAACGTGTCCAATCACCTCGCCTGCCTGCGGTGGTGCGGGTTCGTGACCAGCCGAAGAGAGCACCGGACGGTCTTCTATCGCCTAGCCGATGAACGGGTCACCGCGATCCTCGAGCTCGCCGGCAGCCTGCTTGCCGACAACGTCGATCACGTCGCCGCTTGCCGGCGGATCGACACCACCGGTTCCTGATGCACCCGCGCCCGAATTCACCGACCCAGCCAGACCAACAACTTGCGAGGAGACAGGGACATGACCGAGCGATTTGATGCCGTCGTGATGGGCATGGGACCCGCTGGTGAGGTGGCCGCTTCTCGGCTGCTGTCCCAGGGCCTGCGGGTCGCTGTGATCGGGAGCGTGAGCTGATCGGCGGGGAGTGCGCGTACTGGGCGTGCATCCCGAGCAAGACATTGCTCCGACCACCCGAGGCCCGCGCCGAGGCGTGACGCGCAGCCGGCCTGGCGGAACCCGAACAGAACTGGCCGGAGATCGCCGCATACCGCGACTTCATGATCCGCAACCTGGACGACAGCAAGCAGATCAGCGGCTACGAAGCCGAGGGCGCCGAGGTGTTCAAGGGCGAAGCGCGGATCACCGGGCCCGGCCGGGTGGAGGTCGCCGGCCAGACGGTGCAGACCGACCGCATCATCTCGCAACCGGCAGTGATCCTCACATCCCGGCGATCTCCGGGCTCCAGGAGGCGGGGTACTGGACCAACCGTGAGGCGACCACGCTCAGCGAGCTTCCGGCGAGTGTGGCCATCCTCGGCGGCGGCCCGGTCGGCGTCGAACTCGGGCAGCTGTACGCCCGCCTCGGTATCCAGGTGACGCTCATCCAGTCGGCCGATCGCCTCGTCGATCGCGAGGAGCCCGGCCTCTCGAGCCGCCTCCTGGACGCGCTCCGCGACGACAGGATCGACGTCCGCGTCGGCTCGGCCGTCGAGCGCGTCCACGGCGACCGGCACGGACCGATCCTGACCCTTGCCGACGGCGCACGGATCACCGCCGAGCGCATCATCGTCGCGACCGGCCGCACGGCCCGGGTCCACGACCTCGGGCTCGAGACCCTGGGGATCGAGCCCGGACCGCGCGGCATCACCGTCGACGACCGCTGCCGCGCCGGCGACGGCGTGTGGGCGATCGGCGACGCCACCGGCGTCATGCCGTTCACCCATGTCGGCATGTACCAGGCACGCACCGCCGCCACCGACATCGCCGGCCAGGACGCCCGCGCCGACTACACGGCGATTCCACGCGTCGTCTTCTCAGACCCCGAGATCGCCGCCGTCGGCCTGACCAGCACGCAGGCCGTAGAACGCGGGATCGAACTCGCCACGGCCGAGATCGAACTCCCCGAGGCGATTGCCCGCCCGTGGACCTACGAACGCGAACCGCGCGGCACGCTCGGGCTGCTCGCTGACCGCGACCGCGGCGTGCTTGTCGGAGCCTGGGCGATCGCTCCCATGGCCGGTGAATGGATCCACTACGCCGCGCTCGCGATCAAGGCACAGATCCCGATCTCGGTCCTGACCGACACCGTCGCCCAGTTCCCGACCTACACCGAGGGATACCTCAAAGGACTCGAACAGCTCGACCTGAGCTGATCGCGGAAACTGACGGGTGCGGCGTCAGTGCCGGGCGAGGTCCGCGATGTGGCGCGCGATCGCGGGCGCCTGATCCTCCTGCAGGAAATGCATGGCCGGCAGCTCGTGGATACGCTCCAGCCTGGCCGCCCGGCGGACATCCTCGCCCTGAACACTGAGCTTGAGCGCGGGATCCTTGGCGCCCCACACAGCCTGGATCGGATAGCGGGCATCGCGCAGAACACTCTCATACAGGCGCTGCTTGGCCTCGGTGCGCTCAAAGCCGCGCATGATCCGCAGAAACGCCCGACCCTGGTCGCCCGTCCGGAGCAGATCGACGTACGCGTCGAGCTCGTCGCTTCGCACCGCCCGCATGTTCTCCACCCCCTGCAGGCGCATCAGCATCCGGAACGCGGGCTTGGACAGGGTCTTGAGGTAGATCTCGCCGACACCGCGGCGGGCGAACGGCTCCATCGACCACGGGCGCTTGAAGTCCTCCACCGCCACGATCGTGTTCAGGACCGTCATCGTCAGCACCCGTTCGGGCATCGCCGCGGCGAGCTCGAACCCGACGGGGCCGCCGATGTCGTGGACGACGAGATGGAAGCGGTCGAGGTCAAGGGCGTCGACGGCCGCCGCGGCGAAACGCCCCAGCCCGGTCCAGGTGTAGTCAAACCGCTCGGGCCGGTCGGCGAGCCCGAGACCGGGCAGATCGAAGGCGACGCCGCGCAGGCCGTGACCGGCCAGCGCGGCGATCACCTTGCGATACAGAAACGAGGACGTCGGAACACCGTGGATACAGACCACCGGCTGGCCGTCGCCCTGATCGAGCGCGAAGCTCGTGACCCCGGCCGCCTCGAAGCGTCGGCCGGCGCCGCGATGGCGAGCGATGACGTCGGCGCTGCTCACGCGTTGCAGCCTACCGGCGAAGCTCACCGCCTCGTGCACGCCGTCCAACCGCGGTTGCCGGTTGCACGATTCCGGGACCGCCGTGACGCTCGTTCTCTTCGAGTCCTGGGCCACCGCTTCGGGACTCGGGATGGCGTCCGCTCAGCAGTCCGGCGTTTGACACGAGGAACGGCACGACGAAGTTCAGTCCGCTTTGCACCCAGGTGGCCGCCGTTGCATGTCCGGCGGTGATCACGGCGCCCTGGTTGATGGCGGTGAGCAGCACTCCTACGATCAGGGCGATTCGCACCGTTCGGCGCAGATTGTGCGGCGTGAAGCAGTAGGCCACCGCCTCGCGTCCAGCCGCGATGCGGCTCGATGCGACCGGGGGAGAATCAGCCACTCGGGGCCGCGACGGGTCGCCCCGTTCTTGTTGACGATGCCGCGCCGGCCACGAGCTTGAATCCTATCTCGGTCCGGATGGGTCAAATACCCTGAACCAGATCTGAGCACATAGCTGGACCAAGGACCCTGAAGAGGCGCCCGTGAACCAGACGATCAACCCAGTCAAACGACATCGCGAACGGTGCCGCGAGGTCAGAGCGGAGATGGGCGACTACCTCGACGGGGACCTCGAGACACAGGCTGCCGCCGCGGTCAGGCGCCATGTTCGTTGGTGCCCCAGCTGTCGGCGGATGCTGAGAAACCTCGCCCGAACGGTCGCGGGTCTACGCGCGCTCGAGGCCCCTCCAGTAGACGCTGATCAGTCCGAAGCCGGCTAAGTGAAGTAGGCCTGCTCGTCGTTGCGCGGTCAAGAGACGTATCCAGCTTTGAAGTACTGATCGAGCTCGGCGCGGAGCGCCATCCGCCCGCGATGGAGGCGGCTCTTCAGGGCCCGCTCGCCCACTTCGAGGATCTCGGCGGTCTCGCTGGTGCTCAAACCCTCCACGTCGCGAAGGATGACCGCGGTGCGGTGGGCGAGCGGAAGGCGGCTCAGCGCCTGCTCGACCGCGTCGAGGAACTCGCGGGATTCGAACACCGCGTCGGGCTGGTTGCCCCAGTTCGGGATCCGCTGCCCGACCTGGTCGTCGAGCTCGAGCGTCTCGGGTGTTGCCCGGCGAACGGTGTCGTAGGCCTCGTTGATGCCGATTCGGGTCAGCCAGGTGGAGAACCGGGCGCGTCGCTCGAAGCGACCGATGTTGAGCCATGCTCGAGTTAGGGCCTCCTGGACCGCGTCCTCGGCGGCATCGCGGTCCTGCGTTATCCGGAAGATCGTGCGCTGCAGGCGCGGGGCGTACCGCTGGGCGAGCGCGCCGAAGGCATCCCTGTCCCCGGCCTGAGCACGCTCGACCAGTCGCTGCTCATCGTCGTCTGTCGACACTGGGGCGGCCACGGAAGCTCCTCGCGGACTGTAGTGACGAGACGCCGCCACAGCCGACCCAGAATCCTTCACGGCGTCAGTGGCGTCAAAACCACAGCGTCAATCGTGGCGCTCGCAGACAGATCGGATGGCCGATGCCGCACACTTTTATTCTCTTCCAGACGTGTTCCTGTGCCGGGCCGGCACGAACGAGAGTCGTCGCATGAGGGCGATCTGGAAGGGCGTCACCGTCGCCCGGAGCGACGACACGGTCGTCGTTGAGGGCAACCACTACTTCCCTCTCCGGAGCGTCGACGAGACCCTGTTGCACAAGAGTCAAATGAGGACTCTCTGCCCGTGGAAGGGCCTGGCCAGCTACTACCACCTCGAGATCGACGGGGACCGCGGCCGAAATGCCGTGTGGACCTACCGACACCCATACCCCTGGATCCGCAGGATCAAAGGACGCGTCGCGTTCTCCCCCGGGATCGATGTCGTGGCCGATTGACGATCTGTGCGCTCCCGTCATTCCCTTTCAGGTCCGTGCTCCGGCCGGATCGCCAGCACGCAGACGCTCGGGTAGCCGCGCAGGCTCCAGCGTGACCGGAGCAGTCGGAATCCGGCACGCTCAAGCGAGGAAGCCGGGTTGAGCGCTCGCAGTCCGCGGTATCGCTCCGATTGGCGCTCCGCCAGTCGGTCGAGTGCGTTGGCGACGGGTCGTGCCAGCCCGCTCGGGGGGATGGCGGGCGTCACTGTGACGAGCCGACCTCCGGGCCGCAGCACGCGCCTCAGCTCGCCGAGCGCGGCCGGCAATTCGACCGGCGTGAGCAGCTGCAAGAGGTAGCTCGCGATCAGCACGTCGAACGACGCATCGGGTTGGTCGAGCGCGCGAACGTCTCCCACGCGCAGCAGCCACCCGGGGGGCAGCGGCCCCACGCGGGCGAGCATCGCCTCCGAGGCATCGATCCCGGTCACCTCGCGAGGCACGATCGACCGCCGGGCGAGCTGGCGCAGCACCTCTCCCGTACCGGTACCGACATCGACAAGCCGCTCGTCGACGGCGGGCGCCAGAAGACACAACGCTGTGGCTACCGCGGAGCGCTCCAGCCACAGCTGGCAGACATATGGGGGTGGCGTTTGACACACGTCACCGGGGTCTGGAGCGACGCTTGAAATTGTATCCCCACGCGCAGCAAAGTAAAACGGCGGCTCCGGCCGGGACGCCCGGCGCCCAAGGCCCCGCATCGAACTCTCAACTACTGGCCGGAGCTCCGCCGCAGGCCTCGCCGCCACCCCACTGTGGCTCGTGCGGCGGCGCCGGGAGAGGGTGACGGTTGCTTTGCGCGTCCGGGTGTGACCGGGAGATGCGTCCGCGTCGGTGACGACCCTTGTGCGCGACTCTTCATCCGCCGGCGAAGGCTCTCATTATCAGCCGGGCATGGCGCTGGATCGCCTGCGCTTGGCCATTGCGGCACCGCACCTGGGCGCGGTACGCTGGCGATATGGACCACGTGACGAGTTGGGGATCGCGCCTGCGGGAGACGGATCTGCGCGCGCGTCTGGGCGACGTGCTGAGCGGCGCTGCGTTTGGCGCGGTCGGCGCGATGGCGATGACGGGCATGCGG
>JAABUJ010002220.1_pt1 | contig 24783 bp, 39 predicted proteins | sample 5559131 | NCBI WGS metagenome assembly JAABUJ01 (sample SAMN10711875, study PRJNA513366) | rock metagenome | isolation source: Antarctica rocks | place: Antarctica: Victoria Land, Mt New Zealand nord | collected 2016-01-07
CACCCGGAGGATCGAACTGACCATCCGTCGTCCGGGGGCAAGGATGGCCCCGCCGACCAACGTGGGCACATACCGCCACACACGGCGCGAGAAGACTGGCGCGAACGGGTCAAGGCGGTCCATAATGTGAGCGGGCAGAGTAAGCATCGTCGGCCTCTTTTCCTTGCAACGGTGGAGCGGTTCTTTGCTTAGTCTGCCTGTCTTCTCTCTTCCGTGAATGGCCAAAGTCTAGCTTAGCCCCAAGCAGATGGCGGACGCGGCCATGGCGACCGCCTTCGCGCACCTGGGCGCGGCCGCCAATCACGAGTTGCAGCACGGCACCATCACGGCCCACGGCGCGTCCCCGCGCACCCGGTCCCCTACGCCGCGCCCTAACCGTTCAGGGCGCGCGTGACGATCGGGGCGCACAAGGGGACCGTATAGCAAAGGCCGGACGTGAGGCACAGCCCATACCTCATGTCCGGTTCGTCGAGGCGGCCGCCGATGCACAGCCCTACACATCGTCAGCCGTCTTACTCTATTTCGAGGGGCGACGGCGCAGGGCGACGGCGGGGCCGGGGGTGGTGTACGATGCAGGGGGGCAATGGATGCAACAAGAGCAGGAAGCAGGAAGCAGGAAGGCGGGGACACCATGGCTGATGACGCGATCGACCCACCCAAGACTAACACCGAAACCGACGACGACGCGGGGGACGACGAAGCCGTTGATGACGGGGGCGACCTCGGTGCCGCTGACTCTCCTCCTGGTGACGAGAACGCGAGCGATGATCCGCAGGGGATGGTTGGCGAGGAGGCGTAACCCGACAGATGGACGATGGAGGTGACACGCAGGACCAATGGTAGACGGTGACTACATCACGCTGGTCGAGGCCAGCAAACTGGCGAGCTTGCAGAGTTCCGATTCCTTGCATGCGGCGGCGCGGACCGGTCGCCTCAAAACGGTAACGACGGCAGCGGGACCACGTCCTATGCGCCTGACGACGCGGGCGTGGCTCCAGGAGTACCAGGACGGCCAGCGGCGTGAGACATAGCGTAGGGTCACGCCCCAGAGGTCACGTCCGTGGATTGAGCGTGTAGACAGCCCCGTGACCAATCCCAAATTGGTTGAGAAGGCCACGATCAACCAACTCCTCCAGCGTGTCCCGTATCAACGTTCCGTCGAAGCCTAGCCCGATAGCTATGGTGATTTGATCGGCGGTGGCCCCGCGTGGTTCCTCCGCCGTGACGACGGCAAGGATTTCATCCGTCGTCGTAGCGTCCGCACTCGATCGACCTGTGGTGTCTGTAGGGTGAGGATGGTCTGTTATAGGACTGCCTACCTTTCGCCGACGTGGAGCATTTATGCTATAATGCAGCCCGTATCGTTGCTTTTACGTGACGCCATACCACCAGATGACGTGCTACGCGACCAGGTGGTTTTCGATCAAGGTGAGCAGTGTGGCCTCCTCGGCGTCGTGGTAGATGTGCGTGTGGGGGTCATGTGCAACGTCCTCCTCTTCGTCCGGCAGAGGAACGCCCAGGAGGATCACTGGAACGTGGCGCAAGGACTCCCGTGCGCGGAGCGCGCGCACGAGGGACAAGGCACGTCCGTCGTCGAGGGTGATGTCCGCGAGCACCACGGAGGGGCGCGCCTTGTGGGCCAAGATCAGGGCATGGCCCACGCGACAGGTCGGCAAGGCGTGATAGCCCGCTTGTCGGATGAGTCCGTGGCGCGCGGTGAGGCGGTCTGGCTGTGAACTTACGATGAGGATGAGATGAAACCTGCGCGTGACCATTCGTCGCTCTCCCTTCACGCTCGGACGCGTCGTTACGGGTTAATGCGACAAGATGGCGCATCAGTTCGTCGCGATGGAAAAGGGCAGGAAGCATACCAGCGGCGTGTGCTGGTCCGCCCAGACGTGTTATAGTCGTGGCGTCACGACCGCGCCACACACCCCTGGACGCTAACGGAGAGGAGATGCCATGTCCCGACGTATCGCGGTGATCGACGATGACGTAGTCTTCCTCGACATGATGCACGAACTGTTACGCGAGGAGGGCTACGAGCCCCATGCCTTCCCCGACGGGCTGGCTGCCTACGCGCGGGTCCGTGCTTGCACGCCTCACGCTATCGTGCTGGACATTCATATGGAGCGCCCTGACATGGGGTGGGAGATGCTGAGTCGCTTCCGGCGCGACCCCGTGCTATGTGCGACTCCGGTTATCGTGTGCTCCGCCGATGTTGAGGCGCTGGAGGAGCACGCCGCCGCTCCCCAGGGGGAGGGCTATGCCGTCTTGCCCAAGCCGTTTGACTTAGACGATCTTCTCGCGCTGCTCAATCAGGTGACGAGCCAGGCTAGCGCGATGAGCGTGTAGATAGTGTCGCAGCCCCTCTCCTCACGCAGTGGTCGTATGGTCGCTTGTGGTGTTCTCTTGCCGGTCTGGCGGCGTGTCGGTACCAAGCCCCGCTTGGGGTTCGCGCTGCGCCTCATCGGCGTGGCCCTCGACCGGGTGCTCCTCGATACCGCCCGTCCGTTTGCGTAACACGTCCTCGACGTTGTTTGCAGTCGTGTCGTGCGGGGCCGCTGTGCTTTCGGTGTGCTGTTCGTTCATCAGGGGTTCCTTTCTCTGGATGATCGCGACGACCACGGGCGTCAGGAGAAGGGCTGCGAGGACCATACCGGCAAGGTATACCACCGCATCTCTCCTGACACATCCCGACGCTAACTAGTCGTCACCGTCTGTGCCGCTCTCTTTCCCGCTTGGATGCCCGTCGTGGTCGCAGAGGTCGCATACACCGTGATCCCGGCGAACTCCGGTTGGACGGTCGGGTAGCCCTCGATCAGCAGTTTATCGGCCGGGTCCGCGGCGAGGGCCTCGGCGACCTTGCGCCACTGCTTCATGCCGACGAGCACCATGTAGTCGGTCTGCGGCGACGGGGGCGCCGGGACGCCCTTCGGCAGACTGGGCGCTTTCTCTGAGCGCATGGCGACGAGCGCGACATCGCCGCGCTCCACGATCTTCCCTGGACGCCCGATGACCGTCAGCTTCACCGTCGTTGCCTCCCCTGCCTCACTCATCGCCTCTGTCGCGCTGGCACTAAATGTCGTCCAGTCGAAGGGTATTGTCGTCGTGCGTGCGGCCGCGTCTGGCCCATTGGTGCGCTGGTGTTGTCCGCCTTTGAAGATGCGGTAGAAGTCCTTGCGCCCTACGTCATCGCGCATGAGGATGAAGAACACGCCCCCTAACGAGCGTTTTTGGCTGCCGTCGGCGCGCATCATCCCGCCAGCGGCCTCAACGTCGAGCGCCCGCGCGACCACGGTACGTACCCGGTGCTCGCCGAGGATGCGGACCGCTCGTTTGATCTGCCGCATCGGCTCCTCCTCGGTTTCGCCGAGCTGGGCGGCGATCTCCCCGGTGATAGCGTCTATCGTGGCCCTGTCCTGGGGTGGTGTGGTCATGTGTTCCTCCCACGCCTATGGTAGCACCCGCGTCGTTTAGCGGTGGGCCGCGCATCCCCGTACGACGGGGCGTCAGCGGACGCGGCATCGCCATCACCGTGCATGCCCTGACACCTCAGCGGAGGCCGCACGGCCGTTCCCCTTTGTGCACAACGGGACGAGGTGAGAGCACTGGCCGCGGTTATGCTGTGAAAGGAAGAGGGACCACGGTCAAGCGAGAGAAGACGGTAACGATGAGCCGACCCGACGTGCTGAAGTACTTGCCGACCCATCCGACTCGCCGCGCCATGGCCCAGGCGCGGCGGGCCGCGTGGGAGCCGGACGCGCGTGACGTAGAGATCGCGCGGCTGCATGACGAGGACGGCATGACGATACGGACCATTGCCACACAGGTCGGTCTGTCGTCGTCGCGGGTGGGCTACCTGTACCGCCGGTATAAGATCCGTATGCAAGAGCGCACGCAAAGGGAGCACGAGGGAGCGGACGGAGAGCGGGCGCTGACAATGGCGCGAGAGGTGGTCCCCGGCACAGACTGGGGTGGTACTCCCAGCCAGTGACCCGCGTGCGGCGCTCCGAGAAGCCGCCTACGCCCCTGTCGTGTCCCCTAGCCAGCGGTGCCCGTAGAGCGTGCGAACGCCGCACAGGGCGTGTGGGGGCGCGTGGCGCGCTTTACCTGGACAAGCAAAGACCCCCGCCTTCTAACAATTCCCGAAAGGGGACGCTAGAAGGCGGGGGTCTTTTTTTATTCCTCGTGCCTCAAGGCGTCACGTTACTGCCCACCATCTTTCATACCCTGATCCTGGTGCGCGCGTTCCCAAGCCGCCAGTCCGTCCTCTAAAAGCACGCGTGCCAGCTCGCCAACCTTGCGGCGGTCTGCCTGCGCGGCGGCGACCAGCCTGTCGTAGACCTCCTGGTACATACGAACGCTAATAACGGCATCCACTTTATTTTCTCCTTTACGCGGTCTGGGCACGCGCCGTACCTCCTTCAAGTCTACAGTATTAGTTGTTTATGCATGTTTTTAGATGTTATTAGATGCGAATATGCTACAATAGATGCACGCCGCCCTCACTGTAGCACTTCATTTAAAGTATCGGGGCGGCAGGGCAAAGAGGGAGAGGGAGAGGGAACGACCATGGGACACGTAGACATTACATCGGCTATCGTCATCGCCAGCGCGTTCGGGGACGCGAGCAAGAAGGCTATCGGCTACATCACTGAGGTTAGCCCTGGACTGATCGCCATTATCATCATCTCGGCGGCGTGCGCCCTGGTGTTCTCTAAAGGGCATAAGGCCGAGATCCTGGGTTCAGCGTTCCTGGCCATTGTCCTGATCGCCAGCTTCGCGGCCATTGGGGCGGGCATCTAATGGCACACAAGACGCCACGCAGTTTGAACGATAACCTGCGCCTGGCGCGGCTGACCGTCCCGCAGTGGCTCGCCGTCATCGTTGGCGGCGTGTCGCTGTGGGGCTGTGCGCTCCTTGCGCGCGGGATTCACAACCCGAACATGCACATCATCGCCATCACGGTGCCCGCGGTCGTGCTCGTCGCCCCCATCCTCGCGTTCGGGCGTGGGGGCATCGAGCGCTATCCCGCGCAGGCCCTCCGCTTTGCGTGGCGTCGTACCCTCCGGTACGGCGTCCGCCTGGCACGGGCCGCCCACGGCTATGCCACGAAAGGAGGGAGTCATGCGGCCATCACCTATCGGCACGCGCGGCGGCGTCAACTATAACGCGGACGACGGTACGCTCGTGGGTGTGGACGGCACGCCCTACCGCCTGCTGCGCGTCCCCGGCGTGGCCCTCGACGCCCTGGCGACGGGGGACCAGGATCGCCACGCCTACCTCCTCGGCACCCTCGCAGCGGGCCTTCCCTCGAAGGCCCGCCTGTCTATCTTTATCGAGAATCGCGCCGCGGACGCCGCGGACGCCGCGACGATCACGGCTGACCTACGCGCCCAGCTCGCCCCCACGCCCTACACGCCCGCGTTAGGGGAACTGCGCGACCGCCTCATCACCTGGTGGGGCCAGCGTCTGAGCGCCCGCACCGGCGCGCGGCATGTGCCCGCCCTCGACTACTGGCTGTTGGTGGCGCCGTATCCCGTCCCGCAGGGTGAGCCCGATCAACCCCTGACGGTACGCCTGTCGCGCGCGGAGGGCGCGATCACGCGGCAACTCGTCGCCATGGGCCTCCCACCCGCGCCGGTGGATGAAGGGAGCGCACGGGCTTTCCTGGCCCGCCACCTGGCCTTTCACGCACACGAGATAGAGCACCTGCGCCCGCTGCGGAAGGTGGACGGATTCACCGCTCCAGTGGGCGACGAGACCATGCACACCTACCGCACCGTGGACCCGGCGACGGGCCGTGAGCGCTGGGTCCGCACGCTGTACCTCGTCGCACCACCACCCACGACGACCCCTAGCTGGCTGCGGCCCCTGGTGGCGACGGAGTGGCCCGCCACGCTGGTGCTGCATATCCGGGGGCTGAACCGCTCCTGGGAACGCCGGCGGCAAGCGTGGCGGCTGCGTCTGATGGAGGGGACGGCCGCGGGGAGTAAGGACATTACAACGACGCTCGCCGCCGGCGATGCGGCGGTGCAGGCCACAGCCTTGCACACGACCGGCTACGGCATCGTCAAAGCAAGCTGCTATATCCGGCTGGAGGGCGACACGCGGGCGCAGCTCGACGCGCGGGTGGGTCGTGTGCTTGACGCCATGCGCGATACGATGCTGGCCGAGGTGGGCTATGGACACGCGCACCAAGAACCGGCCTACCACGCCACCCTGCCCGGCTACGGCGACCCAGCGCGGTCCCGCTATCGCTGGGACTCGACGACGGCGGGCAACGCCTGGCCGTTCCTGGCCTTCAACCCAGGCACGCGCACGGCCGGTGTGCCCCTGGGCACGACCGACGCCGCCGGCGACGTGGTGAGCCTGGCGCTCGACGACCCCAACCTGTACAACCGCATCGGCGTCGTGCTCGGGCGCGTCGGCACCGGCAAAACGTCGCTGCTGCAGAAGCTCGCCCTGTGGTTCGTCCTAAAGGGCGACATGGCGACGATGGTCAGCAGCGTGGACAGCTTCGGCGCGCTGTGTGAGGTGAGCGGCGGCGAGCGGGCCACGCTGGGCGGGGCGCACACGGCCACCATCAACGTATGGGACGGCGAGCGCGCCACGGATGAGGAGCGCCGGGAGCGTGTGCGCTTCGTCTGTGCCGCGGTTGACCTGTTGCTCGGCGGACTGGCAGACCTTGAACCGGCCTACATCGACGAGGCGGTACGGGACATCTACACGCAAGCGGGAGAGACAACGCCGACCATGGGCGACCTCTACGCCTACCTGGAAGGCAAGTGGACCGCGAAGGGTGGCGATCGCGACGAAAAGAAAGTCTGGCGCGCGCTGGGCTGGCGCCTGCGTCCCTACGTCCGCGACGGCCAGCACGCCGCACTTGTCGATGGACAAACGACCGTCCGCCTGGACGCGCCCCTGTTGGCCTTCGACACCTCACCCCTGGAAGAGAGCGCCAGCCTCCGCAACTTCGCCTATTTCTCGGTGTTCGCCATCGTCGACCAGCGGCGGGCGCTGGCGCGGGCCAGGAGCATGGCAGCGGGGCGCGCGTCTAGCGACCATCTCACGGGCTTGGACGAATCGTGGGCGCTCCTGAAAAGCCCGCTGGCGCGCGACTACATCAACCGTACCTCGCGGACGGCCCGCCACGGCGGCTCGTGTGTTGTCTTTGCCAGCCAGCAGATCAAGGACCTGATCGGTGACACGGACGCGGAAACGTTCTTTACCCAGGCCAGTTTCAAGGCGCTCTTTAGCGTCGAGGACAACGGCGCGCAAACCGAGGGCAACCCTAAGTTATGGCTAGAACGTATGCTCCAACTCACCCCCGAGGAGGTGGAGGCGGCGCAGCGTATGAGCGGGGAGAAGGGTGTCTATATGCCGATGTTCCTGACGCGGCGCGACCGGGGCAGCGCGCGCGACCTGCACGGCATTGTCCGTGTTGAACTGACTTCCGATGAGGCATACCTCTTTGCGAGTGATACAGACGACCTCGCGACGCGGGCCTGGTGGACAGAGAAAGCGGGCGGCTTGTGGGCAGGCATCAAGGCCCGCGTCGATGGAGAAGCGGGCGAGGAGATAGCGGTATGACTCATAAATACATCGTTGCCCTGGTGGCGCTCCTGTGCCTCCTGGCCACGACGACAACGGCCGGAGCGGCCAGCAAGCCCACGCCAACGGCAACGGCCACCCCCGCGCCGACGCAAACGGCGCGCGTCGTGGTCGTGATTGCCACGGCGCAGCCCAGCCCCTCGCCAACGCCCAGCCCCTCGCCCACGCCGGCGGCCACCATTGGCGGGGCGGTGTCGGCAGATAGTACCTGCGGCGCGACGGCGCTCGCCATCCCGCTCCCCCTCGGGAACGGCGTGTGTATCGACATATGGGGTGTCCTTCAGCAAGGCTTTTCGTCGGTGTGGAACGGCCTGGTCACGATTCTGGCGACACAGATAAAGGACCTGACCGACGCCATTATGAGCCCGCTGACGCACACCGACAACCCCACGTCGAACGCGGGCCTCGTGGCCGTCAAGGACACCCTGAGCACGGATGCGGGCGACGCGTTCGCAGTCGTGTTCGGGATCGCCGTGTTATGGACGATGAAGCCGGCGTGGTTCGGCAACGTCGCCGAAGGGATCGCGCTGCTGTGGCGCTCCGGGCTCGTGCTGGCGGCGCTCGCGGCCTACGATACCCTCGTCAACGTCTGGTTGGGCGCGGTCAACGGCCTGAGCAGCGACATCGGCGCGTCTACGATGCATGACGTGGGGCATTCCGGTATCGCCCTGCTCGTGGCGCTGGTGCTCCTCCTCATCGTGGGGATCGAGCGCGCCGTCACGTTGCACGTCTTCGCGTTCGTGTACGAGATAGGCCCGCTCGCCATCATCCTCTTCGCGTGGCCGCCAGCGGCTGACATCGCGCGGAGCTGGTTACGTGCGTTCGCCTACCTCTCGCTGTTGGGACCGGCCTACGCGCTGATGCTGTCGGTGATTGTGTCGCTCGAAGGACAGGGCAATGGGCGCGCGGGCGGCATTATCGGCACGGTGTTGTGGAACGACATCATGCTTGTCGGGGGGCTGCTCGTGTTGGCGCTCGTGCCGGGTATTGTGGCGGCGCTACTTTCCGCTGTGTCGCACGCGGGCGCGGGTGGTTTAGAGAAAGTGGCCGGTATCGCGAAACTCGCTGCTCTGTAGCAAAGCAAAAAGCAAGAGGAGGGATAGGGACATGAACGATCTAATCTGGTACGCCATTGGGCGCAAAAAGGAGCGCAGGATACACGAGCGGTCACTGGCCGTGGAGCGCTACACCATCGAGCAGGGCTTGCGGGCACAGTACGGTATGCCACCGCTCCCGATGCAACAGCACCCCGGCCAGAGAGCGATAGCGCCTGGACGCCCCCGCTCCCGATGCAACAGCACCCCGGCCAGAGAGCGATAGCGCCTGGACGCCCCTGGGTGACAGCGCGCGGACTGCGGCGCGTGCTGCTTGTCGTGGTCCTCCTGACCCTGCTGCTTGTGGCGCTCTTCGCCGTCTATGCCATCGGCTACGGCGTGCAGCATCACCTCATCTATCCAGCGCGGAGTCGGTAGTTATGTCGAGCGTGTGGGGGCAACCGCATGATGGGGGGCGGGCATCACGGCACCGTCAAAGCGCCTCCCATCATGTCGCAAGGATAAGCGCCTCTGAACCCGATCACCGGGCCTCCGCCAACGCCTCCACCCAACCATACGCACACATGGAAAAGCCCCTGCCGGGGTGACGGTTCAATACACCCAGGCAGGGGCCATGCGAAGAGGTGGGCCGCAGCATGGCCCATCCCCTATATCGTCGAGAGGACCTCGTGTCCGCTATAGCACATTCGGGCTACTCCTTGACCACGCGCACATCCGCACATGAAGAAGCCCGGCCTGGATAGGGAGCCAACTCCTACCCAAGCCGGGCCATGCGAAGAGAGACCCGATGAAGGTCCACACCACATATCACCGAGAAGGCGAACGGCCGCTATAGCACGTTCGGGCTACCACCACCGTTCGCCGAGGAGTTGACCAATGTCCTTTCGTGGCCTGGAGATCGACCGAGAGCCGGATAAGACCGGCGACGCGGCCCCCAACGTCATCACTAAATGGCGCTATACGCCGCAGGGTCCGAGGGCACGGCAACGCATGCAAGAGCAGGTCTACTATCTCCAGTGTCGTGATCGTCAGGACGCCGAAGACGAGACACGCCAACTCTTCACGGCGACCGACACGGGCATTGACCGGGCGGCCGCGCGTGATTTGTTGACGACTCACCCTGATCGGAAAGTCGCGTTCCATCGCTATATCTTGAGCCCATCAACGGCGCTCGGATTAGAGAAGACAGAGGACCTGATGGGCTGGGCGCGCGACGCCCTCGACGCCTACGGGGCGCACCTGGGCCTGGGCCTGTCCTGGGTCGCGGCGGTCCACGGCAACACCGGCCGGCCCCATGTCCATGTGCTGATCGCCGGCGCGGGCCGTGTGGCGGAGACCGACCACTACAAGACCGTGCGGATCAAAGAAGCCGACCACGCCGCGCTCAAAGGCTATGCCCTGTCCACCGCGGCGCGCTATGCCGAGGCCCGGAGCGCCGAACGGGCGGCCCAACTCCGGCGTGAACTCGACGCCCTGGTGTACCATCCGCCCGTGCCTGTCACACCCAGCCCTGTACCCATCAATAGAGACAAGGAGGAGCCGCGTGAGAGCCTTATTACTCGCCTGTTTCGTCGTGGTCGTTAGCAGCGGGATCGCCCTGCTGGAGCGGCCACACATCGTCACCGCTTACCAGACGGTGGAGATCGCCGCCGCCTGGCCGCCGCATGTCGTCGCTACCATCCCGGGCGTGCATCTCATCCCGCGTCTTGAGCGCGGCTGGCGCCCGATGCCCTGGCCGCAGTGGACCGACCCCCACGCCAGGATACGCCGGTTGGCCGAGATCAACGGGCGCTCATCGGTCGGTCAGGTCATGCGGACCGGCCTGTGGGTCGAGAGCGCCCTGGTGGCCCTCCTGCTCCTGGCGTTCCTCAAGAGCGCGTGGGGACCGCTGTGGTTCGTGGTGGGCCGTGCGGGCCGCTTGACGCCCAGCGACGCGCACGGAGCCGCGCAGTGGGCCACCGCGCGCGACATACGACGGTTACGGCCACGGCGAGGAGCGGCGCCCTTCATCCTGGGACGTGTGGGCCGGCGCGTCGTCGCGCTGCCCGAGCGCCTGCACTACCTCAACGTCCTGCTGGTAGGCCGGCCGGGCGCGGGCAAGTCGACCTTGCTCATCGGCAACCTGCTGCGGGAGCGCGGCCAGCGCTCTTTAGTGCTGACCGACCCCAAAGGCGAACTATGGGACACGACGAGCGCCCATCTGGCTCGCGTGGGTATGCGCGCATTGCGCCTCGACTTCTACGACGCCTCGGGCGTGGGCGCGGGCTATAATCCCCTGGCGCATGTCCACGACGCCACCGAGGCCCTGCTCTTCGCGCAAACGTGGCTCGCCAATACACGCCGCCAGGAAGGCGAGGACGGCTTCTGGGATGATACGTGCCGGCTGCTGCTACAAGCGGCCATTCTGCACCTCAACGCCGTCTACGCGGACGTGGGCGGCGCGACGTTGCCCCAACTGGCGCACTATCTGTCATCAACGGACGCCGCCGCGATGCAGAAGGAGCTAACCGCGAGCGCGGACCCGACGGCGCGCGCCGCGGCGACCGGCTTCCTGCACGTCATCCAGGGCAATGAGCGGCTGGCCTCATCGGTCTTCGTCGGCCTCCCGTTGCGCTTTATGGCCCTCCAGGATGAGCGCCTGCGCGCGGTCACAAGCCACGACGACATCGACATCACCGCCATGGGACAGACGACGGGACCGGCGACGGCGCTCTATGTGATCCTGACACAGGGGCGCGAGGACATCATCCGTCCCTTGACGGCCTGCCTGTTCGGCCAGGTCTTCGGCGGCCTCATCGACGTCGCCAACGCGGCGCCGGGACGGACCTTACCGCGCCCTGTGCTGTGCGTCATCGACGAGGCCGGCACCGTCGGCCAGATCGCCAACCTGCCCCAGTGGTTAGCGACACTGCGCTCGGCGCGCGTGGGCTGCGTGCTGGCCTTCCAGGCCCTCAGCCAAGCCACGACGATCTACGGCCCCGAGGGACGCGCCGACATCGAGGAGAACTCTCAGACGCATCTCTTGTTCGGCGGCGCGGGCTTCGCCTCGGCAGCGTGGATGTCAGCAGGCATCGGCGACACAACGGTGGTGCAGCGCAGCGCGGGCAAAGGGCGCGAGCGGACACGGGTCTTCGCTGGCACGGGCAATGAGAGTATGAGCGAGACCAGCGCGCCGCTCTTGCGCCCCGAGCAGATCACGGAGCTGCGGCCGGGCACGCTGCTGGTGCGGATCGCGCATCATCGGCCCGTGCGGGCCATGGTCGCGCCGTGGTATCGGTCGTGGCGACTCAAGCGGCGCGCGGGCCGTCTTCTTCCTTCCAAGCAATCCGAGGGCGCGGCCGGGATCGCCGACGACGGCGCGGCGAGACAGCGGCCGGTGACGTAAGGAAAAGCGTATCCTAAATGTGCGTGGAGAAAAAGCAAGCAGGTTTACCGTTGAGGGATGCGGAAGATGAAACGGTGGTGGTGGAGTTTCGCCCTCCTCTCAGGGCTCGTTTACCTTATGACACTCGGCTACATGGCTTACGGCGCCGTTCGTCAGACGCTTGACGAACTGTAGCTATGCTATTTACTTTTCCAGGTAGCCGTACCTAGCCATTGCCGGCAAAGGAAAAGCGTCAGTCGCGCCCACGGCCCAGCGAGGGACTGCTTTTCCGCGCTCGGGAGGCGGCGACCCTCTGCCGTTCTTGCCGCGCGTCTACTCGTTTCTCGCGCGCTACGCGCCCTGCGAAACACCCGCCCTATCGTATCAGCGCCATGGGCGCGACCGCCTACTGCTTGGAAAAAAGAAAGAGCGGACGGTCGGCGAGCGGGGCGCTTGACGGCCGTCACGCAGGTATTATAGAAAACCTGCGTGACGGTCTGAAAGGGGGCGAAAATGGCGGTTAAAGCCAAGCGGATTAAGTGCGCCCGCTGTGGCGAGCGCGAAACAGTCATGAGGGGCGAGCGCGGGCCGGCATCGATCTACTGCGACCTCTGCCGCGATGAGGTGAAGCGCGAGCAAAACGCCCTACGCGCCCAAGCCTACCGTCAGCGCAAGGCGAGCTATGGGGGGGTGCGCTGACCGCACCCCCCGGCCGGGCCGCGGATTTCGTAGAGGTACCCAGTAATTCAGGGGTACCCAGTAATTCAAGGGAGACACATCTGTGAACACGGCTTTAGCGGAGCTTTTCAGACATAACCTTTGGGCGAATCGACGCCTGCTGGACCTGTGCGCGGGACTCAACGACGACCTTCTCAATGCCAGTACACCCGGCACCTTTGGCCCAGTACGTGATACCTTGCACCATATCGTCAAAGCGGAGGAAGGCTATCTCCACGACCTCCTCACCCAACAATCCACGCAGTCAGGAACCTCTACAGGGGACCTCCCAGGTATCGAGGAATTGCGTGAGCGGGCGAGTCGTAGTGGCAACGGGCTGGTCGAGGTGGCAGAGCGGTTCCAACCCGGCGAGGCCCTCCAGGTCCCCTGGGACAACGGCGACGTGTATGACATGCCCGCCGTCGTGTTCTTGGTGCAGGCCATCAACCACGCCACCGAGCACCGCACGCAGGTGCTAACCACCCTGAGTCAGCAGGGGATCGCTGTGCCCGATCTGAGCGCCTGGGGATACTGGGAGGACACCAATGAGCCGGTGAACATGCACAGATCCGGGTAGGCACGCCATCGGGGCCGCAGCGAGCATTGCGCGAGCAATGTGGACTCACTCCACATTTTGTCGGATCGACCCTGGAGGACCAATCCGACAAAATGTTCCGTTCGGTGGCGCGGCCGTCACGCTTTGGGTACCGCGACAAGACAAGGGATAGGTGATGTGCGACGATGACCTCACGATGGCACAGGCCGCCGCGCTCGCTGGCTACACGACCCCCACTTTCCTGCACCACGCGGCGCGTGTCGGTCGCCTGCGGACGACGCGCCATGAACGCTCAGGCGTGCGCCTGACGACCCGCGCGTGGTTGCAGGAGTTCCTGGTCGGGCGTGACATGCGCGCCTACAGCACGCGACGGACCTCGCCGGAGGATCGGGCGACGGAGTGGCTCACGATACCCGACGCCGCAAAGCGTGCGGGGTACACCAGCGCCTCAACGCTCTATACGGCGGCGAAAGCGGGGCGGCTGCGGACACAGACGGAGGGCGTCTGCCCCTACCGTACGACCCAGGACTGGCTAGACGAGTATCTGGCCGGTCTACGCTACAACACGGAGGCCAGAGGCCAGCCGGCGGCTGGCAGGAGCGGCGGCCGCCGGGTACGCAAGGAGACGGGGCGCAATGGCTAGATACGCGACCCCGCCGCCCGTCGTGCGTCAGGCGGCCACGCGCCCGCACGCATTGGTGTGCCCCCGTCTTTTTTCCAAGCAGTCGTACCCAGCCGTCGCCAGGCGTCAGGAAAAGCGTCGGATCGTGCTCACGCCTCGTCAAGGGGGCTGCTTTTCCGCGATCGTCCGAGGCGCAACCATCGCTCCGCTGGTACGGAAGCGCTCCGCGCGGCAGGGGGAAGCGTCCCCCTACGCGGAACCCCTCGCTGCGCGCTCGGGCGTTCCTGCCCCCTCGGGAGCCTTCGTGCTCCCCCCGCGCCGGTCCGCTGGCCGGACCGGCGCGGGTCCCCCCATGACCGGGCGTGCTGCCCTGGACCCTGCGGCATTGAGAGGATGATAGAGGGACATCGTCAGGGGTCCATCCCGGTAGTGGTCGGCAGTTAAAACACCAGGCTAAGCATGATCAGGCAGGCAATGGTCAGCATCGCACAGACCCCGATCCAGCGGTAGACCTGCCACTGCACACGGGCACATTCACGACGCTTCATCTGGACGCGTACTCCGGTCATCGTCGTATCCATCGCATCTATCTCCTTGTGGTCACTCTCGTTTGCTATTAGAGGCATGATAGGCGACGCGCGCCGGCGAACCATGCCTCGACCAGGCCAGAGGCGTCGTACCCCTGCGTGGAAGAACGGAGAGGCCACAGGGAGTAGGACGACGGAGCACGAGCAGCCGGTGTGGCCGAGGTGATCAACGAGGGGGCGTTACCGCCCATGGGTGAGCAGGGGACGCGCTGGCTGCCCCAGTCGCCGCCTCGCAGGTCGTGACACGCGCATGACACAACCGCCCGACGCGGAGCACCACGACCTCGATGTACTCGCCGGTCGGGTAATAGAGCAAGCCGAACGTCCGCAGCGCCAACCCCCGCGTGTACCGGACACGCCAGTTCGGGTCGGCATGGAGCGTGGTGAGGCAGGCAGCGGCCCGCGCCGCTGTGATCCGCTGGGCGAACCATCGACGAACATCATGGGGGGTTGGACGCATCGGGGACATCCTCCTGGCGGTGGTGTGCGTGATCGTCGTCGCGTTACTATAACCGTACTACCAATGTTGATGAAAAATATCGGCTAATCTTACGGGGAACTTTAGGGATGGCCGTCTCGGCGCTCGGCCTCGATCCACCGCTGACACAGCGCCCGCCACTCCGCCTCACAATCGCGGGCTATGGTCGCGGCCGCTGCTTGGGTGAGCCTGGTGCGAATTGAATAGCGGCCCCAGCGGTCATGGACGGCCCAGGTGTACGTCCGAGCATCTTGATAGGTAACGTACCGCGGGCGCAGGATCATGGTCCATCCTCACCTGTGGCTGCCCAGGAACACCCTCAGCCACCAGGGCAGACGTTGGCGGGCGCGGCGCATCTCCTGTACCTCGCGCTCGGCCGCTTCCCGTAGCGCCCGCTCACGGCCTTAGCTTACCGCGGCGCGCGTACCCATGCCACCATACGGCCGATCAGGGAACGCGGGCGCGGTCTCGCCGGAGGCGGCGGCGCGGACGGTGGAGGCTCAGGTCCAGGCTCAGGCGCGGTGGCGGCAACAAGGTGAAGTTGCGTGGGTGGCGGCACGACCACATCGGCTTGCAGCATCTGCGCCCACGCTTCGGCCTGGACGTGCTCTGCCTGCGCATCCTGCTCCGCCTGTTGCTGCTGCTGGACCTGTGCGGCGTCCAAGGCACGCAACCGCTCGCGTAGGGTACCGAGTTCTTCGGCCTGCTGCTGGATGGTGCGGCGGGCCTCGGCGAGGTCGGCGACCAATGGGGCCACGACACCCGCGATGAGCGCGGCGCTGCCGCTGGACACGGATGGGTGGATAGTGTCCACAGTGTCTACCCCCTCCTGACCAGTGGTCAAGGCATTGTCCAGGGTGGACACCTGTCCAGCCCGCTCGCGCTGCCACTGCAGGAGGTCGGCGCGGCGGACCATGATCTGCGCGCCACTCACCCCATCAACGTAGTGCATAGGCAGCGCTGGTGCCGTAGCGCCGTGGATAGCACGCCGTAGTGTCTTGACCGAGCACGCCGCCAGGAGAGCCGCCTCTTTCAGGGTGAGGTCGGCGTCCTCAACGGTCCCCTGGTCACTGTCCACACCCTTGTCCATGCCTGGCATTGTAACACGGCCCCTCAACGCAAAGAGGGACACGCGTCCCGCGCTGGTACCCTTGACCGGCTATAAGCCCTCGCCAACGTCCTCCAGACGCAACGGCCGGCAGGTGACACAGATAGGCTCGGTCGTCATCACCGCTGTCGTTTGTATGTGCGCGTGCAGGGGCGCGCGGCGCGTCTGCCGCGAGAAGAGTTCGCCCTCCGCGATTGTCCGGCCGCACTGGTTACAGGTAATCTCGACGGCCGCACGGTAGGCCGACGTGACCACGCCGGTATCCAACGTCGCGCGCCCCACCCGGTGACTCTTCGCGTCGCTCTGTCTTTCCTTCGCCATAGGCCCTCCTACCGGCGCGTGCAGTCCACAAAAAACGTGAAGAGGGTTATAGGTGTAAGCCGCTAACGCTCATCGTTTATCGGCCCTCACCCGCGTCTGACACGCGCAGCGGGCGGCAGCGTATGCAGGTCGGAGCGAGATGGATGGCTCCTTTATACGGCGCGTGACGAGAGAAAAGCGCGCCCGGCTGGATAGGCTGGCCGCACATGCCACACATCAGCTCAACGATAGCGCGATACGCCGTCGTGCGTCCCCCAGCGGACAGCGTCGCGAGGCCAACCTGGTTACTCTTTACTTTCCTGCGTTCCTCGATCGCCATGTCCACCCTCCTACCGGCGATTGTAGCACGCCCTCCACGCAGCAGGGGCCGCCGGCGTTGTGCCGGCGGCTCTCCGCTGTCTCGCATCTCCGACGATTAGGGTCTCTTTTTGCGCCACCCTGGCGCGTCAGTGGTCGGTCCAACGATCCGTAACCGCACGGCATACTGTCCCAGCATCTTCCGCCGGGCGCGTTGCGTCCGCTCAACCAGAGGCGAAAAGGGAAGCGGGTCGAACGGCTGGCGCTTCTCAGTTGTGCGGTTGACCGTAGCTCGTGCAAATTGGAGCGCCGCCGCGACCTTCGGCGATTGTGAGCGCGCCCAGCGTAATCGAGCGCACCACATCTCCCCGTCGGGATCGAGCACGGGCAACCGTCGCATGGCGTCAACCATGACGCGAGCGAATGTCTCAGAATCCATATCCATTGGTGTCGTCGTCGTGGTCATCGTCGCTATCCTTCCTTGGTCGTCGCGCCCCTGAGCCGTGCCAGGAGGGCATGAAGACTAGCCTGCTGGGCGCCGGAGCGGTACGCGGCCGTCGCGATGGGCTGGCCCCCGCAGGTGAGTGTCGCGCGGCCGTCGACGCTAGAATTTACAGACGCCGCTAGATAAGCTCCATCCTTTAGGCGCCGGTGTGGTCTGCGGTGTGGTCATTGCGCAATCCTCGTGCGGGTGGTCCGAGCGTTGACGCGATCCGCCCAGGCGTTCCAGGCGGCACATTCGCGCAGTGCCGCCTCATTGGCAGGGAGAAAGCGGCCGCCGCCGACATGCTTGTATTGTGGCTGATCGGCGGCAAGGGTCACAGGTAGCGCAGCGACGTGCCGGGGCGTGGGCGCGGGTGGTACCCTGGTCGTAACGGATTCGGTACGAGTGTACATAGCCTGTCCTCCTTTATCGGATCCGTGGACCGGTGCGCTCGTCACTGGCAAGGGGTGAGCGCACCAGCCTTTTCTGTTGTCTCGCGTGGTCAGGGGACGTACACCTCGGACGTGGGATACCACGCGCCGCTGTACTTTGCCTTCACTTCAAGCTGACCTTGACGCATGCGCGCCTGGGTGATGGTCACACGTCCTTCCGTTCCCAGGGCCTTGATGGTTGCCTGTGGCGCGAAGGGCGCGCGCCGGTCCCTGCACGCCGCGTTAATCTCTCGTACGGTCATCATCTCCCTCCCCCTACGCCGCACGCATCGCCTGATAATGGAGCGCGGCCACTTCCTGCTCCAGGCCATCGACCTGGCACCACAGGACCGCGTAAGAGTCGTCGCAGGGGTCCGTGTCCGCGAGCGCCCGGCGCGCGTGGGCAAGACGCGCCTCGGCCGCGATGCCCAGCTCGTCCAGGCGGGTGACCACGGCCGCTGGCGGCGCGACCTCCTTCCTGACGAAGAAGGCCACGTTCAGCGAGCGGATGAAGCGCTGATGCTTGCAGGGCTTGCGCGCGGGACAGGTGCAGGTGTTAGCGCTCGTGTCGTACCAGACACTCGGGTTCGTGCCGGACTGGACGCGGTACCACCCACGGTGAGCGGTGAGGCGGACGGTGGGTGTGTAAGTGCCGACTCCAGGCATGCGCGTCGCGCTAGACTTAACACTGGATGCGTTCTGCATGGCGATTGGCCTCCTCGTGCTCCGTATCCGCGGCCCGTGAGCGAGCTGGACGCGCTCACGGGCATTTTTGTTGTGGAAGCTCTCCGCTCCTCACCCTCTAATAATACAACTATTTTACAACCATGTCAACACTAAAATAAGGTTGATATAATGTTGATTTAGTTGCTATAATAGGGCATGGACAACGCGGACACAGTGTATGGAGGGCGCATGGTATCGACTGAACAGGAGGGCGCGCGGGAGCGCCAGGACGTGAAACTGACGGTGGTCTTCCCGCCGGATCTACACATGACGTTGAAAGAGATCGCGAAACGTGACGAGCGGTCGTTGCAGAAGACCATCATCTATGCGTTGCGCCAGTATGCCGAGGCGCAAGGGAAGCCGTCAACGCGCTAGCCCAGGGGGGGATGGTTACTGATGGGAATGGCCCTGTGCTCATCAGGAAACCGGCGCGCGTCAACGGCCGCATGTTCTTTAAGAGGAGTTAAGGTAGCCTGATGAACACGACGACGACGATGACGATGAGCACCGCGACGACGATCGTTCCCTACGTCGGCGGGAACGCCCTGGAACGGTCTGGCGCCTGGAAGGCGCTCGCCGAGGACGAGCGCCGGCGGCGCGCCACGGCGGCCGCGGCGTCACACGACACGGACACCTTACAGGGCCTCGCCGATGCGTGGCTCACGCTGCACGGCCGGGCAGGCCAGAAAGTCAGTCCGCAGACGCGAGCCACCTATCGCCGCGGCGTCACGGTGCTCCTCGACGCGTGGGCGCACGACAACCTGCTGCGGCCAGGCCGCGACGCCGCCACGTTCTGGCTGCGCACCATGGAGGCGGCCGACCGCAAGCCCCGCACCATCCAGGTCTACCTGGCGGCCGCGCGCACGCTCTACGCGGCGCTCCGTTGGGCGGGGGCGACTGAGGTGGACCCCTTTAAGGATGTCAAGGCCGTCAAGGACCCCGTTGACCCGTGGGAGAAGCGCAAGCCCTACAGCGTGGACGACCTGCACGCGCTGCTCGGCCGGGCAACGGGCGATGATCGCGTCCTGGTCCTGCTCGGGGCGCACGCCGGCCTGCGCGTCGCGGAGATGCTGGCGCTCCGCTGGAACGATGTTGATCTCGGCCGGCATGAGGTGGGCGTGCGTTACGGCAAAGGCGGTAAGCCCCGCACGGTAGCGATGAGCCGGACGCTCGCCGCGGCACTGGACGCCTGGCGCGACGAGAGCGGGGCACGGGCGCCAGGGAACGCCAGCCGCTATGTGCTGCCGTACCGTGCGCCGATCAGCGCACGCCGCCGCATGCGCCTGCTGTGCGAGGCGGCCGGCGTCGAGCCGCGCGCCATCCATAGCCTTCGCCACTCAGCGGGGACGCGCCTGATGGAGGAGACGGGCTCTCTCGAGGAAACAGCGCGGCATCTGGGCCACAGCAACGTCGAGACCAGCCGCGTCTATGCCAAGTGGTCGAACGCGCGACTACGGGCCACCGTAGGCGAGTGGTAACCCGCCATAGTGCACAGATCACGGCATGTCCGAAGGATATGCTGATAGACTACGTGTATGGCCCACGGAGACACGAGAAGGAGAAAAACCCCATGACTGAAAACGGTAAGAGAGACAGGCACCGGAGCCCGCAGCTGGGCGTGCCGTTGCCCGGCGATATGATGCCCCAGCTGCGTGAAGTCGCCGCCCGAAACGGAAACGTGGCCATGGGCGGACTGGTCCGCGGCTGGATCGCCGAGAGGTTAGCAGATGAGGGCTTTCAGCCGGAGAGCCTGCCGAATCCCAGGCGTGTCAAGGTGAAAGAGCCAGCATGACGCCGGCTTAAAGAGAATAGCAAGAAGGCGCCCGCTGGAATGACCGGAAAATCTGCCCAGCAAGCGCCTCGGAGTACGTCCCGTGAACAGTATACCAAATGCCAGCATAGTGCTGGTATACCCGATTGGGGAAAACTCACCCTCGCTTAATTGTATCAGGGCGCGATATAGTGTCGCGCGTCCACCCAACGGGCTTCCCGCCGCTCACACGGTAGGAGGCCCACGATGAGCAGCGCCACAGCTCGCGACGACACCGGCGCCGCATTCGGCGGCCGCGCCACGTTTCACCGCTTCACTACACGCAACCTCTGTCCCCACTGCGATCACGAGGGACCGTGCATCTACTTCGATAACGGCGACGTTTTGTGCCACCGGGAAGGCCAGCCGGGTAACTGGACGGATTCCTTCATTGGTGGCTACTGGTGGCGTGCGACGAACGCCACTGGCGACCGACCCGCGCCCCGACGCATACCGGCCCCCTCAACGCGACCAATCGCGCCGGCCGACCTCACGCTGAGGAGCGCCGTCTACGCGGACCTGCTCCGCATCTGCCCCCTGTCACAGGACCAGCTCGCCGCGCACCAACTCACCAACGCCCAAGCGCATCGCTACGGCTGGCTCCCCAGCGATCCGGCTGACCAGGCGCGCATCGTGTTCGCTCTGCTCGGCACGTACACCCGTGAGGAGCTGCTCGGGGTTCCCGGCTTCCGCGAACACAACGGCCACATCACGATCCGGGGCGGCGACATGATGATGTTACCGACGCGCGACCTCGACGGAAAGATCCATGCTATCGACCTACGCCGCGAGGTCGTGGGGCCGAAGCAAAGCCGCTACGTCAAGCTCTCCAGCCGCACCGACGGCGATGAGGACGCGCCCAGCCCCGGAGCGCCGGCCCACGTCGCCCTCCCGGCCGGAGGCGTCACGGTTGACGGCGTGATCGGCGTCACGGAAGGCGTTAAGAAGGCGGATTATGCGGCCGATGCGCTGGGCTACCCCGTCGTCAGCATCCCCGGCGTGGGTTCCTGGCGCGCGGCCGTAGGCGTCCTGGAGCGCTTCGCCGGCAACGTCGTCGTCTTGATGTTGGACCAGGACGACCCTAAGAAGAACGAAGGGCGCACCGTCGCCGCTGTTGAGCGTGCCCGAACGGCTATCGCCGCAGCCTCTGTCTCACTCGGCTACGCCGTGCGCCTGGCGACCTGGGACCACGCGGACGGCAAGGGCGTCGACGATCTGCTCGCCGCCGGTCACCTGTTCACGAGCGAACGCTACAAACCAGCGGCGGCCACAGCCCACGTCGACGACACGACACCGCGCGGGGGCATCGCCGGCGGAACGCTGGGCAACGTATGGGCTCCGGTGAGCACAGCGGGAATGGTGAACGTCGATCTGTCCTTTCTCGCCATGCTCCTGAAAGAAACGGCCGCGAGCGCCACGCTGCGCGCGCGTTACCAACGCCACATGGCTATCATGCACGACTCCGCCCTAAACGACGGCCAAAAACTCACCGCGATGGCGCTGTTCGCGCGGCTCCCGGCACCGAACGCCGATCGCTCCGCGGCACCCGTGCGCATCTGCGCCGAGACCATCGCGCGGGATCTCGGTAGTAAGGTGACGATCCAACGCGACGGCAAAGAACGACCGACCAAATTGGGGACCGTCACCACCCACCTCGCCGACTTCGTCGACCTGGGTGTGTCCACACGCACGCCAGTCGAGGAGACCCGCGTCATTGTCGTCCCGAATGATCGTGGAGGCCGGAGGCAGAAGACGATCACAACGACAAGCTTCGCCTATGTAGCCGGCCTATCATTGCCCGGCGAGCGGATGGACAGGGACGAGGCGCGGGCAGCGGCGCCACGCGCCACCCTTGATCGCACGCGGCCACGCTGCCCGCGCTGCTACAGCACCGACTTGAAGGCCAGCGCCCATGTCTGTGGCAAATGCGGCACAGTATCGAGTGACGTAGACGCGATGCAGGCCGCCCAAGACATTGACGATCACGGCGATGGCTCCTTTAACCACCGCCAAACGGGCGAGGTCATCGTCCCCGGCATTCCCGTCATTCCCGTCGAGGAGTTCGAGACCCCATACCGGAATCCGGTACCCGTCACTACTGAGTACGCGAAAGAGTGGACCCAATACCGGATTCCGGTCACTATAGTACGTCCTGAGCAGGGATACCGGAATCCGGTATTGGGTGGAGCAGAGGAGCAAGACCTAAAACCGTGCGCGGGCGGATGCGGGACGCCGACGCGCCACGGATGGACCTGCAAGGCGTGTAGGGAGGCGGTACACATACCCGCTAGCACCACCACGGCACAGGCGGTGCGTCCTACAAGCCCGGCGCAGGCCCCTATGTGGCACGCTGACGAACGTGGGTAGCGGTGTGAGCACCGCGGCGACGACACGGGAAAGCAATAGGGCGGCTGTCGAGTTGTCAGGGGGATGTAGCAGCGAGCCTATCCCGACAACGGGGTGCCCGACGTGCGGCGGCCGCGCCTGGCGCTTGCGTGGGACCCACGCGGCCGACGGTGGGTGGCTGTGGGCCTGTGCGGCGTGCGCTGACCGCCTGGGCGACGAGGCGGGCGTGTGGCCGGTGGAGGTGCCGCCGAACACAGTCGACGAGGAGGACGCGGCCGCGGCGACCATGGAGGGATTGTTCGGCTGGGGTGCCTAACGCACCCGTGGTGGTGTGAGCACCTGGAGGCTACGGTCGTTTTACTGTGGTGGGTGCGAACGTGGGCACGGTTGTTGTCGCCGTGCTGGCTGGCATGCCCAGCGTAGGGCCGGCACGTAATTCACCCTGTACACTGATAGCGCGCTGAGGGCGTCTGACCGGGCGATATGAAAGGGGCTACCATGAATTATTGCGGGCACTGCGGGGCACGCGTCGCGCCTGAGAGCGAGTTCTGTGGCGCGTGTGGTGCGCCCCTGGTGGACGCCGAGCGCCCCGTCGGCCAGGAGGCCGCCCCAGTGACGCCTCTTACCGCGCGGCGTCCCCGCCGCCGCTGGGGGCGCTATGTCATCGGGGCTGTCGTCGGCCTCTTTGCCCTACTTGCCGTCCTGTCTATCGTGGGTAGCTTGCTCCCTCCCACACCCCAACCGCGCACAAGCAGAGCAGTGGCACCCGTGGTTACCCATCCACTCGCAACGGCCGCACCAACCACCAGGCCAACCGCTGGTCCAAGCATCCATGACATCATCACGTCGCAGATTGACGCGAGTCGTATCACGCGTGAGGTCGTTGCGCCCGCATCCGCGCCGCCGCATGGGACTGAGGTGTTGGTCTATTTTGAGGAGCGGGATGCCGGTATTCACGACTTGACGGCAAGCCTGATCAAAATGGATGTGTACAACATCATGAAAGCGTTGTACACCTCACACCAGCCCATCGCACGCGTGACCCTGGTCCCCCAACAGGTCTACAAGGATACCGAAGGTCACGCCGCCCTGTGCGACGTGGCGGGTGTGTTCCTCGACAAGTGTAAATTCTAGCGAAGAAGTCAGCATGGATTATAGCGGCGGAGCAACACATCGCCTGGTCGGCGTGCCCGCTCTTTTACGCGTGCAGGCGACTCGTTCCCCTTTGTGTGGAGGGCCTGACACCTGCTGCCTTCCCCGCTAGAAAAATGCTGAATCCTCCGATGGAATTTACAATCCCGCGCTCCAGGATGAGCGGCGGCGCGGACGGACGCGCGGGGGCCAGAATAAAGCGAACGTCACGCGGGCGATCAAGGCCGCCCCGCCGCCGATCGCGGGTGTGCTCGGGAGTTTGATGAACGCGCTCCAGGAGACACATGACGGCACATTGGAGCCCCGTCAGGCTCAGGCCATGGCTAGCTTGGCTAGCTCGATTGGACAGCTCATACGGGTGCACGAACTGGAGCGTCGCATCGAGGCGATGGAGTTAGACCGGGAGACCGGGAGCTAACCGTAGGGTGAGGAGAGAATCACTGTGGGCGTGTTAGAGAACCGCATCGGCAAACTGGAGCGGTCCGGCCCAACGGGGGGCTGGCGTGGGCGGGCGGTCATCCTCGCACGGCGTCCACGCTTCGTCGAGGAGGCGACAGAGGAAGAGCGTCTCCTTGTCGCGCGGGCGGCCGCGCGCCTCCTCCGTGAGCGGGGACTCGATCCACAGACCGTCACGGCGCGGGATCTGGACAGCTTTCTCACAGCGGCAAGCACGGACGTACGCGCGGTTGTGGTGCGGGCGATCAGGATCGTCCGTCAGTGGCGTCAGCAGCACAATGAGGGCGCTTGATAGGTGTTTTGCCGTGATTTTTCGGCTATATCGGGACGGGAGCCACGCCGCGCGTGATCAGGGGGGTGGGTCACTTTGCCGCCTAGGGGGGGTGTTCGCGCGCATCCATCGTCACCGAGCATGGATGGGCCTGATAAGCTCGTGCCTTAGGAGTCGTTAAAGATTAACCTCCCGTTTTGGCCGTCGTATCCAGGCGTCTGAGGAGGCGCAGTGGCGGGAAGTTATTTCTTAACGAGCCCTTAGCTAGACTTTGGCGTGCGCCCTTTAACAGTATGAAAGATTGCTCCATTGAGGAGCCGTTCTTGGACAACGGAACGAGGACTACGCAGCAGGCGTCGAGGGGCGGCACTCGTCGGGGTCTGAA
>JAABUJ010002221.1_pt1 | contig 24780 bp, 22 predicted proteins | sample 5559131 | NCBI WGS metagenome assembly JAABUJ01 (sample SAMN10711875, study PRJNA513366) | rock metagenome | isolation source: Antarctica rocks | place: Antarctica: Victoria Land, Mt New Zealand nord | collected 2016-01-07
TTCTATGAGCGGACGACACAGCTGGTCCATCGGACACCTCCTGTTCTTGCACACACACGCACATGAGGATAGCCTACGTCATCCGCTCTTTTTTGTCTCCTCTCCGAAAACTAAATGGCCCTGCATACGGGGTAGGACGGCGCCGGAATGCGTCAGGATTCGGAACGCAATCGGGCTATGGCACGCATCAGCCTGCGGTAGTCCCTGCCTGATGGATCCTACGCCGCCTGCAACACCGCGCACACCTCGCCCCACCGCTCCTGAAATAAGTGGCGCTGATCGGCCAAGGACACCGTCTCGTTCATGTGGTGGCGATAGCGTAAATGGTCGCGCAGTTCGTCGTGGGCAGAACAAAAGCGGGCCGCTGCCTCGAAGGAGCCGAAGCCGCGCATGGGGTCGTAGCGCTGTTTGATACCGCGATGATCCTGCTCCATGCGATTATTCATGTACCGGCTCGTGCGGTGACGCACCTCTGGCCCCAGCGTCTCGCGAATGGCGCGCGGATAGGCGTCGTGCCCGTCCGTGGTCACCTTCTCGGGCGCATGACCAACAACGGTACGTGCCCGCTGGAAGAAGCGCTTGGCCGCCTCCATATCCCGTGTCTCGCTCAGCATCGCGTCAACCAGGTTGCCGTCGGCGTCAATCGCGCGATAGAGGTAGCACCAGCGCCCGTCCACCTTGACAGACGTCTCGTCCACGTGCCATTTTTTGCCCGCTTTGCCCCGTCGCTTGGCGCGCAGCCGCTCCGTGAGCAGCGGGGCGAAACGCTCCTCCCACTCTCGGACGGTCTCATGCGTGAAGGTGAAGCCCCGCGTGAGGAACATCTCGGCGAGGTCCCGCAGGCTGAGTTTGTAGCGCAGTCGCCACAGAACGACGAGCAGGGCGATGTCGGTGGACACCTGCAGGTGGTTGAAGGGCGTGCCCGTCCGCTCGTTGAAGGTCCGCCGACAGGGATGACAGCGGAACAACCGGTAGCCCAACGCCGTCGTCCGCTCCAGTTGCTGTGTCGTGTCGCCCTGGCAGTACGGGCAGCCCATCGTCCCCTCCTCCATGCACCCCTATAAAAGGAGTAGGATACCCGACCCGTTGGGTCCCTGTCACCCCTGATTCTGAGTCCTGACGCATCCCGCCGCCAAGCGCTTCTTCCAGCGGGCGCGGGCGGTCGTCGGTCAGGCGCCAGAGAAGGTCACGACCGACGGGCACGATGCCTATCCGCGCGCCATCCGCGAGACACTGGGGCCAGACGTGCAGCATCGGACCAGCCGTTATATGAACAATCGCATGGAGCAGGACCATCGGGGCATCAAACAACGCTATTACCCGATGCGTGGCTTCGGCTCCTTTGACGCGGCGGCCCGCTTCTGTACCGCCCACGACGAACTACGTGACCACTTTCGCGCCCGCCAGCACCTGAATGAAACGGTGTCCTTAGCCGATCAGCGTCGCCTGTTCCAGGAGCGGTGAGGCGAGGTGTGTGCGGTGCTACAGGCCGCGCAGGCACCATCAGACCGGCCACATTGTGGGCTCGCGTGCGCCAGTGTCCCGTTGCATTCTGAGTCCTGACGCAACCCTCACAACGTGTACTCATGCGTCCTACTGTCCCACCACACACGGGACGGAGCGCCCGCTTCTCTCGGACAAACGGCTAGCCCCCACGCCGCGCGCGACCGTGCATGAAGGGGCGCGCCACGAGCCAGCCCACCAGAGCCAGCAGATGTAGGGGCACGGCCAGTACGCGCCCCATCGTTGTGAGCAGAGAGCCAGTGGCGCGCCCCATGTTGACCACGGTCTGGCGTTGCGGTACCGGGGCACGGCGACGACGCGGCGGCGCTTGCTGCGCCTGCATTATCCGCTCATAGTCGTCGGCAAGAGTATGCGCGACATCGGATGGCAGCGGCTTCAACCCCATCACCATGGTGTTGACCTGTGCGCCAATCATCAGGATGACGTTGAAGAACCACAGGAAGATGATGAGCACCAACACGGAGAGGAAGATCCCCCCGTACTTGCTGTTGCCGTTGAGGAAGATGTTGCTGTAAATCGGGAAGATCAACTCGACAATCGCCACCAGGATCGCTGCGGTCAGCGCGCCGCGCCAAGCATGGCGCAACGACAATTGTATGTTGGGGACGATGAGGTAGATGGCAAGAAAGAGCAGGAACAGGATACCGATCGAGGTCAGCGGACCCACGATGGTCAGGATCACCTTGAGGGGACCGGGCAACAAGCCGCCGAATAAGCCGGCGCCCGCGTTAACGAGGGCGGAAGCCACGAGTGAGAGCGGCAGCAGGATGGCCAGGAGGATGATCATGCCGATCGCCATCAGGCGTTGGGGGATGAAGTCACGGTCGCGGGTTCGGTAGGCGATGCTGAACGCATTCTCGACGTTGGTAAATAGATTGGAGCCAGTCCACAGCAGGCCGACCAGGGCAATGATGCCCGCAACCCCCGATATGTTGACAAGGTTCTTGAGCAGAGCTTTCATGTCAATAACTTTTTGGGCCTGCCCTGGTAACGCTGACCCGATCGAGGTGGCAACAGTGGTGAACTCGGACGGCGACACCACCTTGAGGACGATGCCCACAATGCTGAGGATTCCGACAAGGAGGGGGATAATGGCGGTGATCAGGCTGTAGGTCATCATGCCCGCCAGGTTTATCGACCAATCATTGGCAAACTTTTGCACGAAGGTCCAGATCTTGTTCATAGCGCCGTCCTTAGCTGTCGCGTCAACCGTACATTGAGAGTGTACGGCATGATGCGATCGTTACCGTAAAAGGGCTCAGTCGCCGCGCGTTAGCGTCGTTGGTCGGCCCGGTCGTCCTTCTCTCACGCTCTAGCAGCCTGTCGGAGAGAGACTTCTTGGACCTGTTTGTCGCGCTATGGGAGGGCAATGGTACGCTTTCAGCCCCTCTTTTGGCCGTGAAACACCTTCCAAGTACGCCTTTTCTCGGCAAAACACATTCTCTCCGACAGACTGCTAGCTCTCGTCTGCCACGGAGGGCGTGCACTCGTCGCCCCGGTCCAAGGCCTGGGCGCCCCCCCTGGATGGCGCGCAGGGCATCGTTCCAGTCCTTCGCCCCGGCCGGGGGCAGGAGGACGACCGGGCACCGAGTTGGGGTCGCGCTCACGGGGGTAACGGGCGCGACGAGCACGGCCGTGACTACGCCGCGCCTAGCTGTGGCATCGATCATGCTTTTGTCCTCTGTCAGCGGTTGCGGGACGCCCGTACTGCCGCGTCGTACGTGATGAGGCGTGATGAGGAGGCCCGACGATGTTCCCCTTCGACCAGAACAATCAGCAGATGTACCAACAATACGCGCAGGCCGCCGACCAAGGCGACTATAGCCAGATCGACCCGAACGAGGCCGCCGGCAACCTGCAACAGTTCGCGCAGAACGCGCCGCCGGAGATGCAGCAGCAAGCGTATGGACAGGCCTTCGGCCAGATGTCGGACGACCAGCGCCAGCAGTTTGTGCAGCAACTGCCCCCGGACGTGCAAGGGCAGATGGACCCGAGCGACCCGCAGGGGATGGCTCAGGGCTTCCAACAGGCGGCGCAGCAGCGCCCGGACCTGCTCCAGGACGCAAAAAACCATCCCGTGGCCTCGGTCGCGGTGGCGGGCCTGGCGGCGGTGGCGGCCAAGCACCTCTGGGATCAGCACCAACAGAGCGGCGGGATCTAAGCGTTGCCTCATCTCGCGCATGACGTGACGCACCTGCTCGCTACCTACGGCTACTGGGCGATGGTCCTCTTCGTCGCCATCGAGAGCATCGGTATTCCCTTCCCCGGTGAAACGATGCTTTTGGCCGCCGCCATCTACGCCGGCACCACGCACCGCCTGGCTATCCCGCTAGTCATCGGTGCGGCCGCCGCAGGCGCGATTCTGGGCGACAACGTGGGCTTTTGGGTGGGACGCGAGGGCGGCTACCGGTTGCTGCGCGTGTATGGCCGGCGCATCGGTATTGACGAACGCACGATGAAGCTGGGCCAATACCTGTTCAAGAAACATGGCGGTAAGGTTGTCTTCTTCGGGCGCTTCGTGGCGGTGCTGCGCGCGCTCGCGGCCTTCCTGGCCGGGACCAACCGCATGCCCTGGCCGCGTTTCCTCGTCTTCAACGCGGCCGGCGGCATCGTGTGGGCGCTCCTCTACGGGCTGGGCGGGTATGCGCTGGGCGACAACGTCCACCGCGTGGAGGGCCGGGTCGGTCTCGTGCTGATCGCGCTCGCCGCGCTCGCGCTCGTCGCCGCCGCCGTGTTCGTCAAATGGAACGAGCGACGCTTGGAAGACGAGGCAGCGCGCGCCATGCCCGGCCCGATCGACCAGCAGCCGGCGGCCTGAGCGCGCTCCCCTGAGCGCGCCCACCACAATAGACTCGTTGCAGAATAGGGTGAGATCGTCGTAGAGTATAGGTATGCTTACCTATGATACACTGGCGCGTAAACCAAGCGCCTTCAAATCGATGACCGGATTGACCGTCGACGAGTTCGAGGCGTTGCTAGTGGACCTGCGCCCGCGCTACGAGGCCGCGCGCCAAGACGAGCGGGCAGCGCGACCACGCCGACGCACCCCTGGGGGCGGGGCCAAGCGGCGCTACGCCTTGCGGGAGCAGTTGCTCATGACGCTGGTGTGGCTGCGCCTGTACCTGACCTGTGAGGCGGTGGGCGTCCTCTTCGCCGTGGATAAGAGTACGGTCTCGCGCTACACGCGACCGTTGCTGCAGCTCTTGCAAGACCAGGGGCAGGACACGCTGGGTTGGCCGGAGGAGGCCCGGGCGCTGCTGGACGGCGCGGACGGCGCGGACGGCGCGGACGGCGCGGACGGCGCGGACGGCGTGGCTATCATCGACGCCACCGAACAGCGCGTGGAGCGCTCCCGTGACAACGCGACGCAGAAGGCGCACTACTCAGGCAAGAAGAAGGCGCACACACGCAAGACCCTGCTCATCGTCAACGAACACGGGCGGTTGCGCTATGTCAGCGCCGCAGTGCCGGGGGCGATCCATGATCTGACCCTGTTGCGACAGTCCGGCACCCTGGAGGAGATCCCTGCGGATCTCTCCCTGATGGCCGACAGCGGCTTCCAAGGGCTGCAAAAAGACGTGCCGGCGCGCAGCGTGGCCTTGCCCTACAAAGGAAGCCGGACGCACCCCCTTACCCCGGAGCGGAAACTGCACAATGCGCACCTCTCCCGCATCCGCATCGTCGTCGAGAACACCCTGGCCGAAATGAAACACTTCCGTATCCTTGCTGACGTCTTTCGCCACCCGCTCACCCTCTATGACGGCATCTTCATGTCCATTGCTGGCCTCGTCACACGCCGGGCCGACCAGCGCTTGGCTGACCAACGCCAAGCCATGTTCCCCCTAGCCGCGTAAGAGGGAATTTTATTCTGCAATGAGTCTAATAGGGTATCGTCGGGTTTGTGCCGGCCGACCACGACGCACCGCGCCTCCTCCTCCAACCGAAGGGCCGCGGGCGTGCGGTGACGTGCCGGAGCCATCTCCGTGACGAGGCCGACGGGGAGGTCGGCTTGCCGGAGGGCGCGGAGCACACGCTGCGTCCGTGCAGCGCGTGTCGTCAGACGCTGGGCGCGGTTGGCGAACGCGTGGAGGGCGTGGGCCGCGGGACCAACCGCCGTCTCCCGCGCGTCGAATCGGGTCTGCGCCGCCGAGACCAGCCACCTGAGCAGGAGGGCGCGCGGGCCAATCAGCGTCGTGTCCAGGTCGAACAAGACGGCGCGCACGGGGGGACGCGTGTCGGTCGCGCCGTGGCGCGGCGTCGCTGGCGCGTGATCGGGACTGCTGGGCATAGGCACATCGGACGGGGACTGAGTAGGATGCCTGACACGACGCACGACGCGTACCAGGAGCGAGCCATGGCCCCACGCGACGGTGCGGGAGGGAGCAGCGAGAACGGCACCGTCGATCGGCCCCTGGAGGTGCCATGTCCCGGACGATCTCGCCGTGCGAGGCCACGCCTCTGCGATACTGGGAGAAAGTGATGCGCCTCGTCTTGTCAGGCCGACACGGAGGATTCCGATGACCCAGACCGGTCACCCGCCGGACCCGCGCCCGGACGCCGTGGCCTGGGGTATGCCCGCCCACGACGAGCCGCGCTGGCCCGCCGCACTCGCCGTCCTGGCCGCCCTGGCCTTGTACTGGTTCCTGCCGGAGAAGCTCACCCCTGGACCGACCTGGCTCCTCCCGGCCCTGGAGGTGGCCTTGTTAGCGCCCCTCACCATCGCGGCACCGCAGCGGCGGCGGCCTGAGCCGCCGTGGCAGCGGATCGGGGCCGTGGTCCTTATCGCCCTGGTCAACGTGGCCAACGTCATCTCCCTGGCGCTCCTCGTCCATGATCTGTTGCAGGGCAAAGCCAACGGCAAGGCCATCGTCGGACCGCAGTTGCTCTTCTCCGCGATCCTGATCTGGCTGACCAACGTCCTCGTCTTCGCGCTGTGGTACTGGGAGCTCGACCGGGGCGGCCCGGACGAGCGCAGTCACCCCGACCATCGGCAGCCCGACTTCCTCTTCCCGCAGATGACGACGCCGCACTGCACCCACGCGACGTGGTCTCCGACCTTCATGGACTACCTGTACGTGTCGTTCACGAACGCGACGGCGTTCAGCCCGACGGACACGATGCCGCTGACCCCGTGGGCCAAGGCGTTGATGCTGGTCCAGGCGCTGGCCTCTCTGCTCACGATCGCGTTGGTGGCGGCGCGGGCCGTCAATATATTGAGCTAACCGCCCGCGTGCGCCAGGGGCACGCGACGCACGTACGTCTTGGGAGAGCCTGAGCGCCGTGTCTACTGGTCGGGCATGGCGCGCGCAAAGAGCGCGTCGTCCGCATCAGGGTCAAGCTCCTCAGACCCGCTGCTATCGCCCACCGTCGTCTCGTCCTCGCCTTGGTCGCCAGCGGGCGCGCGGCCGGACGCGTCGCCCTGGGGGCCGTCCGGCGCGTCGTCCTCGTCGAGCGCGTCGTCGAATTCGGGAGCCTCTAGCGCGCCGTCCGCGCGTGCCGGGCCGAGCGGCGGTATCCAGCTCTCGTCCCACGCTGGCGCGCGATCGCGCACTTCGGGATCGTCGTAGTAGGCCCCGAACTAGAGAGTCTGTCATGTGTGTTCGCAATGTGCATCACAGGGGAATAATCAGCGTCAACATGGCTGAGAATACGTCTTCTCGGCCATGTTCATCCTAATTGTTATGCGTGTTCACACTCAATAGTGCTGCTTTAGCGGCCAGGATATGGGGGTGTAAGCCCAAACCGCCGAAATTTCTGTCACCTGAGTTTAGGGCCGACCACAATGGCGTTTCGGGTTGCAAGTGTCCCATCGCCGCCTGTGCGGAAAACCTCTAACGTGCGGTTGACGCATGGGAGCCCATAGCGGCAGGGTTTTCCGCACAGTTCTATGTGGGCGACGACGCGGAGAGTGGCGTAGGTCGCTCGCCTGTCGCCAAACAGGTGTTTTCCGACACGGCTCGATCAGCCACACGCAGGACGATAGCGTCCACTCCCGGGCACGCGACGTTGTCCGTGAGCGTGACAGACTTTTCGGTGGTTTGGGCTTGACATCCCCGTGAGGGGGCGAACGTGGCCGGCGGGACGCGGCCCATCTCAAGGCGTCGTCTCATGACCAAGAGCCGAATCAAACAACCTCCTTTGACTGACTGATCGGTCTTTGATATACTTGTCCCATGTCCAGACCACGCAGCGACGATCGGCGGAACGCGATCCTGTCGGCGGCGACCCGCGCCATCGCGTCGCAGGGCCTCGGAGCGGCGACGGCGACGATCGCGAAGGAGGCGGGTGTCTCCACCGGTGCGCTGTTCCTCTACTTCGACACGAAGACGACGCTCCTGAACGAGCTCTACGTCGGCCTGAAGACCGAGATGGGAGCGGCGGCGATCGCGGGCTTGGCCAGCGAGGGCGCGCCGCGCGAACAGATCCTCCACATGTGGGGGCAGTGGCTGCACTGGGCGACGACCAACCCGGAGAAGCGGCGTGCGCTCGCGCAGCTCGACGTGTCCGACGAGATCACACCCGAGGCCCATCGGACGGTGGCGGACGCGCAGAAGGGCATGGCGGAGTTGCTGGAACGCCTGCGCGCGGACGGGCCGATGCGGGATGCGCCGCTCGGTTTTGTCCTGACCCTGACGAGCGCGATCGCGGACGCGACGATGGACGCGATGATCCGCGAGCCCGCGCAGGCCGAAGCCCACAGCCGTGTGGCGTTCGACGCTATGTGGCGCGTACTCGCCGGGACCTCCTCCCCGACGACCACCTGACCCCGACCAGAAAACAAGGAAAGGAATCGCTATGACCACTACTGCCAATAACTCGCCGGCCGAAAAGGCGTGGATCATCACCGGTCCGACGGCCGGTATCGGCCGTCGGACCGCTCTCGAACTCGCGAAGCACGGCACCGTCGTGCTGGTCGGTCGCAGCCGCGCGAAGCTCGACGCGGTTGAGAAGGAGATCCGCGCGCAGGGCGGACGCGCCGTCTCGGTCGTCAGCGATCTGTCCGACGTCACGAGTGCGCGCCGTGCGGCCGCGGATATCGCCGCCCTCAAACTCCCGATCGCCGGTTTGCTGAACAACGCTGGCATCATGCCGATCCGACCCTCCACGACCGCCCAGGGCTGGGACGCCACGTTCGCCACCAACCACCTCGGACCCTTCGTACTCACCGAAGCGCTTATCCCCTCACTGCCCGACGGCGCGAACGTCGTGTTCATCGTCTCGGCCGTGGAGGATCCCAGGCGCAAGCCCGCCGTCGCGAGCGGGTTCCGGGGCTCCCGCTACATCTCCGCCGCAGCCAGCGCCCGCGGCGAATGGGCTCCCGGCGGCTCGTCGCACCCCGGATTCGACGCCTACGCCACCTCGAAGCAAGGCAACCTCGCCACCGTCCTGGCCTTCGCCCGCGAATTCCCGCGCCTGCGCTTCAATGCCGTCGAACCCGGCTTCAACCCCGGCTCGGATCTCGGCCGCGATGCCAACGCCGCCCTCCGCTTCGTGCTTAAGTACGTCCTGTCCCCGATTGCGCCGCTCATCAAGTACTGGAGCAACCCGAAGACCGCCGCCCGCGTCATCACCAAGGTCCTGACCGACGACTCGACGCAGACCGGCGGCTACTTCGACGAAAACGGCAAACCTATGCGCGGCTCCACGCAGATCCATGACCCGGCGTTCCAGGACCGGTACGTCGCCGAGACGCGCGCCTTGCTCGCGACCGTCCCGAACGCGGCCTGAGCAGATCGAGGAAAGAAGCGAGCCGGAACGCGAAAGCCCTTGCCCTGATACGGCGATCTCGCCGGCAGCCCGGCAGCCCGGCAGCATGGCGCCACATCCACCTGAACGGGCACTACACCTTCATCGGCGACGGAACGTTGATCGACCTCGATGCCCTGGTGGCGAGCCTGGATCTCGGGTGACGGAATTTTCGGCGGTTTGGGCTTACACCCCCGGATAGCGGCATTATCAGAAGTGCGGCAGGGTCGAGACTACTCATTAATACAGTTATCAGAATGCCGATCCGCCGCGATAGCCAGAGGTCACTCCTCACCTAGTGAGGCCCCTGGACACGAGCAAGGATGAGGCCATCTGTCATGCGCGATGGGCACGAGATTGCTATAGCCAACGTAGCGAGTGATATCCCCGACCTGCTGCGTCGGGCGCACGTCCCCGGACTGTCCCTCGCCCTCGTGCAGGACGCCACGATCGCAGGGGTCGTCTCATTCGGCCTCGCCGGCCTCCAGCCCCCGCAGGCCGTCACGCCGGACACCATCTTCCAGGCGGCCTCGTTAAGCAAGCCGCTGTTCGCCTATGCGGTCCTCCGGTTAGCCGCGCATGGGAGCCTCGACCTTGATGCGCCCTTGACCGCCTACCTCCATGATCCGTATGTGCCCGACGACCCGCTGCTCTCGGCGATCACGGCGCGGCGCGTGCTGTGTCACCTGACCGGCTGGCCCAACTGGCGACCTGAGGGTGGCCCGCTCGTGCGTGAGCGCGCGCCAGGTGAAGCCTTCGGCTATTCTGGCGAGGGCTACGTCTATCTGCAAACGGCCGTCGAGCACATCGTCGGTCAGCCGCTCGACCTGTACATGCAGGAGGCTGTGCTCGGCCCGCTCGGCATGGAGGCCAGCAGTTACCGCTGGGCCACGCCGGGCGATCCGGCCGTCGCCGCTGCGCATGACCGCGAGGGGCGACCCAGCGAGCCCTACGTCGGTGACCGGCCAGAGGCGTCGTCGAGCTTACACACCACGCCGTCCGACTTCGCGCGTTTCCTCTGTGCCATGCTTGTCCCGCCCAAGGGATTGGACCGACTTGGCGCACAGGTGTTAGCCGACATGCTCCAGCCCCAGGTCTACCTCGGCAATGCGCTGGCGTGGAGCCTGGGCTGGGGGCTGGAAGACACCGACAGTGGGGCTGCATTTTGGCACTGGGGTGACAACCCTGGCTACAAGAGCATCGCGCTGGCCGTGCCGACCAGGGGAGCAGGCATCATCATCATGACGAATGCTGATGGCGGCCTCGGGTTGTGCGACCACCTCATACGCACGATTATCGGCGGCGACCATCCAGCGTTCGAGTGGTTGGCCACAACCTTCTACGGCGTTCCCACACTCGCCGCTATCTAGCATGAAGCGGCAGATCCTTACCGTTGTTTATTGTTCCGTTACTGCGACAAGGCCAGATACGCGGGCGTTTTTTGATGGGCATGGCTCGTTATTTCCGGGCGATTGGCTCCCTGTGCGATCACTGTACGCCACGCGCGGCGGCGCCTGCAAGCCGTGCGGCGTCGAGGCCTTACGTCAGGCGCTGCGGCTAGCTCGCGTCGGCGAGCGTGGCGGCCGGCGCCGCGACCGGCGTGCTCGCCCGCAAGAGGGCGAACGCCAGGAGGGCGGCGCCGGCATGCAATCCACCCGCGACGTTCAATAACGGCACAACAGTGGCCTGCGTCCCGGTCGCGCTAGCCAGGACCATGCCGCCGAGCGTGGCGAGCGCGGTCGTCGTCCCGTACGCCCCCAAGACGCGCCCGCGCGACCCATCGGTGGCCGCGCCCTGCGCCAACGTCTGGCTGCTCACCAGCCAGGCGACCATCGGGAGGCCGGCGATGGCGAATACCGCCACGGCCAGCGGCAGGAGCGGGATGTTGACGCCGATAAACATAAGGGCGGCCACAACCGCCACACCGAGCCCGAGCAGGCGACCCGGCGCGATGACGCGGCCAAAGGCGCCGAGCAGGGCGCCGCCGAGCAGGCCGCCCACCCCCTCGATGCTCACGAGCAGGCCGAAGACCGCGGCGTTGCCGTGCAGGACATCGCGGATGAAGGGCACGCGCAAGACCTCGAAGATGCCCTGGCCAGCCATCGCCGTCGCCTGCACCAGGAAGAGCGCGGTCAGCGTGCGGTCTCGCCGCACGGTCCGCACCCCCTCCCGCCACGCGCGCCCGAAGGCGGGCCGGCGGGTGCGCGCGGTCGTGCGCAGCGGACGGGTCTCCTCCCCAGGACGAGGGGTGAGGGAGATGGCGGTGACGAGCGCGGCGGACAACAGGAACGAGGCGCTGTCGACCACGACGACGCCGGGGAGCCCGACGAGCCCGAGCAGCAGGCCGCCGATCGCTGGCCCCGTGAGGCGGGGCAGGTTATCACCCAGGGCACTGAGGGCGTTGGCCGCCATGAGCTGCCCCTCGCCGACCACCCGTGGCACGAGCGCCCCCCGGGCCGGCACGAAGAACTGGCCGAGCGCCGCTTGCAGCAGCGCGACGACGTAGATGACCGGGAGGGCGGCGCGCGATTGCACCGCCAGGAGCGGCAAGAGGAGCGCGCCGCGGGTGAGATCGGCGACGATCATGGTCCGGCGACGGTCCCAGCGATCGACGAACACGCCCGCGACGGAGCCCAGCGCGATGGGCGGGACGGTCTCCGCGATGAACATCAGGCCCGTGGCGAGCGCGGAGCCCGTGCGCGCATACACGTAGAAGGGGAGGGCCGCGAAGAGCATCCAGTCGCCGACGCGCGAGATGAAGCCGGCCGACCAGAGCAGCGCGAAGTTGCGCTGACGTAAGAGGATCACGGGCGCGTCTCCTCCGAGGGCCGCCGCATCGCGCCCTTAGGGACGCGACCGGCGGATGTCCAGGATAGCGTAGGTCTCGCGGGCGCTGAGAACGTCGAGGTGCGCCGACTGGTCCATGCTTTGGTAGCGGGTGAGCACGGCCGGCCGGCCGGCGTTGTCGACCGCGCGCGCGGGGAGGGCGCGGAGGCGCGGGTGCTCCCGCCAGAAGCGCTGCCCGTCCGGTGAGCAGAGGAACAACTCGCGGAGCGGATACCAATCGGTGTGCCCGCACGGCGCGCAGCGGACGTGGAACCCCTCTATCCCACCCCGCCAGGGCGTTTCCGTGGGTGGCCCTGGGCGGAGGGGCGTGGCCCGGCCGCAGCGGCGGCATGGGATCAGGCCGCCCGTGCCGAGCGCGCGGATGCAGTGGCGGTCGACCCACCGCATGATCCGCGAGAGCGCGGGCTTGTAGCTCGTGAGTCCGACCAGGAGGTCGTCCCAGTGCCCCTCGACCACGAGATCCAAGGAGAGGGCGGCGCAGGCGTCGTCCGTACAGCGTAGGAGGAGCTCGCCGGCGGACGGCCGCAGTTGGCCGACCAGACGGCGTTGCCCACAGCGCGGGCACCATAGACGCGTGTCCTGCCAGAGCGGGACGTCCAGGCCGGGCAGGTCGTAGGTTGCCGCGTCCCGCCGCAGCCGCGTGGTCAGCACGCGCCGGAGGGCCAGCTTGCCGCGGTGCAGGCGCACGGCCACGGCCCCCGCGCTGATCCCCAGCCGTGCCGCGACCTCCACCTGCGGCCAGCCATCGACGTAATGCTGGACCAGTGCTTGACCTGTGTCGCGTGGGAGCGCGGCTAACGCCTGGTCGAGGAGATCCGCCAGTTCGTCGCGCTCCAGTTGGAGCTCAACGTCCACGCCATCGGCTAGGTCGTCCAGTGGCGAGGTGGTGAGTGCGCCCAGCCCCCCCTGGACGTCGACGAGATGTTGCGCCTCCCGTTGATGGCGCCGTATCCACATGAGGCCGCGCCGCCGTGCGATCCCGGCGAGCCACGCCGCGCGCGCCGTCGGATCGCGCAATTCGTGCGCGCGCTGCCAGGCGACAATGAGCGTCTCCTGTGCGAGATCCTCCGCGGTCGTGCGGTCGGGAGCAAAGCGGATGCACAGCCGCACCAACCACGTCCATTCAGCCAAGGCCGCGCCCTGCCCATCCGCATCCGTGGCCGGCCAGTGTGCGCTGCCGTCTGTCTCGCCCATCCTCCACCTCGATAGCCATCTACAGCCCATCATATAGAGGTTGCGCGGGAAGCACGAAACATTACGCGTTTTTTGCCATCACGCGCTCCGATGGTGACAATCTTGCCAGGGCAAACAGGACGGATGTGTCACCAATCACATGGCGAGGCGTGTAGACGTGACGACAAGGGGGCGGGCGTGAGGGAACCAGCCCCTCACGCCCGCCCTCGATAGCCACCGTCTATTGTGGGGCACTTGGGATAACTCGTCTTGCCGCACCTATCTGTCCTCATTCAGGACGGACCGTTTGTCTCAACTCGCTCGCCCGTTGTTCCTCTTTTGTGATGCCACTTCGCGATGTACTTGTACGAGTCCATAATCTGTGCGATGCGCTGTGCCGCACTGTTCTTGTCCCCACCGTGGTCTGGATGCGCGTGTAGCAAGTTCGCCTGGCGTGCCCTTTTGCACTCGTCAAGGGACGCCCCCTGCGCGACCCCGAGCGCGTTGTAACATCGGCGCAGCTTGTCGCTGTCGACGCGCTCCCTGGTCATGGCTGACGAGGCTCGATCGTTGTGGCCCCGCCCGCTCGCGCCCGCGTAGCCACCCCTTAATTCGCGCTCGAATTTCGCGACGTTGTCGTCGATGGCAGGGTTCCAATGCGTGCGACTTTCTGGTGGGGTTTTTAAAGGTTGTTGATCCCACAGATCCTTAGCAAGCTCTTCCTCTACCAGATCTGGGTCTACGTCCCCATCCTGCCTAATCCTGTCGACGATGGACTGATAGACGTCTCTATGGACACGGCGCCTCTTACCCCAAACATTCTGTTTCGTGCCACTTAGAGTCTCACTGGTCGATGTCCGTCGCGCGATATTGTCGACATTCCCACTAACTATCCGTCCCTGCTGCCCGAATTTCGTGAACGTGAAAATTGACTTCCCCTCTGCGCCCCACTGCCTGTCAATTGTCTCTACCACCTTGTCGGGGTGAAGGTTATAGTCCCCAGTGGGCTCGTACTCGACAACGCGGGCTCTGCGCCCGGCCACTGTCTGGCATGCGATGGCACCCTTCCCGCACGGGATCTGTATTTTCTCGTAGAACGGTGGGGCATGTCGGTTCGCCAAGGTGCGCGCTCCTCGTCTGTCTCGATCAGAAGCTATCCCTAACCTGTTACCATAGCCACAATAGAACAAATGGTCAAATACTTATGCGCGTTAGACCCGTCTACGGCGGGGCTGGGCCAACGTCGAGAGGGCATCGCCACGAACGCCAAGCGCCCCGCCCTGGTGTGAGGGAGCGGCTTAGTTCAACACAAATCCATTCGTAACACTACCCCTTGTCACCCGTGGCCCAAAAGAAAACGATGACGCGTGCGCCAGCGGCCGTCGTTCGCTCGTTCCATGAGCCACACGCCCTCCACGTCGATGATGAGCGGTAATTCATCCGCCAAGCCGAGGGCCATGCGATCTAACGCGCGCGGGTCGGCGCTGTGGGCGACTGAGAGGTGCGGTGGCGCGGTGTAGGCCGGCGCCTCGGGGAAGCGCGCGGCGATGCCACGGGTGAGCGCGACGAACGGGCTGGCAAGTGCGGGCGTGAGGGACAGCACGCCCGGGACGCGCACGTAGCGATCAAGCATTGCCTCCCAAGGTGGGGTAGCGGCGAAGAGATCGGCGAGGGCGGCAATGATGGCGCGATCCACCCGATCAGGGGGCAGGAAGGGGTAGCAGAGCGTGATGTGCGGCGGGACGCCGAACGGCGCGGACGAGTAATGACGACGATGCAAGGCGCGCACCGTCCCCCTGAGAGCTGGCGCCGGGATGAGGAGAGATGATTGCGACGGCACGAGGTCACGCAACTCCTCTCCCGATCCCAACATCGTACCGCAGGCCGTCAACGGCGCTCGTCCGCTCGATCGGCACGGCTGGTCCTGGCGCGCTCGAGTTCCCCTCTCCGGCCCCGTCCATCCTCGTGCTCGCGCTCACGTTCCAGCTCGCGTTGCCGGGCTTGGTCCCGCCCTTGGCCCACGCTAGCGCGTAGGGCGTCGTTCCAGTCCTTGCCAGGCGTCGGCGGCACGTCGCGGACGATAGCTCCCGCCGCGGGGTACAACTCGCGCACCTCCCGCCACCGCTTATCACCGGCTTGGTCGTTGTCGAAGGCGCACGAGACCACCCAGTCCTGGGCCAGCACCTCCTCAATGGCGCGGATGGGCAGCGGCCCCGCGCCGTCCGTCGCCGCCACTGTCGTCCGGTAGTCGGGGTAGAGCAACGCCGACGCGCTCAGGCCGTCGAGGGGTGACTCGGCCACCACGAGCACCCGGTTCTGCCCCGGCTGCCCCTCCCCCACCGTGTGCGAGAAGTAGCCGGCATCCTTGTCGCTGTCGCGGCTCAGGCCCTTGAACGTCGAGCCGGCCCCGACGCCGCGCAGGCTCGCCCCGACGGCGCGGCCCTCCGCGTCGTGCGTCAGGAACACCGCGTTGACGTGCTCCCGGCCCGCGCGGTCGGTGTGGGTCGCGGCGTACACTTTCCCCTCAGCGTGCAGCTCGTCGACGATCTCGCGCGGAATAGCCCGTTGCTCCGTCAGGTAGGCGTGGACCTGCGGCCAGTGGCGCTCGTCGGCCTCGGGCTGCCGGAAGGGGATGGGCTCGTTGCGCGCGACGATCTCCTGGGCTTGCGCCGCCCGCTCCCGCGCCCCGTGCTGTGCGGCCGCCGCGACGGCCAACTCGGCGCCGGCCTCGCGGCTCAGGTACGTGACCGCCCCCTTGAAGTCGTAGCCGGTGACGTGCATCACCAGGTCTATCGGCCCGCCGCCGCCCGCCTGCCGGTCATGGTTGTAGAACTTCTCGCCGTTGATCGAGATGTGCTCACCGTCGATGCGCCACTTCGCCGTGTCGTGGCGGTCCTGCGCGCCGCCGAGTTGACGCATGGTGTCGCGCACGTCGATCTGTCGCACTTGCGCGACGATGGCCTTGTAGTCCTGCGTGAGCGTGGCGTTCTCTCGTTCCAGTGCGCGGGTCCGCTGTTGGAGCACCACGACGTTGGCCTCGGCCTTCGCCGCCTGACTCTCGAAGTGCGTCGCCTTCACCAGGGCCGCGTCCAGCGCCGGCGCGATCCGCTCGGCGATGCGCTCCCGTTGCTCGCTCGCGTATCGCTCGGGGTTGCCCACCAGGCGGCCCGGCCGTTCCACCTCCACCGCGCGCAGCACCTCCTCCCGCGCCGGCGTCGGCTGCTGGATTTTGCCGTACCACTCCCGCACGGTCTGGTGCGTCGCCACGCTGCCCCGGATGCCCCGGTCCAGCCCCAGGTGCGCGACGGCCCCGTTGTAGCTGTCGTGCAAGGCGATCACCTGCCCTTTGGTCCCGGTGAACCCGTGGGCGTTCATGTGCCCGCGCTCGTCGATCGGCACCACCATGGCCTGGATGTGCGGGGTGGTCTCGTCCTTGTGCAGGACCGCCGCGACCACGTTGCGCTCGCCGCCGAAGGACTGGGCTAGCCAGTCGAGGGTGCGCCGCGCCCACTCGTCCAGCAGCGCGGCCGGCTTGCCGTCGAAGAACCCGTTGCTGACGTAGAACGCGAAATCATAGATGGCCGAGTCTGACCGCTTGTAGGCCGCCTCCGCGACGCGCGCCTGCACGTCGGCGAGCCAGTCGCCCGAGCCGACCAGGCGCACGTTCTCGTGCCGCCGCTCTGGGTCCGCGTTCGGGGTGTTACCCGTCCGCTCGTTATGCTCGCCGCGCTTGGTGATCTTGCCGGTCTCCTTCACGGCAATCTTGTCGTAGTGGAACTCCCCGAAGGTCTTGGTCCCTGTCGCCGCCGCTCTCGCCATCGCCGCACCCATCACATTCTTTTCCAAGCAGGGGTAGGTCGGCGACCATCCCTACGACCAAGCTTCATGCACATCGCCGGCGCCGTCATTCCCGCCGTCCGCAGCCCGGCTACGGGTCTCCCCCGCGCGGGCCGTCAGGCCCGGCGGGGGCGAACGGACGGAACTTTTGGCCCCCGCACGGCCCCGCATAGGGGACCGGCGTGGAGGGGGGCCAAAAGTTCCGCTAGTGAGCTACGGGATCGCACCACGACCCCCCACTGGCAGCGTACACGGTCGCGTCGGGCCATCGCAAGCGGGCGGCTCGGGGCCTCTTGGAAAAGAAGGGGGCAGGCGCGTATACTCAGGCCATGAAACGCCCCATTGTCATCGGGGAGAGTGTCCTACTGGCGGCGCTGATCGTCAGTGGCGGTGCCATGGCCCTCGCTCCATCGCCTCGTCGCGATGGCCGCGAGGTGCGCGCCATCGCCCTACCAGAGGCGGCCGTGCCCCTTACCCTCGCCGTGGACAGGGGCGGATGAGGTCAAGCGCGCAGAACGCCGTGCGCGCCCAGACGTACCGTCAGCGCAAGGCGAGCTATGAGGAGGTACGCTGACCGCACCCGCCCCGGCCGGGCCGCCGATTTCGTAGCGGTACCCAGGAGCCATTTATGATCTTACGTGCAGCGACAGCCTCCGATTACGAGGCCATCCGCGATCTCCTGCATGACTCAGATGCATACCACACAGAGTTCCTCCCTGACCTGTGGCGAGTGCCTCCCGAGCCGCGCTTCACACGCACCGAACTTGCCGAGTTGATCACCAACGACGAGCATTGTTTCATCTTAGTCGCTGACCGTGACGGCGAGGTAGGAGGCTTCATCGAGGCATCGGTACGGATGCCGGAAGGGCCTGAAGATGTTGATCAGCCGTGGTGCGGCATCAATAACCTGGCGGTCAGGGCCACCTGGAGGCGCCAGGGTATCGGGCGCGCGCTGATGCGCGCTGCCGAGGAGTGGGCACAACGCAAAGGGCTGACGCAGACACGATTGGACGTCTACGAGTTTAATGGTGGAGCGCGCACTCTCTACGAGCACTTAGGCTACACGACGTACTCGCGGCGGCTGCGCAAGTCCCTGACGGAGTGACCTCTCTAACATCGCCCCGCCTGCGCTAGCTGGGGTATCGCCAATGATGGCGATACCCCGGGATACCAAGAGGTACCAAGGGGCCTACCCCCTGGCCGGTCGAAGACCGGCACGGACTGCTGCCTGTATCATGGGACCAGTGACCAGGAAGCGTAGCGGCTCGACGCTGACCATCGGCCACAACCCCGCGAGAAAGTCCATCTTCTATGCCACTCCATCTACGTCCTGTCAACGCCGAGGTGGACTACCCGCGACTCGCGCGATTGGAGAGCCTGTGGGACGCGGTACCCGTCAGCGTGGAGGAGTTGCGCCACCTCGAATCGAGCCGCAGCGCCGGGACCATCTTCCACCGCATCGTCATAGTCGATGACGCGGGGTGGATCGCTGGTACGGCCAAGGCCATCCACACGCCCGAGGACCCGGCTGGTCACTTTTTCGTCGTCGTGATCGTGGACCCCACAGTGCGCCGCCAAGGGATCGGCACGCAATTGTACGACGCCATCCTTGCCTTCGCGCGAGAATACAAGGCCGTGGTCCTCGAAACCATCGCCGGAGAAGGGACGCCCGGTGCGCTCACGTTTGCCTGGGGGCGCGACTTCACCATCCATCGGCAACTGTCCGAATCAACGCTCGACCTCACGGCCTTCGATCCCCGTCGTTTCACCGCTACCATCGCGAGAGTGACAGCAGGCGGCATACGCTTCTTGGCATGGGCAGAGCTGGAAGGGACGGACGGACAAGAGCGCACGCTGTATGAACTCTATACTGCGATGGCGCGCGATGCGCCGGGTGGAGAGGCGCGTCCGCCGGCCCCATTCGAGCAGTTCCGGCGGGATGTCCTAGAGAGCCCAACCTTCCTGGCCGATGGCCTGATCCTCGCGGTCGCCGACGAACGATGGATTGGCCTCACACATCTCGTGCAGAGCGAACCCGATCTCATGTACAACCAATTCACGGGGGTACTGCGGGAGTTCCGGGGACACAGGATTGCCCTCGGGCTCAAGCTGGCAGCGATCGCAGTCTGTCGGAGGTATGGCGTCGCGCAGGTAAAAACCATCAACGATGCGCAAAACGGGGCCATGCTGGCCATCAACCGGACACTGGGCTACGCGCCCGAGCCCAACGCCTACATCCTGCGCAAAGAGCCAGCCTAGATCAGGGGGGTTCTGCATATCCCCCCCAAAAGGTGCATTAAGGGGCTTGGTCGGGTAGTGGGTGTCTCAAAATCTCTGGGATATCGTGAGACCGACATTCTGAGACGACTTTTGCGACGCGGCATGATGAGGGTTTCACAAGGTGTACCTTTTGAGCCATTGTTCCCGGTGGGAGAACTCACAAACTTGCTCGCTGTCTGACCACTGACGAGAGCCTTGGGCCCAAAGCGTGCATGCAGGCAGGTACGATTTAGAGGCACCATCCCCTCCGACGTGGCGCCCTCACCGCAGGCGAAGGAGATGTAACCATGGGCGCACAAGCCCGGGCGGACTACTGGCCGACGGACGGGTGGGAGGAAGCGTCGCCGCGCGCGTGCGGCATGGACCCCGATCTGCTGTACCGCTTGCGAGCCTACGGCGACGAGAGTGCGCCCGCTGTCCACGGCATCGCGGTTGTCCGCCACGGCTATCTTGTCTGGGAGCACTACCATCATGGGTTCCATCACGGTAGCTACCACAGCGTCAACTCGGTCACTAAGAGCGTCCTCTCCGCCCTCGTCGGCGTCGCCCTGCGCGAGGGGCTGCTCGACAGCCTCGACCGGCGCGTGGCCGACCTGCTCCCGGCGTATGCAAGCCTCCTCGACGACCCTGGCAAACGCGCGCTCACGCTGCGCCACCTGCTGCGCATGGCCGGCGGCTTCCCGCCGATGCCAATCGAGGAGTTCCCGCGCCTCGAGCGCCCGGTGGAGGCGGCGCTCGCGCGCCCCCTGGCCCACGCGCCCGGCGCGACCTTCCAGTACGACGACGCGAGCGCCCATCTCGTCTCGGCGATCCTGGCGCGCGCTGCGGGCACCAGCGTCGCCGCCTTCGCGCGGCGCGCGCTCTTCGGCCCCCTGGGCATCCGGGCGGAGGGCGCGGCGCGGGCGATCAGGGAGGGGACGGGCGGCCCGCACACGGCCCACCCCTTCGGCCTGTGGGGCGACGACGCGGACGGCTGCGCGTGGATGGTCGATCGGCAGGGGCTGCACCTGGGCGGCTTCGGCCTGCACCTTACCCTGCGGGAGATGGCAAAGCTGGGCTACTTGTACTTGCGCGGCGGACGGTGGGACGACGCCCCCATCGTCCCCCCGGACTACGTCCGGGTCTCGACCCGCCCCCAGAGCGCGGCCGGCGACCTGGGGTACGGCTATCTCTGGTGGGTCCCGCGCCACGAGCTGGACCCCTCGGCGTTCTTCGCGGCGGGCTACGGCGGCCAGTATATCGACGTCTTGCCAGCCCTGGACATGGTCATCGCCATCGCCTGCTCGCTCGACGAGGGGCCGGTCGAGACGCACGGGCGGACCGTCAGCCGCCTCGCCGCCGCGGCCATCCTCGACCATCGCTAACGTTAGTTGCGCGACCCTTCGGGGCAGGGCTCGCGCGGCGTGGCGCGGGCGATCAGAGCATCACGCGCGGGAAAGTGCACCTTTTTGGGGGGATATGCAGAAACCTGTATTGGGCAACAAGATGTTGCACACAACTGGCGGCGACACCTACGCGTCGATGCACTGAGAGATAGTGGCATCCGCGTCGGGAGCAGTCGGGTGATCTGCGTAGGACTCGTCCGGCGCTTGTGCAACATGTCCTTGCCCAATACAGGATATGCAGAAACCCCCTATTACCAGCCCGGTTTTTTGTGAGATCGTGCCCTCGACTGTGCCGGTAAGAGCACCCTATCCACAAGGAGCTGCGCTGATAAGACCAGTTATCGGTCGAGTGACAGTTCTATCCTGGTAGGCGGAAGGTAGGCCAGTTCACGAGCACGCGCCCTATCGCGGTCAAACCTCTAATTTTATTATCCCTCATGCCAAAATTACAGTCAAAGAAACAATTTATCCTTCCATAAGCCCTTCTACTACAGTATTATGTTAAAGGCTGCGATAGCCCTATCGCGCTGAACCCGAGGCACAACGTGCCTACCCAGATCGCGGTCACCGCAAGGAGGACGCTGATGACGGACGCTCCGCTCACTCAGGTTGACGCTATCTTCACGCCCTGGGATAACCCGGACAGGCCGGGTTGTGCGGTCGCGGTCATCCGCGCCGGCGAGGTCGTGGCGAGTCGCGGCTATGGCCTAGCCAACCTCGAATATGCTCAGCCGATCATCCCTGAGTCGGTGTTCGTGGTCGGCTCGGTCGCCAAGCAATTTACGGCCTGCGCGGTCTCGCTCCTGGCGCAGCAGGGACACCTCTCCCTCGACGCTCGCGTGCGCGACTATCTGCCGGACCTACCAGACTATTGTAGCCCCGTCACCATCCGGCAGATGCTGCACCATACGAGCGGCATCCGCGATTTCTGGCCCCTCTTCTCCCTCGCCGGCAAGCCGTCCGATGGCGTGTACACCGAGGGTGACATCCTGGAAGTGGTGCGCCGGCAGCGCGGGCTCGACTTCACGCCGGGCACCCGTTTCAGCTACAGCAACACTGGCTATATCCTCCTGGCCATGACCATCGCGCGCGCGAGCGGCCAGACGCTGCGCCGCTACGCGCGGGAGCATATCTTCGCCCCCCTCGGCATGGACCAATCGCAGTTCGTCGACGATCATCGCCTCGTCGTGCCGCAGCGCGTCGATGGCTACGAGCACGCGCCCGACGGCGCGATCCGGCGCTTCATGCCGCACAACGACCTGGTCGGGCAGGGTGGTCTCATGACGACGGTGGTGGACCTGGCGCGGTGGGATGGCAACTTCTACGCGCCCCTTGTGGGCGGGCAGGATTTGATCGCACAGCTCCAGGAGCCGGGCGTGCTCGTTGATGGGCGGCGCTTGGACTACGCGCGGGGGTTGGTCATCGGGACGTATCGCGGCGCGACGACGGTTTCCCACGCTGGCGGGACCGCAGGCTACCGTGCGGAGGTGCTGCGTTTCCCCGACCACCGCTTCTCTGTCGCCTGCCTGGCCAATACAGCGGAGGCCGACGCGACGGCGTTGGCGTACCGCGTGGCCGATGTCTACCTCGACGCGCAGCTCGCGCCCCCGCCGCCGCGTCCCGCCCGCATGACGTCATACACCGACCAGGGGGACATGGGCAGGGGGGATGTGCAGGCCATGGTCGGCACCTACTGGAACGACGACACATTCTCCTTGCAAACGGTGGCGGCACAGGGCGATCACGCCCTGTGGGGCGAAGGGGAAGGGGCGGCCATGCTCGTCCCCGTTGGCGACGGACGGTTCGGGGTCGAGGACCTCCCCATTGAGCTGCGCCTCGTCGCCTCGCCCGATGGAGGGGCGGACGAACTGCGCGTCCGCCCCTCCGCGCAGTCTCCCGACGACGCGATCTACCGACGCGTCAGCGTGCCGCTGGCGGCCCATCTCACGGTGTATCCGGGGACGTATGACAGCGCGGAGCTTGCGACGGCGTATGTTGTGACACTCGCCGACGGCATGCTCACGCTGGCCCACCCAACAGTCGGCTCGTTCGCGCTTCACCCGATCAATGACGACACGTTTGCGGTGCGCGAGTGGCAGGCACGCGTTCATTTTCTTCGGGGACACGCGACGGAGATCATGGCGTTTGACCTATCATTCGCGCGAGCGACGGATGTGCATTTTGCCAAGCGGAGCGGTGGGGCATTGCTGTAGCCCGAGCAAATGGCCCATTTTTGCACGCATCGGTGTTAGGATGTTCTTGCGCCGGGGTCGCGTCCTTGGTACTCTCGATCTCGTTGAGGGGCGGGAGCGCCGAGCGGGGCGCGTGGCGCAGGGCCGACCGACCCACTGCATGGGACATGAGAGCCCGCTTCGTTGTTTGGTCGCCCGTCCGGATTTCCTCAACTGAGACGATGGTTCGTCCGTCGAGCTCGCATCGGTGTGTGATCGCCCGTGCCCTGTTGACGTGCCCCGGTGTCCGGACACCACACAGGCCCCCTGACGGGGGTGAAAGGAGGGGTTATGGAGGAGGCCGTTGTGGAGCCGCTGCGCTTTGTCGCCCTCGACGTCCACAAGCACTACGTTATGGTCGGCGCGGTCGATGCCCGCCACACGATTGTGCTCACTCCGCGGCGGGTCGGGTTGCCCGACTTCCCCGACTGGGCGCGGGCGCATCTGACGGCGACCGCTGCCGTCGTGCTGGAGGCAACCGCAAACGCTTGGCACCTGTACGATGTTCTCGCGCCGCTCACGGCAGCGGTGACGGTGGCCCACGCGGGCGCGATCAAGGCGATTGCGCAGGCACGAGTGAAAACCGACGCGCGCGACACGATCCACCTGGCGCGCCTGCTGGCCGCGCGCATGATCCCAAGCGTCTGGGTCCCACCGCACGCGGTGCGCGAGCTACGCGGGTTGGTGGCGCACCGGCGGCGGTTGGTCAGCCAGCAGACCCAAGCGCGCAACCGCCTACACGCCGTCTTGCAACGACACCAGATTGTCCCGCCGGCCGGCAAGCTCTTCAGCCGCGAACAACGCTCCTGGTGGGCGAGCCTCGCCCTCGCGCCGGTAGAGCGCCTGCGCGTGCGGCAGGATCTGGCCCTGTTGGCGACGTTTGAACCCTTGATCGCGGAGGCGGACGGGGAACTGGGGCGCTTGAGCACGAGCGCTCCCTTCGCCGACCAGGTGCCCTATCTGGTGCAACTCACGGGGATCGGCGTCCTGGCCGCAATGACGACCCTGGCCGCTGTCGGCGACATTAGCCGCTTCCCGACACCGAAGAAGCTGGTCGACTATGCCGGCTTGGGCGCAAGTGTCCACGACTCGGGGCAGACACAACGGGGTGGCCGCATCACCAAACAGGGGCGCCGCGAGTTGCGCGGCGGGATGGTCGAGGCGGCCTGGGTCGCCGTCGAGCACCACCCCAAGTGGAAGGCGGAGTTCGCGCGCCTGTCCGCCCGGCTGGGGGCGCAGAAGGCCATCGTCGCGGTCGCGCGCAAGCTCCTGGTTGGTGTTTGGCACGTCCTCACTAAGCGGGAAGCGGACCGCCATGGGGACACGCAGGCCATCGCGCGCAAGCTCTACACCTGGGTGTCTCGCTGTGGCGCGACGCCGGGCCACCACCGGCCGCTCCGCCTCCTGGTTCGCCGCGAGTTCGATCGACTCGGGCTTGACGCGCCGGAGGTGATGGTCGGGTACGGGCGCAATCGGCACCCGCTTGCCCCACCAGGTGTGAGTGCGAGCGCCACGTAACAAGACAAGGAGAAGGAGCGGCTTGACGGCCTCGGCTGTGGCTCGCAGCCTGGGCCGCACGGGGGAGGGGCGCTGCTGTCCTCGCGTGTGCCTGATCGGCCAACAGAGGCTGCTCGCATTGCCTCACGGGAAAAGTAACCCAGGGAGAGCTGTTGCCTCACGAATAATGTAACCCAAAGCAATCGCGCCGACGGTGCAGCGGAGGGGGCAGAAAAGTGAGGTCCAGCATGAGTGTTCAG
>JAABUJ010002222.1_pt1 | contig 24759 bp, 21 predicted proteins | sample 5559131 | NCBI WGS metagenome assembly JAABUJ01 (sample SAMN10711875, study PRJNA513366) | rock metagenome | isolation source: Antarctica rocks | place: Antarctica: Victoria Land, Mt New Zealand nord | collected 2016-01-07
CCTACAAGCAGGCGCGCGTCTCGTTCGAGCGCATGTCGGTTTTGCTCCAGGGGGCGCCGTCTCATGCGCTGGTACGCCACGAGCCCACCTACCTGGATGGTCACTTCCCCGCTGTGCCGTATCACGCTAAGATCGCCGCCGATCGGCTGGAGCGACTTGAGGTGGTCAACCTCACCTATCGTCACCCCGGCGCCGAACGCGGCATCGAAGGGATCACGTTCTCGCTGGCTCGCGGCGAGCTGGTGGTCATCACCGGACGGATTGGCTCCGGCAAGAGCACCGTACTGCGGGTTCTGCTGGGCCTGCTGCCCCGCGACGCCGGGGAGATTCGATGGAACAGCGCGACGGTAGCGGATTCCGCGAACTGGTTCGTGCCGCCGCGTGCCGCCTACACGGCCCAGGTGCCACGCCTGTTCAGCGACAGCCTGCGCAGCAACATCCTGTTAGGCCTGCCGCCCGATCGCGCAGACCTGGCGGCCGCGATCGATCTGGCGGTTCTGGCGCCAGATATCGCGGTCATGGACCAGGGCCTGGACACCATGGTCGGGCCACGCGGGGTACGCCTGTCCGGCGGCCAGGTGCAACGCGCCGCAGCGGCCCGTATGATTGTCCGCGACGCCGAGTTGCTGGTGGTGGACGACCTCTCCAGCGCGCTGGACGTGGAAACCGAGCACGCCCTGTGGGAGCGCCTCTTCGAGCAGAGGGACGCGACCGTCCTGGCCGTCTCCCACCGTCGTGCCGCGCTCCGTCAGGCCGACCGGATCATCGTCTTGAAAGACGGCGCCATTCAGGCGCAGGGAGACCTGGACACGCTGTTACACACCTCACACGAAATGTGCGAGCTGTGGCGAGGAGCTACGAATTGATGCGGGGGCGGCGCACCCTCACCCCCCGGCCCCCTCTCCCGCCCGCGGGCGAGGGGGAGTTCCTCGGCGACGCTGGCGGGTAAAGGACTCCCTTCTCCTGCGGGCGGCCTGTCCCCAGCGCCGTTGGGCTGGACAGGCAGCCCTGCGACGCTGGGGAGAAGGGTTGGGCATGAGGGTGCGACGCCTGCCAACTGGCTTCCATCTCGACGCACCATCACCCTTGGCGCTGCGACGTGAAGCACGAGCCAGTGACGGTTCGGGACAACCCGAAATTCCAGGACTGTCCCCGCATACCGTCATTCCAGGGCCGCGATCACGGCCTCGGTTACCTCGTCCGTGCCGGCGGCGCCGCCCAGGTCGCGGGTGCGTGCCTCCCCTCGCTCCAGTACTCGTGCCATGGCCTCCAGCACCCGCTGGCCGGCTGCCTCCTGGCCCAGGTAGTGCAGCATCATGGCGCCGGCCCAGATCGATCCCAGCGGGTTCGCTATCCCCTGACCGGCAATGTCGGGCGCCGAGCCGTGTACCGGCTCGAACATGGCTGGACGGCCACCCGATGGATTGAAATTCGCACTGGCCGCCAGTCCCATACTCCCCTGGATCACGGCGCCGATATCGGTCAGAATATCGCCAAACAGGTTCGAGGCCACTACCACGTCGAATGACTCGGGATGGGTGATGAAGGCCGCCGCCGCGGCATCGACCAGCATACTGGTCAACTCGACCTCGGGGAACTCATGGCTCACGGCTCGGACCACCTCATCCCACAGCACAAACGCATAGGGGCTGGCGTTGGATTTGGTGATGCTGGTGACGTGCTTGCGGCGTTGCTGTGCTTGCTCAAAGGCGTAGCGAGCGACTTGCTCCACGCCGGTGCGCGTAAAGATATCGGTCTGGATGCCGACCTCGTGCCCCAGGCCCAGATGGACCCGGCCGCCCACCCCGGCGTACTCGCCTTCCGAGTTCTCGCGGATGCACAGCATGTCGATGTCGGCCGGTCCCTTGCCGGCCAGTGGGCAGGGCGCTCCAGGGAAAAGCTTGACCGGGCGCTCGTTGATGTAGAGGTTGAAGCGCTGCCGAATGGGCAGCAGCAGGCCCCAAAGGGTGACGTGGTCCGGCACGGTGGGCCAGCCCACGGCACCCAGGTAGATGGTGTGGAAGGCCTGCAGCCTGTCCAGTCCATCCTCCGGCATCATCCGGCCGGTCCGCTGGTAGTACTCGCTGCCCCACGGCAACTCTTCCCAATCAAAGGCGAAGGTTCCGTCCTGCCGCGCAGCCGCTTCCAATACCCGGCAGCCGGCGGGGATAACCTCTTTGCCCACCCCATCGCCGGCAATCACCGCGATCCGATAGCGCTCCATTTCCCCCTCCATGTTCCTGCTGGTTGCAATTTACGCTACCAGAATCGTGGCAATTATGGCGTACGCGTCGTGGTTCGCGTCCAACGTAGTCAACGCACCATTGCTGTCCCGCGGGACAAGAGCGGTTACGCAGAGACGTGCAGGCGATCAAAGACTAGGAGACCATCCGGCGGCTGTTCAAGTCGCGTATCCCGTGTGTCTCAGTCATACGTGGGAACCAGAAGCCGCAGGCCGGCCACGAGGGGATCGGGTCTGCTTGTACTCCTCGACCCACGCCCGGGAACTGAGCCATCGTCCGTTTTCGTCTTGATGCGCCCTCAGGCGACCTCGCTCGGCGGCCTTGCGCAGCGCCGCGGCGGTCATCGTGCCGTCCGTGAGCGACAGGAGAGGCACGAGACGATGGGGGCCAGCTACTGCTGGAACGATGAACCGGTGCAGGGTAGCGAGGACAGCTCGAGCCAGAAGTTCTCCGAGCGGGCCCGGGTCACCTCCGTCTGCCTTGCGGAGTGCCCGAAGATAGCGGTCGCGTTCCGTCCTTCGAATGACTGCAGGAGGATAGCCCCTACGGATGAGTATCCCCTACGGATGAGTATCAGGTTGGTCACCAGGCGTCCGGTTCGTCCGTTACCGTCGACGAAGGGGTGGATGCGCTCGAACTCATTGTGGCAGCGAGCCAGGGCTTCCGGGAAGGGCAGGTCTTCATCGTCAAGCCGACAGACGCTTGCCACCCAATCGTCCGTAAGCATAGTCACTGCTGTCCAGTCTGGCGGCCGCATCCCGCCCGGGAATGGCTCGATATTGTGGCGCCGGAAGTTGCCCGGGCTTTCTTGAGAGGCCGCTTCCGGATGGGGCGCTACCTGCCAGACAGGCGTCATGGCGACCGCATGTACATGGCGCACCTCGGTACGTGTCAGCAAATGGCCGCTGGTCCATTCACCCGGATTCCGGGCCTGATCGTATACCCACTCGGCCGCTTTGCCATAGCCTTCGACCTCTAGATAGTCTTTGAGCGGTTTGTCGCCAACTGCCTTTCCCTCGCGGAGCAAGAGCTCCACCTCTTTGAGCACCAGGGTATTTCCTTCGATCGCCGTCGAGTTGTGTGCCTCCTGGTGCCAGATGTCACCCCAGATGCCACGCGCTTCCATGGGCGAAGGCAGGCCACCATAGCGTTCTTGAAGGGCTGCAATTTCTTCCTCAAGGAACTCATAGATCCGGGTCCGTGGCTTACGCCCTCTTGGTAGGGAGGTATGGGGCTTCGTTTGGTCTGCCATACCTCAGGGTACGGGAATTGTTCGTAAGCGGCGAAAAAATATGAACAAAACAATTCATGTGGTCGCCACTTCCCGGATTAAGATCAGTGGTTCGCGCATCGGGACTATCGCCTTCAAGCGGAATAGCGGGAGCCATTCCGCCATTTCCGTGGCAGCTTCCGGTATTGGAGTGGTGCGGTCGAGAGGACTTGAACCTCCACGCCCTTGCGGGCACATGGACCTGAACCATGCGCGTCTGCCAATTCCGCCACGACCGCCTGTTTCTTCAATTGTGGTACCGAGAGAGGGACTCGAACCCTCACGGCCTCGCGGCCACCGGTTTTTGAGACCGGCGCGTCTACCGGTTCCGCCATCTCGGCCCGCGGATTCGATCTGGTTCGGTGAGACCGGTTGGCTCACCCGCTGGGGCGGCACGCCACCACCAGCAACACATATCAGTATACGGTTCTGGTGGTAGCGGGGCAACAGCCGGCATTTAGCGTCTGGCCGGCGGGAGGTGCACTTCCAGGTAACCCTTGGCGCGCTGCAAGGCTGCGTCGCCGGCACTCAGATGAACCGAGGCTTTCTTCAGATCGGCGCTGGACTGCTCGGTATTGTTCCCCTCGAGATCTGAGATGGCGCTCTCCAGATTCTTAACCGCCTTCCGGTACTCCTTGACGGCGTTGGCCGCGTCCTGCTTGGCATGCACGTCGCCCGCCCGGGAGGTAAAGCCGTGCAGCGTGTGGCTGGCCTGCGTCAACCCGTAGGCCGCGGCGCCCAGATTGCCGGCCGCTTTATCGAGATACTGTGGGTTGTAATCCGGGGTGGTGGGATCGATGTAGGCCTGCGAAACCTTGAGGTCGTCCGCCGATGTGCCCGCATAGGCGACGATCGATTGCAGGGTGCCGTCGAACCGTGCTTCGGCCCGATCGGCAATCGCGTCCCGCACCTGAGCACGAGCCCGAGCACGCGCGGCTGCCGCGTCCTTGACTGCCTGACGAATGTAGGCCTGCATCAAGGCGCGATCCTGAGCAAAGGCCGGAGCTAGCCCCTGCACAGCGGCGAAGCGGATCGCACGAGTCTGCAAGGTCATCGGGAAGAGGCGTACCGCGTCGCGGGAGGCGGAGCCGGTAAGCGTCACCGTCACCGAGCGACAGACCGTCACCATATCCAGATAGTAGAGGCCACTCAGGAACCGGAAATGCGTCTCCCCCCTCTGCCCGTGCAGTGTGGCACTCATCCGCATGACGCTCACGGGGTTATGCGAGCCAACCGGAATGGTGGCGATGGAGACCAGCGGTACGCCGCGTTGTCGCACGTTACGGCAGTCTGCCGAGGCATACAGGTACCAGTGGCCGGTACCGACAAAGTGGCTGCTAGTCACTTCGCCCTTATGCAAATACTCGTGATGGCGGCAGCAGGTGAGCGCTACAAAAGTGGTCGAGGGAACCGATAGCGCGGTTGGCAGGGCTACCGCGGTGGGCCAGGCGTGGACGTGGTTAACCGGCTTGAACACGCTAACCGGCTGCTGCTGGGGCACTACCGTGACCGCCGGGTGCGGCGGCGAGGCCGCCGCCACGGCAGCTCCGGGGGGCGGCGCCGCAGGACGAGATACGGCAACGACGGTCGGCGAGGGACGGATTGCCGTGGGAATCACGACTACGTGGGGCTTCCTGACATGGGCAAGGCGCTGCTGTGCCCGAGCCTGTACCTGTCCCATGGCGCGTAGTTTCTGTTCGGCTTGCATCGCCAGGGCTTGCACCGCTACCGCGGTGGCGTTGGCCGACGCAACGGCGGTTGAGGTCGATTGCACGCCGACGTGCCTGGCTTGAGCAATCAATCGTGACTGATGGCCCACCACCTCCTGCTTGGCGACACCGCCGGCGGCGGACGACCCACAGCCCGCTATAAAGACCGTCGTGAGAGCGGAAAGAAGCGCGGTATGGCGAAACGAAAAAGTATTCAGCGTGGGACCTCCCCTATGGTGACGCCATCATACGCCGCTTAACGCTGGCTGCTTAGAGTCGGTGGTCCCGGTGTTGAGGGAGTCTTTGGTCGATGGAGAAGACAGTCTCCTCCAGTCGCTATAGTGGTGGTATATGCAACCTGAACCCTCTCTTGGCAAGTACTTCGATGCCCTGTATCAGATTACGCTGCGTATTGCGAGCAGCCTGGACCTGGACAATCTACTCGGCTACCTGACGGAAGAGGCCGCCCAGGCGGTGGACGCGCGGGCCTCATCGGTGCGGCTGCTCGATAAAGAAGGCAAGCGCCTGGAAATGCAGGCCGTGTTTGGCCTGAGCGACGCGTATCTCAACAAGGGACCGGTCGAGGTGGCGCGCAGCCCCATCGACCGGGAAATTCTTTCGGGCCGAGCCACGCAACTGGCCGATGTCACGTCCGACGCAAGTTTCCAATACCCCGAGGAGGCCGCCCGCGAAGGCATCCACGCCGTCGCCAGCGTCCCCTTGATCGCCCACAACCGCCCCATTGGCGTGCTCCGCGTCTACAGTCAGGAACGCCGCACCTTCACCGACGCGGAGATGCACTTCCTGATAGCCGTGGCGGACCTGGCAGCGCTCTGCATCGAGAACGCCCGACTCTACGACCAGGTCCGCCAGAGCTACGAGGACACCATGAACATCCTGTGGGGCGATGAGCCGGCAGGGTAAAGAATGGGACAGAAAAGGATGATGCGGAAAATCCTCGCGGGCCTGGTGGTTTTGACCGTGACGCTTGCATCCGCAGCAGGGCGGTCGAAAGGAGCGACAGGGACGCACACTAGCGGACTCAGGGCAACGGCCGGTGTCCTGCTCAAGAGCTTGACCCTGCCAGACGGCCCGTATAATTCGCCTTCCGTACAGGGCCTGAATCCGAGCAGCAGGTATGCAGAGGACCTTCAACAGAGGTTGGACGGGTTGAACGGCTTCCTAACATCCATGCACCAGTTTGCAGCTGTATGCCTCGACCCCAGTTCGGATTCACTTCTCGCTCAACCATGCCTGATTCCGCGCAATCAGCCGTCAAGCGTCCTCGCCTCCATTCCTTCGCGGGCACGGTTCCGCTTCCATGGCTCGCACTTTCTGATATCGCCCTGGCGGGGCAGACTCCTTCGCATCTATTCAGCTTCGCTCGTCGTTCCATCAGCACTTCGCGCACAGAGTGTGGAGGGAGTGGTCATCGTTCTTGAAGTGGTGGACTTTCCTGGCAATCTGTCTGCGTGGAGCGCTTAACGTTATGCTGAACACAACCGTGTGCGTCGATATAAGCGAGCGTTCCATGGTTGGGACGTTCGGGAGGTAGGACATGAGTGCACCGCCATCCCTAGTTCCGATGAGGCGAGCTGCCGACGTTCGAGCCGGCGTGAACGTCGAGATCATCACGGTCGTCTGGATGCTGGTGGAGGCGGCTGTCGCTATTGCCGCCGGCCTGGTGGCACGAAGTGTCGTACTCACTGCCTTCGGTCTCGATAGCGTGATCGAGCTGGTCAGCGGTGGCGCCCTGCTGTGGCGTCTTATGGTTGAAGCCCGGCGCGGCTCGCTGGAGCGCGTGGAGCGTGCCGAGAATCGGGCTGCCTGGATCACCGGAGTCGCCCTGGTGCTCCTGTGCATCTACATCGCTGCAACATCGATCCTGAGCTTGCTTGCTCACGCGAAACCGGAAGGCTCCCTGGTGGGCATCGGGCTTGCCATTGCTGCGCTGATCATCATGCCCTGGCTGGTCTGGCGCAAGCGGTCTATTGCCGCCAAAATCAACAGCAGTGCCCTTCGTGGCGATGCTGCCTGTAGCCTCACCTGTGCTCAAATGGCGGGCGCATTGTTGGTAGGCGTGGCGCTCAATACCCTGTTCGGCTGGTGGTGGGCCGACGCTGTGGCTGCACTTGCGCTGTTGTATTGGATCGTTCCCGAGGCTCGTGAGGCGCTGGAGGGTGCTCGACGGGGGCGAGGCGGGTGCGGGTGTAGTGATGACGGGTGTGAGCTGTGATGGTTCAGTCTGGTTACGCCTTCGAGGCGCGTCGGAAATCAAGAGCTATGTTGGGAATAGGATTGCTCCCGGCGCCGTGACTCGCACCCTCGAATGCATCCGAGACGTCTAATCGCTCGAGGATCGGGGTTCACACGAATTCGCTGACGCTCTTCGGTGCTCTGGCGGTAACCGCCATGCTGGTGTTCTATGCTCTTGAATCGCGCTCCCCTACATTTATGCTGGCATTCGCCGCCGCCTGCCTTGCATCCTCCGTCTATGGCTTCCTGCAAGGGGCGTATCCATTTGGCGTGGTGGAACTGGTGTGGTCGGGAGTCGCCCTGCGCCGGTGGTGGATGCGGCGTGCGATACGTGTCCCAGGAGGTCCATAGCCGCTCCGTCGGCTCGCAAGTACGCAGCGAAATATTAGGGCAAACCCGCCTCGAGATGGCGCTTGCAGGCAAGCTCGACAACGTAGCTCAATCGCACTTGCTCGGATTTAACCGAGTCACTGTCAATCGTCAGGATGCAGCACCCGGTCGTGGGTTGCCATCCAGCGGTGGTCCCACACGCCCGGTATTGATCACGCGATGATCGAGTTGTCGCTCGCTCCCTCCTACAACTACTGGCACTACGCTCCCCAGTGCATCTCGATGTACTCATGAGCAGTTTGAGGATCAAGCGGCTGAGTGCTGTTACCCACCCGTTTGTAGAATTCGGTGCTCTGATTGTCTTTCAGCCAGACCGCCTTCGGACTGTGATCCACTTCGACGGAGCACACGGTTTTTCCATCGATTGTTTCAAATGTCGGGTGGTAGAAGGGGCTAAACTCAGCTCCCAAGTGTGTCGTCAGAACAGCGACAAGCGCCTGCTCAAAGCCGTCGCAATCCTTGCGCTGGATCGATTGCATGTCGCTCTCAAGTCCATAAACCGTACCGTCATCCGCAACTCCGATCAGGAGCGTGCCTCCTTCGGTATTCATAAATCCTGCCACTGTCTTCGCAATGACCTTCTGCAACGATTTGTTGACTTGACCCGCCCTGACATCCCACCGCAACGTTGACTTCAGTTCCAGGGTCGCGCTCTCACCGGCTGCGATTAGCTGGGGAAGAGGACGCTTCTCCGGCAGGGGCAAGTCTTCCAGCAGTTGCTCTATCTGTCGGTTGTATGCCTGCGCAATCATCTCTCGGCGCTGTTGGAGAAACGCTTCGTACTGGTCGATCTGCCATAGCTTCGGGTTCGTCGGAACGAATTGCTTCTGTAGAGCGCCTGGATACTTTGTTTCGACCCTGGTGAGGGTGACCACAGGCGGCTCGTCGGACAACTTCAAATTTGACTCGGCAGTCAAGAAGACGCGGTTGGCAATCTCGTTGACCTTCTGCTTGTGTACGTGGTTCTCAGCCGAGTAGCCACCTTCCTCGTACAGGATCGATTGCGGGAAGATGTGATGACTGTGCAGACGGTATGCCTTCCCATGCGTCATGTCGAGTGGCATTCCGTTGTAGAAATCGACCGCTCCCTCCACCTTCGACAAAATGAAAGTCATGCGGTACAGGGGATGCATCGCTCCCTTTCCCTCCAGGTCGCCAGCGGTCAATGTGATCCGGCCCCGATCATCGATGATGGCGTTCACCAGGGGCGTCCATGGGCTGACGCTCTGCAAGACTATCGACACGTCGTGATCCAGCTTCTGGTCTGTCTGCGCGGAGTAGCGCGCCCAGACGCTGGCAGCATAGAGCCAGCGAGTGAATCGGCGGACCTCGGTCTCAGATGCGAACGAACCTCCGTTACGGGAAAGGAACACGATGGGTGGAATGAGCACGTTGGTTGTGTTCAAGTCGTCAGTCGAGTGAATATGCGCCCACTTCGGCAGGATTGCGACCAGGTAGTCGAGGATCTTCCCGAGCGTTTTCCATCCCTCTTTAAGTTCCTCTTCGGAAGCGTCGTGGATTGTGGGAAAGAGCGCGCGACCTCTGATAACGCCGGTAAGAGCTCGCACCATAAATGTGAGATCAAACTGGAACCGGACCTTGGCAAGCTCGTCCATTTTGCGCTTCATCTCGGGGCGTGCCTGCGTCCATTTGCCATTCATGTGGGCGAGTGCGAGTTCCGCCGCTGAGAGCGGAGTGCCCTGGCTATTGACTCGGTCAAATACGTCGATGGCGTCATCGATACGCGCGTCGGCTGGAACTGTCTGGACTGGGTAGTCGCGGCTAGCGATGTTTCTGATGTTGGTCAAATTTTTGTTGTACTTGTTGGCAAGTTGGAAAGGCGTATCTCCATCCTCGGCCTGCCGTTGCGCGATCTGGAAAACGTCGATCTCGGTTCCATCGAAACAGCTGGTCACCGGGACCCAGACCGGATTATTCTTCATCCGCTGCACCTGATAGAACTGCAAATCGCCCGTCTCAATGTCGAAGTACAGGTTGCGTGGATCGTTGCGGATGTCTTCCGGCCGGTAGTAGGGAGGCACCGCATCCTGGGTCAGCAAATACAGCGTGGTGAGCCGCTGTTGTCCGTCGAGAATGACGGACGTCGTGCCGATCCGTTCGCGCGCCACAGCGTTGTTCTTGATTTCGGGCGGATTATCTGTTTTCCACAGCAGGATGCTGCCAGTCGGGTAGTTGCGCAGCAGAGAAACAATCAGTTGCTTTGCCTGCTCGCGGCTCCACACGTACTCGCGCTGGAATTCGGGCAAAACCAGGTCCAGCTTCCGTATATCCTGCATGAGTTCGCGAATGTTCATAGGCCCATGGTACTCCTCTGCGCTCTGGACACTGTCCGGTACCAGGGATTCACATCATCCGCGTCGCGACTTGATGTCAGGCATGAAGCCGGCAGCTTCCAAGTAATAGACCCGACCCTACACGGGCCGGTCTTGATACGTGCTCAGGTCGACGTCCGTTACCTGCTCCGGCGGTACGAGCCGATAGTGCTTTTCGGCTGCGATAGCGACGCCGCTCTCGTCCTCCTCAAACTCGAACATTGCGATGACGTCGCGTGCCATGAACTGAGCCGCGACCGCCCGGCAAATGAGCGCGGGGAATTTGTCTCCTCGTGGACCGCTCGATCTTCCGCGTAGAGCTTGTTTTCCTCGCCATTGGCCGCGCGGCTTCGAGCCGTTGCGTAGCTCACTCGTTACCCCCAACTGTTGTGCATGAAGGTGGGCTCAGCGCCAGTATATGGTACGAAGCAATGCATTCTTGTCCTACCGCGCGGCGGGCTGAGGAGCATTCCTGAATCAGTTTCTCCGTGCAAAGTCATGCCGCCAACATATCTAGCGCGCGCACCAACCACACCCCGTACAATGTGCCATGTCGTCTCCATCGCCTCTTAGCTACGCACAGGAACAGCGATCCCGCTTTTTGGGTGAGCTGAAGGAACTGCTGAGTATTCCTAGCATCAGCACGCTGCCAGAGCATGGCGACGATATGCGGCGCGCCGCCGAGTGGCTGCGCGAGCATCTGGCCGGCCTGGGGCTTCAGACCGAGATCATCGAGGGGCAGGGACCTCCACTGGTGTACGGTGAGTGGCTGGGGGCCCCGGGGAAGCCGACGATCCTGGTCTACGGTCACTACGACGTGCAGCCGGCCGATCCACTCGAACTCTGGACCTCGCCACCCTTTGAGCCGGCTGTTCGCGACGGCAACCTCTATGGACGCGGTACGGCCGACGATAAGGGACAGACCATGACCATGGTCAACGCCGCGGAATGTCTGCTGCGTACCACCGGCGCTCTGCCGGTAAACGTGAAGTTCCTGATCGAGGGCGAGGAGGAGCACGGCGGCGAGGTCATCGGCGCCTACGTCCCCACGCACGCCGAGCGATTGCGCGCGGAGGTGGTCCAGATCGCCGACTCGGGCATGTTTGCCCCCGGCGTGCCCACCCTGGAGACCGGATTGCGCGGCAATCTGTACACCGAAATCGTGGCCCGTGGCGCGGCGCACGATCTGCACTCCGGGCTGTACGGCGGAGTGGCGCCTAACCCCTTCATTGCCCTCTGCCAGATCATCGCCGGGCTGAAGGATCGCGACGGCCGCATCACCATCCCCGGCTTCTATGACGAGGTTCGCATGCCGGATGAGGCTATCCGCCGTTCCTGGCGAGAACTGCCGTTTGATGCCGAGGCATTCCGCCGAGACGAGATCGGCTCGACGGCTTTGGCCGGCGAAGAGGAGTTCACACCGCTGGAGCGAATCTGGGCGCGTCCCACCCTGGATGTCCACGGCATGCCCGGCGGCTTTACCGCGGCCGGCGCCAAGACGGTGATTCCGGCCGTGGCCGGCGCCAAAATCAGCATGCGTCTGGTGCCGGATCAGCGCGCAGATCACATCTTCGAGCTGTTCCGACAGCGCGTACTGGAGCTGACGCCACCCGGGATCGAGCTTGAGGTGCGGAATCTGCATGGCGGTGATCCGGTGCTGGTCGCCACCGATAGCCCATACATGCAGGCCGCTCGCCAGGCGCTGCGGGAGATCTTTGGCCGGCCGGCGGTGCTGGGCCGCTCCGGCGGCTCGATCCCGATCGTGGGGTTGTTCAAGCAAGCGCTTGGGCTGGATAGCGTGCTGATGGGCTGGGGACTGCCGGACGATAACCTACATGCCCCCAACGAAAAGCTCTCGCTGGATAATTTTTACTCCGGCATCGACACCACCATCCGGTTCTGGGAAGCAGTCGGACGGATCGGGCAGGGCGCTGCGCACTGAGCGCCTGTTCCTCGGCGCCGGTGCGCCGTTCTCCGGCCTCCACCTGTCACGTTCTGCCCTGCCAGACGTTGAAATAGATACGCTATGAAACGCCTGAGTCTCCTGCTGCTCGTCCTGCTTTCCATCGTGGCGGGTGTCAGTGCCGCTCTCATTACGCGGGCATCACGCACCAGTGCCGATGTTGGCATCGGGTACTGGCACACCTCGGGCACCAGCATTCAGGACTCGCAGGGCCGCACGGTCCGTATCGCCGGGCTTACCTGGTACGGCATGGAAAGCACCTACTGGGTTCCCGCCGGGCTCGACTATCAGCCGTACACGGCAATCATGGACCTGGTAAAGAAACTGGGGTACAACGCTATCCGCCTGCCGTACTCGAACGAGCTGGTCGAGAGCAACCCGCTGGTAACCGACAAGATCAAGGCGAACCCTCAATTTCAGGGGGTGCACGCACTCGATGTGATGGATGCCATCGTGCGCTACGCCCACCACATCGGTTTGAAAATCATCCTCGACGATCACCGCTGCCGCGCTGCCCGGCCAGAGTTCATCAACGATCTGGATGAGCCGCTCTGGTACACGGCGGCCTATCCCGAGCAATCCTGGATTCGCGACTGGCAGACGCTCGCGCGGCGCTATCTGCACGACGACGCGGTGATCGGCTTTGACCTGCGCAACGAGCCGCACACCAACGGCCCTGGTCCCTGGGGGCTGCACACCTACCTCCAGCAGGGCGCAACCTGGGGACCGTACCAGGGAGTAGACGATCCAGCCACCGATTGGCGACTGGCTGCGGAGCGCGCCGGCAACGCTTCGCTGGCGGTCAACCCACAGTTGCTCATGTTCGTCGAAGGGCTTCAGCTCTATGCCAACCCGCGGGAACCGAGTGGCGCCGAAATATACTGGTGGGGCAGCGACCTGGCCGGCGCCAGGCAGTATCCCGTTCAGTTCACGGTTCCCCACCAGTTGGTGTACTCACCGCACGACTGGGGTCCCTGGAAATGGAACTTTCCCTGGTTCAATGATATGACCTACGAGTCCCTGCAACGTGTCTGGCACGACCACTGGTCCTTCCTGCTGGACGATCCCAATGCCGCCTATGCCGCGCCGGTCTGGATTGGCGAATTCGGCACCTGCACCAACGTTCCGGGCTGCGTCGATCGCCAGAAGCCCGGCAACCAGGCCATGTGGTTCCACCTGCTCCTGCGCTACCTGGGCGACCACCCCGATATCGGCTGGAGCTTTTTCGCGCTCAACGGCACGAACTCCAGGAATCACTGGGCAAACAACGGTCTCGTCAACCACCAGTGGACGGACGTGGCCAATCCCGCGCTGCAGAAAGATCTGGCTGGGATACAGGGGTAGCCGCTAAAACTCCGTGGCGCAAAATGCCGCCGGCTCGGCGGCGAACATGAGATCGGCGCGACGCAGTGCGCCCGTCGTGTGCTCGACCACTCGCCCGGCCCGCGCCAGCGTGGTGAAGTGCACACCGCCCAGATAGGCAGCGCCCAGGTCCGTCACCTGCAGCGTCAAGTCCGGCTTGGCGCGACCACGTTTGCAGGTCGCGCCATCAGGCCCGCCCTCAAGTTGGTAGCGACCCGAGTTGTCCGTAAGGAACTCGTCCACCACCTCGAAGGAAAGGCGACCCTCGGTAGGGTAGCGGCGTCCGCTCAAGGCGGTTGGGATATCCACCAGGCGCGTCCACAGGAAATCGTTGTACGCAGTGACGCGCAAGCGACGCGGGTCGGCCAGCATCCAGCGCAACGGCTCGTCGATCGGAAATGAGAAGGTTCGGATCGAGGTCACGAGGTCGACGTTGAGCAGATAGCGCCACAGTCCGGCACGCGCCTGCGCGGTGGACGTTTCCAGCTGGCCGAGCATCAGCTGATTTTGCGCAAAGCCATCGTCCCATTTCTGCTTGACGCGATAGGCGCAGTAACCGTCCACCTGACCGGGGCTGGATTCGTAGATCACGTAAAAGCGAGCGCTCTGACCATTGCGCTGGCGCTCAGGATCGATGAGGTAACGGTTCCACCACTCGGGCGGGCGGGTGAGCGCCCCCGGCTGCAACCGCCGGGCACGATCGTACACCAGCGGCAGGACCTCTTTGGCTCGTTCTTTGTCGATAATCGAGACTCGGCCCGGCGACTCGGGGGCGCGACCGAACGTGCCATGACGCGGCTCAATTTCATATCCGACCTGCGTAGTGGAGAGACCGTAGCCGAAGCGTCCGTAGATGACGCTTTCGGAGGCCAGCAGGATGGCGAGCGGCTCGCCTCGCTGCCGCACATCGGCTAGCTGATGCTGCATCATGCGGCGCAGGATTCCCCGGCGGCGATGGGTCGGCAGGACAGTGATCCAGCTGACCCCAGCCGCCGGCACGGTAGTCAACCCCGGCATGGTCATCTGGAAGGAAAACGCGGCGCCAGTCCCGACAATCTCCGCGTTGTCGAACACCGCCATCGTGCGATCCAGCTCGATGGTTTCGATCAACTCCGCCAGGTCCTCATCCGAAACCGACGCCGAGCCAAATCCCATTTCGCCGGCCAGCGCAAATGCCGGGAAATCGTCTTTGCTTACGGCACGAATCTCATAATCCATAAGGCATAGTGTATCAGCTACCTGCCGGCGGCTCAGCGACTCTCGCTGCCTGGCTGACCCTCGCGAGCATCCCGCACCCGGCTCCACAGGATCACAAAGATCACGACGGTGAGAATGATAAAGAGCGAGACCAGCTGCAGCAGGCGAGAGTGATGGAGCTGGCCGAAGACATCGAGCATGGCTGCTCCACCAAACCAACCCAGCGCCAACAACAGCCCGGACCAGACCAGCGCAGCGGGTACCAACCCGGCGAGAAAGACCCGTTGCGGCAGTTTGGCGCCGGCGGCCGCGAACACCGTGGCATTGCGCAGGCCGGGTACCAGCCGGGCCACGGCTACTCCATAGACGTGGTGTCGTTGCGCCAGCGAGACCACGCGCGCCGGCATCGCTCGCTCGAACCGGCCGGAGTGGGACACGGCGTGGAACAGGAAGGTCGAGCCGAGTACCATCCCGGCGCTGGCCACCAGCCACGAGATGAAGACCACCGAGTCGCCCTGCGAGGCGTGCAGCCCGGCCGCCACCAGGGAGATATCGCCCGGCAGGAGAAATACCCCAGCTTCCTCGAGGGTCAGGAGCGCACCGAGCCCCACATAAAAGAGCAGGGCAGTCACGTTAGCCCTTGAGGCCCTGCTCCGTCCCCTTGAGATCCCGATAGACGTGAACCATGCGCTGGCCAACGGTCAGGTAGGTCGAGAGACAGAGGACGGCGAGAATAACGGTCAATGCCGTTTCTCGGGTGGCCTGGGCCAGAATGAGTCCCACCGCCAGGACCACGATGCGCTCCGGGCGAGCCATAATGCCCACACCGCAATCGATATCAATCACTTCAGCCCGAGCACGCGCGTACGAGATCATAACTGAGCCGAGCACGACGGAGTAGATCAGCCCGACCTGGAGGTCGTCGTGCCGAACCAGCGCATGCCAGAGCAGCCCCAGCCCGACGCTGGCTTCGGCCAGCCGGTCGAGTGTGGCATCGAGAAAATCGCCCCACTCCGAAGCGGCGTCTTTGACTCGTGCCAGCGCGCCATCCGCCATGTCGAAGATGCCGGCAAAGAGCAACAATACACCCGCGGCAAACAGATATCCGCCACCGATGACGACGGCGGTTAGCACATTGAGCAGCAGGCCGACCACAGTCAGCATGTTGGGGGTTACACGGCTACGGGCGACAGGTTGAATCAGCGACATGGAAAGTCGCCGCACCCGTACTTCTATGGAGCCGAACATGTCCGCTAACTCCTCGCTACTCTCCCACTGGTAGTATGACTGATTTCCCGTCACACGTCGATGCCCCTGCATCCGATAGGCTCTGCACTCTACGGGGCCGACCGGCCCGTTTGTCGCTGGACTAGGTGCGGCCACCGGCGCGTCCCACGCCAGCATTCAAAGGATCCAGCGACGATGAAGGCCAGCACCACCAGCATGGCCGCCGCGCCTGCATCCAGGAGATAATGATTACCCGTCACCACGATCGCCAACAGCATGAGCGCTGGATACAGCAGGCCCAACCCTTTCACCACCGCGGGTCTCCCCGCGACGATAATGGCCACGCCAACAATCAGCGCCCATCCCATGTGGATGCTGGGCATGGCGGAAAACTCGTTAAAGCCCGCCTCCGTCCCCACCGTTTTACCGGCCGCATTGACAATGCCAAAGAGCGTGTCCTGGAACACGAAGGCGTGGTGATTATAGATCAAGGGGCCTGTCAGCCGAGGAGGGGCCGTGGGAAAGTATTCATAGATGACCAGGGCAAATACATTGACCAGAATTAGCGCGTTGCGGAACAACGGGAAGAGAGAGCGGCGGAAAAAAAACATCCAGCAGGCCACACCGAGCGTAACGAACACATGACCCAACACATAGATGCCGTTCATCACTCGCGCGGACTCCGCCCAGGTGACAGTGAGCATTAACACCTGATGCGTGTGTTCGAAAAATATCTGCCAGGCCGGCTCCATGAAGACGCCATGTGCCACCTCAAAAGCCACGATCCGGCGTGCGTTATCGACTCCCTCCACCGTGCCGTGCTGCGAAAAAAGAGCACGCCCTAATTCGTCGCCGATCTCGACCGAGATGGCGATGAATGCCTGACTGACAAAGGCCAGCCACCCGAGCAGGGCATTGTTACGTCGAAGTACCTGTACCGAGACTGACATTGTCTCTGTTCGTCCCTTCCTCCGGCCCGAGGCCGAGCAATCAGGCGGGCGGTCCCGCCAGGGTACAGGGCATTCCACCCTGTTGCGCCGACCGGTAGGCGGCGCCTATCGCATTGACCAGGACCCCCGCTTCAGCGAAATTGCGGTCCGCCTCCGCACGATCATCGTCGAGCATATTGTATCGAAACATCTGTACGAACCAGTCAGCATGATACGACGATTGGGTCAGTCGTTCTTTGAACCTGGTTTCCTTCTTTCCGCGTTCGTTCCGCACCACAATGCGATCGTCGTAAATGGCAATGGTTCCCGCTGAACCCCGTATTATCCCACCATTGGTGCGGTTGCTCGCCGTCCACGAAAGTTCAACGCGGCCGGTACCGGAGGAGAAGCGCATGGTCACCACTGCTTCGTCCTCGACTGGGAGGTGACGCGGATTCACCGTTCGAGTCGTGGCCTGAACGGCTTCCATCGGCTCCCGCATCCAGCCCATCAGCAGATAGAACTGATGCCAGCCATGGTCCAGAATAATTCCACCACCGGCATGGGCCAGATCGGTCCGCCAGTGCGGCATCCAGCCGGCGGTGCCCAGGGCGTTATCGGGCCGTCCGGTGCACAGTTCGATACTCTGCACCGAGCCAATGGACCCGGCATCCAACTCAGCCAGCACCTGCCGGTTCAACTCCGAATGCATCCAGTTATTCACGCTGATTACCCGGCTTCCGCTCTGGGCACGGGCCTGCGACACGCCCAGATATTCCTCTTCAGACAGTACCAGCGGCTTCTCGCACACGATGTCGGCCAGACCACGGCGGCACGCGGCCACGATCAATTCGGCATGGGTACGCGGTGGAGTGCAAATGTCGATGCCCGTCACATCGGCCTGCTCGATCAGCCGGAGCGGTGAATCGAACAGTGCGGCACTCGGCAGGAGGGCGTGAGCCTGTTCCCGGCGTTCCGGCGAGATGTCGGCCACGGCCACGACCTCGACCTGCGCCAGCGATTGCAGGGCGGGAAGGTGGCCGTTTTCGGCAATGCTACCGAAACCGACCAACCCCATACGACGCATCGAATTCGTTCCTTGTTACCCGCGGCTACCCGCGCACCACGGCGTGAGTGGGTGACCCAATCCGGGAATGGACCAGCACGTCTTCGATGATCTCGCAGCCCGCATCGGCCTGCTCGCGAGTAAGAACCAGGGGCGGATTGATCCGCAAGGTCGAACCAGAGGGCATAACCAGCAAGCCTCGCGACAGTAATTCAAGGAAGAGTTCGCGCATCTCCTCGCGCGTCAGCGGTTCATGGCTGCTCTGATCCAGTAATTCGATGCCGATCAACAGTCCCTTGCCCCGCACGTCGGCCACGATCGGTGACTGCTCGACCAGACGGCGCAAGCGGCGCAGCATATGGGCGCCAACCTCGGCGGCATTCTCGCCCAGACTCTCGTCGCGCAGGGTCCGCACGGTAGCGAGCGCCGCGGCACAGGCCAGGGCATTGCCGCCATAGCTCGATGAATTGCCGCTGGGCTTGGCCCAGGGCAACGACTTGGCGATCGCTTCGGTGGTGGCCACGCCGCTGACGGGATAGCCGTTGCCGAAACCCTTCCCCATGATCAGAATGTCTGGCTCACAGTCCTCATGCATAAAGGCAAAGGCCGGTCCGGTGCGATAGAAACCGGTGATCATCTCGTCGGCGATAAAGAGGGCGCCGACCTCGTGCGCAACCTCGCGCACCGCGCGTAGAAACCCGTGAGGGGGCACAATATTGCCGCCTCGTCCCTGCACCGGTTCAACGATGATGGCCGCAATATCTTTGTTCGTGCCGTGCGCAATCATCTCTCGCAAGAAGTTCGTCGTTCGTTCTACCAGATTGCCATCGCCGGCGAAGGGAGAGTAACGCGGGTCTGCATAGGGCGCCGCCACGGTGCCGGGCGTCGGCAGACCATAGCCCACCTGTTCGCCCTCGGAAAGCGGCCGGGTGCCGTCCGTCTTTCCGTGATACCCACCCCAGAAGCCAACCACCATCGACTTCCCGGTGGCGCAGCGGGCCAAACGCAGCGCTGACTCCACCGCTTCGGCGCCACCGCTATACAGCTGCACCCGGCTCAGTGAGGGCGGCAGGATCGTGCGCAGCACCTCGAGCAGCTCGACGCGTGGCTCGGATGTGAACCCTCCGGCGGCAAGTTTACCGGCCTGATCCGCAATAGCCGCCACGTGCGCGGGGTGCGCATGTCCGATGCTGCACACAGCGACGCCCGCCATGAAGTCGAGAACGACATTGCCGTCCAGGTCATGCAGGCCGACACCCTGGCCGTGCGAGAAACACACCCGAGCCCATTGCGTCACGCTTTGCAGGCCAGGAGCGATGAGTTCGCGTTCGCGCTCGTACCAGGCCAGGGAGACGGGCCCCGGAATGGGAGTAACAACGTGGGGAATGCTTGACATTCACTAGCTCCGACGATATACAGCAGTAGATTCACCCGTAACACGGTTGAATCTACTACGTTACGGGCTTGACCAGAGCAGCATACCAGCAGAGGGCAGCGTCGCGCACGCGTGGATTTACGTAGACGGCCGGTTCGTCTGCTCCTTTAATCGATAGCCCACGCCCCACACGGTCTCGATGAATCGAGGATTGGACGAATCGTCGTTGAGCTTGGCGCGAAGGCGGCGAACATGCACATCAATGGTGCCGCTATCGCCAAAGAAGTCGTAGCCCCAGACATCCTGCAACAGCTTCTCGCGTGTAAACACGACGCCCGGCTTGCGGGCCAGCTCGACCAGCAGATCGTATTCCTTGGCGCGAAGAGTGATCAGCTCGTCGTGCAAGCGGACCTCGCGTTTGGCGGTCTCGATGGTCAACTCGCCGTAGTCCAGCCAGGTCTCCGATGTTTCGACGGGTGCAGCCCGGGCCCGGCGCAGAATGGCCTTGACGCGTGCCACCAGCTCACGCGGCACAAACGGCTTCGTGACATAATCATCGGCGCCAAGCTCCAGACCCACGATCTTATCTTCATCACCTTCACGCGCGGTGAGCATGATAATCGGCACGTCGCTCGATCGCCGGATCTCGCGACACACTTCCCACCCGTCAATATCCGGCAGCATGATATCCAGCACGACCAGGGCCGGCGGCGTCCGCTCCACGATCCCCAACGCTTCGGCGCCGGTACGCGCGCTGGTCGTGTGAAATCCTTCGCGCTCCAAATACATCGAAATGAGACGGATAATGCCCGGCTCGTCGTCAACGACCAGAATATCTGCCTTGGACACCGAAATGGACACCGTAGCACCTCCGCAGCACTTGACTTACCGGCATTGTACTGGCATAACAGCAGGGAGAAACCTGCCAACACGTGAGAGAAAAGGAATGTTCAGCGAAAGTTCATCGGGCGGTAAGCTGTGCGCCAGGAAAGCGCACGAGTTCCGCCGTACACTGAAACCAGAAGTAGTGCAAAGCAGCTCAACGGTGATGGTCTCTATGTTTTTCGTTCGCATGTTCGCCCTGGTTGTGGCGAGTTGGTTCGCTCTGGCCGGCTCTCTGACGCCTGCCGGCGCCCACCGCTTTATCACCAATCAACAGATAGATCATGTAGATCATGGCCGCCTGGAGGGGCAGATCGTCTCGGTCCAGGGCCAGCCAGACAATCCGACCGGTCTGACGTTGGGACTCATGGATCAGACGCTGGTCCTGCGCTTCACACCGCGCGTGCTCATCAAAGCGAGGAGTGCCGAGGCCCAGGTCGAAGGACTGCTCAAGGATGATTGGGCGATCGTCACCGTGCAGCGAGTGCGCGGCTCTCTAGTCGCTACCCGCGTGGAATTCGATGTACAGCCGTTGCCACCGTACCTCGAGCTCACCGGCGCCTTCATGCGGGAACTCCCGAATGGAAAACGGATCTTCATTAAACTCGATGCAGGCGGTATACGCTCGCTGATCGTCACCCGGCAGACGAGGTTCCGGCTGGATGATAGCCTACAGGACAGCTCGCCTATCCTTACTCGAGGTCAATCGGTCCAGGCCCTGGTACGACGCACGCCCGCCGGCTTGCTGGCTCTGGAGATCGACGTGAGATCCCTCCCGCAGCCGGGTCTGCGCTAGCGAGCGGAGCTATTCCCCCAGCACAGTTGGCTGGTGGTAGGCCGCGCAATTCACGCCGGCATCGCGAGCCGCCTGAGTACGCCTCGTTTCGAGCCCCGTGGTCCCGGAGAGGTTTGTCACGAGGGTGGCAGATTTCCATCGTGTTACGCGCGTTTGGTATTATATTGACGTATTAAATTCGTGAGGAGCAGCAGGGAGAGATTCTCCGGAGAGGAGGGTGTGGGCAGAACAACGGGCACGGCCGCGGCGCCGTGCATGAACCTCCATGGCAAGGAAAGGACATCGCTAGTGAAGTTACGATTCCTGCGCGGCCTCGTGGTACTCCCGTTGGCCGGCGTCATGTTCGTGGGCGGACAGTTCACGACTCACACCGCTCGGGCCGGTTACACCGGCCCTGACAATGAGATACAGGCTCGCATCATCTCGGGCTTTGCCGATTACGAGCTCAATCCCAACAACAGCGTGGCCGACCAGTCGCAGCAACCCAGTAATTATCAGCCACGCGGTAGCAACACCTGCTCGGTGAACATCAGTTCGAATATCAAGATCAACCAAAACTGCCTCGACGTCTCGTCGGGTGGCGGCGGTGGTCAGGCGAACAACGAGACCTCGATCTCTCAGGATCCAAACAACCCGAACAACATCATCGCGAGTGATAACGACTATCGGCGTGGCGACGGCAGTTGCTACTCGGCATACAGCACCGACAAGGCCCGCACCTGGAACGACACGACGCTTCCCAACGACGAGGTATCCGGGCAACCCTTCGGTCAAGCGCTGGAGTACTTCGAGGCCTCGGGCGACACGTCGGTCGACTGGGACACGCACGGTAACGCCTATCTTGCCTGCCAGATGTTCCAGCGACCCGGGGCGACGGCAAATCCGGATTTCTCCAGTTCGGTGTACCTCTACCGGTCCACGGGCAACGATGGCGCCTCCTGGAACTTCCCCGGCAGGCCGGTGGTCACGCTCAACGACAGCACCGGCACTGGTTCAGGACTGATCGACAAGCCGTACATGACGGTCGACAACCACGTGGGCAGCCCCTTCCAGGACCGCATCTACGTCACCTACACCAACTTCGATTTCGTGACGAGCACGGCCTATATCTTTGAGTCGTACTCGAACGACTTCGGCCAGACCTTCAATGGGCCTCACCTGGTCAGCACGACTAGCGGCCTCTGCACCATCACCTTCGGCGCCGGCACGGGCAACGGGAACTGCAACGAGAACCAGGATTCGCAGCCGTTTACCGGCTCGGACGGCAATCTCTACGTCGTCTATAACAACTACAACAACGCCGTCAAAGGGCAGGACAACCGGAATCAGATGCTCCTTGCCAAGTCGGTTGACGGTGGCAATACGTTCAGCCCTCCGGTCAAAGTCGCTGACTACTACGATCTGCCCGACTGCGCCACCTACCAGGACGGCAAAGACGCCGGTCGCGCCTGCGTGCCCGAGAAGAGCGGCACCAGTAACTCCTTCTTCCGCGCCACCAATTACCCGGTGGGCGCGGTGAACCCAACCAACCCCAGCCAGGTGGCGGTCTCGTTCGGCTCGTACATCAATCGGAACTCCAACGAGGCCAATGGCTGCGTGCCCACGAGCTTCAGCCCAGCCACCGGGAATAACCTGTACACCGGCGTCAAAACGCCGGGAGCGTGCAACAACGACATCCTGCTGAGTGTGTCGAACGACGGCGGGGCCACCTTCACCGGTACCACCACCGATCCTCGGGCACTGACTACAGTCACTCAGGACGCGGCTCAGGCCACGACCGACCAGTTCTTCCAGTGGCTGGCGTTCAACAAGCTCGGCAAGCTCGCAGTGTCGTACTACGACCGCCAGTACGGCACGGACGAAACGACCGGGTTCTCGGACGTGAGCCTGTCCGGCTCGGCGGACCTGACGAACTTCGGCGTGCAGCGTGTGACATCAACGTCGATGCCGACGCCCACCCAGTTCCGGGGCCTGTTCCTGGGCGATTACAGCGGCTTGACCGCCGTCGACAACGCCTACCCGGCATGGGCGGACACGCGGCCACCCGGGGCCGTGCTGTGCCCCGGCTCGGGTACGCCTGGTAACCCGCCAACGGTCTGTACCGCTCAGAATTCGAGCGGCCAGCCGCTCAACGACCAGGATATCTTCACGGCCTCGCAAGCAATCCCGTCGAGGTAGACAACTGCTGTGATGATAGGGAGGGGCGGCCAAGTGGCCGCCCCTTCTTCATGCGCTCTCGGCCGTACGCGCCGTGATACGCTCGGACTCGATGCTTCGCGCCCCGTGGTCGTGGCCTCGTGCGAAGGGGACGCACGCCGTCTTGAGCGCCAGATCATTCGTGTTACCAGCGTCTCACATTCTCACGGCGATATCGCCACGAGGTCAGGTTGCTGGTCCAGCTCCGCCACGATGTCGCCATGCTCACTGGGTGGTGGGTGCACCAGGTTGAGGTCGACGATCGGTGATACCGGCTGGAACTCGCTCAGGTTGGGAGAGACCTGGGCCTTGAGCTGACGTAGACAGGCCATGGGGACGACGCGACGAAGATCGATTCTGGCCATCTCGTCTCGTGTGGCCCGGGCAGCCACCAGGAAGGGTTGGATATCGCTCCCGGTGTCGGGGTCGATGGTGCGAACATAGCCGTTGAAGACCACGACGCCGATGTGGTGTTCCGTGTCGGCTTCGAAGAGTTCGTGCATGGTCCGGATGGCTATTCCGCTCACGACCTCAGCATAGAGCGCCTTTCGTTCCAGGACTTTCGCTGCCGAGAAGGTAATCTCATCCCGCGCTTTAAGGTAGCGGAAGTCGCTTTCTTCCGGTATGACGTCGAAGGTGGGCAGCTGATAGTTCACCGCCACCTGCTTCGAGTCGGGTGCGTACGCCAATCGAAACGCCGCTGGACATCCCGCTGGATAGGGACTGGCCGACAGTACCACTTCACAATAGGACGATATGGCAGCCGCCTCTCCGCTCCGATATCGTGTTTCGAACTCATCTACCTCCGTGTGCTGGCGGGAGAGCCGTTCGGCGTGTTCACGTTCTCCCCGTTTATGTTTGGCGGCGAGGCGGTCGAGTACCTTCAGGCGCTCTCGCTCCGCCTGCTCACGCCGGATATATGCGTCCTGATAGGCTTGCAACCCACGTGCCACGGCCCGCGCATGCCTCTGCTTGCCGAACAGCTTGCCAAAGAGGGTGATCGGCCGAGGCATGAACGCCGGTCGGGATTGCTCGGGTGCGGATTCGGCTATATGGGGAGGAGCAACGAAGGCCGGGTATGGCGTCCTATCCTTCAGTGAGTCGAAATGAATCTCGGGCTGACGGGCCAAACCCGTTTCAAGGATCCTCTGCAGCGCCCAGTAGCGCGCTTCCAGGTTCTTATTCAGTTCAGCCGCCTCAGCTTCGCCCTGTTGGATGGCGTCTGCCTGCTGCTGACGCAACCGCTCCTGTTCCTGACGAGCCCGCTCACGCGCTGCTGCCTCGTCTGTCCATTCCTGAGCTATCTGCGCCATGCTGCCTTCTCGCGCGTGCGGAGCCTCGCCATCACGGGATCCCGCCATTATCCTCCCCGTTCTCCGTGCGCCGTGTATTCACTCATATTATCGTGTACGCCAGGACTGTCCGCGCTGCACCATTCCCCCCCCTCCCCCAAACCCCTCCCCCTCCAGGGTTCATGAATGGACAGTTTGGAGGGGCAAAATGACGGGAAAGGGCGGCAGGCTGGCAAGAATCATGATACTCAGGGTAGTTATCAGATACACAGG
>JAABUJ010002226.1_pt1 | contig 24714 bp, 13 predicted proteins | sample 5559131 | NCBI WGS metagenome assembly JAABUJ01 (sample SAMN10711875, study PRJNA513366) | rock metagenome | isolation source: Antarctica rocks | place: Antarctica: Victoria Land, Mt New Zealand nord | collected 2016-01-07
TAGAGTGTTGAACTCAGTCTTACAGAATTTCTCAATCTGACTTGCATAATGATCACTTCACAATAATGAGAGTATAAATGTTTCTTCTTAACTCTAATTCATCAGCATCTCATTTATATGAGAAGGTCACTGAAGAGTTGAAGTTAATCAGTTATGTATGAGAAGAATTTAGAATCTGCAACTCATTCAGATTTAAACATCTTACTGACAGTCTTCTTAAACAGAGCAGTGATTTCATTGTTAATTTTCTTTTTCTCTTCAAATTCAGAAAAGAAGTCATCATCATTACTGTCACTGACTTCTGCATCAAAGACTCTGTGTCTCTTTTCTTTTTCTTTGTAGACTGACTTCTGATATAACTTGACTGCAGTCAATCTGTGTAACTTGACTGCAGTTAATCTGCTTGTCTTCTTTTAAGTATCTTGCTTGACATCAGGAAGAAATTCACAATCTTTAATGAAGTGAAAGCTGTTGCAAAGAAAGCACTTAGTAAAGTGACAAGAAGAATGATCACTGTCTGAGCTGAATGATCTGTGATAGTGTTGCTTAATATTAACTGTGCAGTGATTCAATGAACTGCAGTTCTAATTCATTGAATGTTGATCTTCTTTCTGTTTATCTATTCACAAGACAATGACAGTCTTATCAGTCTTAAGCTAAGACCAATTCTCTGTGAATCTTCTGAGTTAAACATACTTAGCTGCTGAAGATGCTTGTTTGCCTAACAGATGTGTATCAAGCTACCATCACTATGCTGATTTCATTAAAGTCAGATTTATCACAAACCTCAATAGTCAGTAACACTGCTAAAGCTGAATTCACTGTGAATCTCAAAAGTCTGCAAACTCAGCTGCTGCATACATTAAAAGTATACACTTTCTCTGAGAAGCTTCTTGCTAACTCAAGCTCATAATTTATTAAAGAAAATGAATACTCATGCTATACTATGCTGTCTAGTGAAATCCCTAAACTGTGTTGCCTATGAGCATGTCTTGATCAAGAGAGTTACAGAAAAAGTAGAAAGAATGTTGACTGCAGTCAATGTAAACAGAGTCTTCACTCAGTTTCTGATGCTAGTTCTATTTTGCTTTGTAGAAGCAGCTAGAACACCACTTCTCAACAAACTTTATAAATAAAACATTTTAAGAAATCTGTTATTCTTAAAAAGAACAGCAGATGCTGTACTTAAAATATAAAAGATATTGAAAGAAATAAATACTCATACTATACTATGTCATCTAGTGAAATCTCTAAACTGTATTGCTTATGAGCACATCTTGATCAAGAGAGTTACAGAAGAAGTAGAAAGAATGTTGACTGCAATTAATGTAAATAAAGTCTTTACTTAGTCTCTGATGTTAATTCTATCTTACTTCATAGAAGCAGCTAGAACACTGTTTCTTAACACTTTCACTCAGTGAGAGTGCATTTATTGACTCTCACTGACAGCAAACATCAAATGATTAAACACATCATTAAGAGTTCAACAAATCATTTAAGAGTTTAATTAATCATTAACAGTGAATCTTATAAATTCAATGAACTGCTTAAAGATCTGTTTAAGTAGAGACTTAATAAGTCTGTTGACAATTATCTTTTAACTGAGCACAAAGTCTATCTGAATCTGATTGCACTTATGCAGATCACAAATGTTGTAATAAAAGACATTAATGTATTTTAACTGCTTATGTATATATGCATTCTTGATCAAGATCAAGACAACTTAATTATCTTCTTTGAGCTAAATAAATAAAGAAGTTTAATGAGCTTTGTTCTTTTGAATACTTATACAGTGTAAGTTGACTTCAAGATATTTGCTTATGCTTATGTCTTTTAACATCTGTTCAAGCCAGATCTCAGTCTTCATACACATTGACATAATCATGTATTTAATCTTAATAATTAAGATGACAATAAACTTCTGCTTTTGACTTACTCACAACACTGATTCATCTTTAAGCATATAAATACATTCTAAAATTAATTTTCAATTCTGTTTGTCTGAAGCATAGTTGAAGTCAGAGTATTTAAGCATTACTTGACTCTCATTAAAGCTATATATGATGCTGAGATTAATGATTGATCTTATGTACTGCAGTAATTTCTTAAGTGTGTATTCATGATGTTTTACAGAATCACTGAGATATTAACTTAATTAATTTAGTGTAAAGACAATGTCTGATTAAATATAAATTGCTGCATACATTAAACTTTTAATTATCTGTTAATACTGTCTTTGATTTATTCTTTAGTCAGTTGAGTCAGTGAGACAAAGAGTATTATATTTATTAAGTAAAATGCTGATGACTCTGTGCTTATCAGATCATATATAAAGATTCTTTAATATCTTATCTATATAATGAGTCTGATTCAGATGCAGAGTTCTCATTTTGCAATTATATATAACTTAAATGTCAAGAATTTTCTGTGTCTCTTTTAAGTTCTTGACTTTGAACATGCTCATAAGAGCTTGCTTAAATTAAAGAATGTGTAATAGATTTGCTAAAGTCACAACAATATTGTTTACATAAAGAAGCAGCATAATTCTTTTAATGCTGTAAAGAAGAAGACAGAAATCAGTCTTGCTTTGATGAAAACTTAACTTAAGCAGTTTAATGACACATTGTTTATGTCAGTTTCATGCAGCTTACTTAAGATCATAAAGGCTGCACAGTATGTGCAGAACATGATTAGATGTGACATTGACTTCAGAAAAAAGTGTTATATAGATTGTTTTCTTCAAAAAGAATTCTGTAAAGATGTTATTGACATTCACTTAATGACACTTTAAGTTCTTAAGTACAACAATAGTCAGAAAGATTTACAGAGTGTTAAATTTGACAGTGAGAACAAAGATGTTCTTATAATCAACATTATATGTTTATGAAAAGTCTCTTGTCACAAGTCTTGCCTTAAGCTTATTTAAGAATTCATTGATGTTCAGCTTGAGTTTAAAGACTCATTTACTGATTATAATGTTGACTTTTCTTAATGATACAGTCTCTTTTCATGTTTCATTTGCTGTCAAGACTGTCAGCTTCACATAAATGACATTTTTTTACATTTCTTCTCAGATTAAGTCTTTCACTGCTTCAGCATAGATAACAAACATTGAAATGTCAGATCTGATTACAGAGTCTTCTTTGTTTACAGAGAATACTGCAAGTATCAGCATAACTTTTAATATTTTAATTGAGAGCTCATTTACATCTTAATTGTTATCATTGTCATATCTCTTTCATTTTGAGATCTCAATACACAGAAAGGTTCTGACTTCTTTAAGTATCATCATCTTAACTTAATCAGTATTGATCTTCTCATCTAATAACTTGTCTAGATTAACTGCAGTCAACTTGATCTCATGTTGTTTATCTTAAGACTTGTCAGCCTTGATTATGATCAAGTTAGACTGCATCTTACTGTTTTAAGTCATGAATGTCTGATCTGAAGCTGTGATCTTCATAATAATTAACTTCTTTTATAAACATTTAATGAGTCTTCTGTTCAGAAAAACATTTAATGTCTATTATTACAGTTTAAGATTAACAATGTTTTTCTTCTCATTTTCAGCAAACTTTACAGCATAATTCTTGATGATGTGCTTAAGATCTGAAGCTTAAAGCTAATACTGCTTTGTGATTTTCTCAACATAGCTCATAAAGACTCTTACTCATTCTTAATTTATAAATTTGTCATGTCTGTCTTCAGATAGTAACTTGAGGTCAATGTAGCTGTAGTACTTGCATTCTTATATATAAATGTAATTGATGAATAACTTCACATCAATGAAAGCTTTCTCAAGAGTTGTTTACTTATCATTAATTAAGAAATCAGTTGCTGTTCAATTACAAAGATAGGCATCTGTCTATACTGTCTGCATTTAGAACTTTATTGACAGTTATATTTCTTTAATCATAATGCACACTGAGTTCTCAGTGATTCAGATGACTCTTTTGACAATGTCATTCTGAATTGACATGTAGAACATTATGTATTGCAGTGTAATGTTAAGAGACTTGCATTAGTCATTTAGAGTGAACTTTAACTTCATTTTGTTGTCACTTTATACAGCAAGAATCTTTGCATCAATCTGAAGTTCAGTCTTCAGTTATCATTTTTGCAGTGTCTGTAAGATCTCATCACATTGCTTTAACAGTATCATTTACATCTTTCAGAAATGATTATTTACTATCTTCAGAAAGTACTGATATTCATTAAATGACAAGAATAATAAATTCTATATGTCAATAAAGACAAAAACAAGAATGTTAGTCTTTCTTTTGCTTACAGTGTAATCTTACTTATTGATGAACTTGATTAGGGCACAAATCTCATACATATTCTCATTGTTCTCAACAATAAGAATTGACTTTTCAAGAATTGTCATCTTGTGAAGATTACACAACTTCATGAAATCAAGATGAGCAAATCATCAATGTTAAAGTCTGTAAGTCTTAATCTTTTCATTCAATGATGCAGTGTCAACATCTAAGAAGTCAGTCATAAGATTATGTTCATGAGTCTGAACATACAGACTTACATTTAAAGCAGCAGCAGAAAAGACAGTCTCTGAATATGATGTGTGCACTGTAGATATCAAAGCAAATTCATTAAGACTCTTTGCAATATACTTAACTATATAGACTTTATCTTGCTCTGATACTTCTATTATAGTTTTGTCATGCTTATCACACATTTAAACACAGTGTTGATTAAAGCTTTTATACAGTTTCATTTTGCATATTCACTTTTCTGACAGAAGATTGACCTCAAGTTCAGATACATAAAGTGTTAAACTCAGTCTTACAGAATTTCTCAACTCAACTTACATAATGATCATTTTACAATAATAAGAGTATAAATGTTCTCTTTTAACTTTAATTTACTGATGTTTCATTCATATAAGAAAATCACTGAAGAGTTGAAGTTAATTAGTTATGTATAAGAAGAATTCAGAGTTTGTAACTCATTCAGATTTAAGCATCTTACTGACAGTCTTCTTAAATAGAACAGCAATTTCATCATTAATTTTCTCTTTCTCTTTAAATTCAAAAAAAAATCATCATCATCATTATCACTAACTTCTGCATTAAAGACTCTGTGTCTCTTTTCTTTTTCTTTATAGACTGACTTTTAATACAATTTAACTGCAGTCAATCTGTACAGCTTGACTGCAGTTAATCTGCTTGTCTTCTTTTAAATATTTTGCTTAATGTCAGAAAGAAATTCACAATCTTTAATAAAGTAAAAACTGTTACAAAGAAAGCACTTAATAAAGCAGTAAGAAGAATGATCACTGTTTAAGCTGAATGATCTGCAATAATGTTGCTTAATATTAATTATGCAGTGATTTAATGAACTACAGTTCTGATTCATTAAACATTAATCTTCTTTCTGTTTGTCTGTTCACAAAATAATGACAGTCTCATCAGTCTTAAGCTGTATCTCTTTCTTCTAAAGCTTTTATAGATCTCTTTTAACATCTGAATTGTTTTAAGCATTAATGACATCACAGATCACAACATACTTAACTGATAACACTTAAAGCAGTATCTAAAACTGCTATTCTAATTTAAACAACTCAGTCATGTCAGACTGAGTTGCAGCAATCTTTCTGCTGAGTTTGTTCAAATAAATTTATACTTCTTTAATGAACACATTCTTTGACATTCTATATTCAACAAACTTCATCAAATATTATCTCTCAGTCATCTACAGCTTCTCTTTATACTTGAACTTTAGTGCATCTCAAACATTCTTTGCACTGATTTTGTTCATCAGATATTCTTAATTATCTGCATTTATGCAGATAATAAGTCAATATAAGATCTTTACATCAGTTTTCTGATTTCTAAAGTCAAGACTGTTGAGAAAAAATGAGTCTAAGAATTCACTGATCAGCATGTTGACTATTAAGATTTTAACAACATTTTATAGATCTTCTTTTATCAGTCATCTTCTCATAAGAGTAAATTATTGATTGCAGTTCTTGCAAGTAAGAATTGAGATGAGTCATTACTTTATAAAGAAGTTGTTGAAGTTCATGATGATGATAGTTGGCATGTAGTATAAGAAGTGAATAAAGTAAAATAACAATGTATGCATTGAAGATAATATAAGTAAAACAAATAGAAAGCTTTTATGCCTCTTGTTCTATAAGACAGTAGTGCTTATTCATTTCAATAACTTATACTAAGTTACTGAAGAACAGTGCTTTCTGAGCAACTATGAATGCTGATTTTTGCTGAGATCAATTCTTCATGAATTTTCAGAGTTAAACATACTCAGCTATCACAGAATGCTGATTCTGCTAAAGTCAGATTTATTACAAACCTCAATAGTTAGTGATACTGCTAAAGCTGAATTGATCATGAATCTCAATAACTGACATACACAGCTGTCATCAATGTGCTGATTCTGCTAGAGTCAGATTTACTATGAATCTTTCATGAACCTCAAAAGTCAACATACTCAGCTGTCATCACACTAGAAGTATACACTTTCTCTAAGAAGCTTCTTGCTAATCTGAGCTCATAATCTATTGAAAGAAATGAATACTCATACTATATTATGTCATTTAGTGAAATCTCTAAACTGTGTTATCTATGAGCACATCTTGATCAAGAGAGTTACAGAAGAAGTAAAAAGAATGTTGACTGCAATCAATGTGAGCAGAGTCTTCACTCAGTCTCTGATGCTAGTTCTACTTCACTTCATAGAAGCAGCTAGAACATCACTTCTCAACAAAAGATATTATAATTTTAAATATTAGATTGTTATTTGCTTAAATAATCTAATAGAATCAATTGCTGATCTTTATGAAGAAAAGATAAATAATTATGCAATTATATAAATCTTTAAATTGAAGAAGAATCTTCAACAGATTTACTGAGATTGTCAACAGCTATTAAATATATAACTTATGATAGCTGTACTATTAGAGTGATGTCATCTTTTAACAGGTTATGAGCTCAGATTAATGCAGTAATTTGATTTCTTATCTAAAATCTTAGAAAGATATGTGTCTAGATTATCTTACTGATGATTTAAGTTCATGATGAGAAAGTAAGCTCAAAGATTATAAATTTAAATCACTGTCTATGTACATTCTTTATATCTGTGAATTGATTGTGAGTTAATTGCAGATTAAAGAGTGTGTTAAATATATAACTTACAATAGCTATGCTATTAAAGTAATGTTACCTTTTAACAACAGCTTTTTTTGTTTAAAGATTAGACATATAAGTATTTAAACAATATCTTTAAACTTTATGCTGATGAACAGATTCTTATTAACAACAAAGCAGCATTTAATTGCTGTCTTTTTAATATTTAAATTGTTATTAAATAGATCTTTAAACTAATTCAGAATCTTTAAACTGCTAATATCTTTAACATTTAATTACATTTTAATTTACAGTTTATTGCTATTTACTATTTAATAAGTGTTCTATTAACAAATTGCTACACATATTTTTATAAAAATGCAGCTGAAAGTTGCTTTCTTATTTACTTACTCACTATTTAGAAATATCTATTAACAGAAAACTAAGTTTTTCTTTTTTTCTTTCTTTACACAATTTACAGAATAGTTAACACACTTTTTTTTAATTTATTTAATCATCTTATCATCTTTAATTTCAGCATTCTTGTCATCATCACTTTCTTTATCTTTCTTATTGCTTTCTTTATCTTTCTTATCATCTTTCTTATTGTTTTTCTCATCATTTTTCTCATCATCTTCATAGTCTGCTGAGCTGTCAACATCTTAATATACTTTATAACAGTCATTTTGATGCTCTACAGACTGCTTGCATCATTATTAAAGAAATGACTTTAATGAATATGTTTAAGAGATTGTTAATCATTATTAAAGACAGTAAATACAGCTGATGTGATGAACTAATTATAAGAGAAAGACTTTATTATTAATGAGTTGAAGAAAGTTTCATTGATGTTTTTATTGATGTTGTTATTCTTGTCAAAAGAGAATATAAAAGAGAAAAAGAAATAATTTTATTTATTAAAAGAAATGAATACTTATGCTATATTATGTTGTCTAGTGAAATCTCTAAACTGTATTGTCTATGAGCACATCTTGATTGAGAGAGTTACAGAAGAAGTAAAAAGAATGTTGACTGTAATTAATATAAATAAAGTCTTCACTTAATCTTTAATGTTAATTCTACTCTGCTTCATAGAAGCAGCTAAAACATTGTTTCTCAACATTTTTACTTAATGAGATTGCATTTATTGACTCTCACTGATAATAAACATCAAATGACTAAACACATTGCTAAGAGTTCAACAAATCATTTAAGAATTTAATTAATTATTAATAATGAGTTTTATGAATTTAATGAATCATTTAAAGATCTGTTTAAACAGAGACTTAATAAGCTCATTAACAATTATCTTTTAACTAAACACAAAGTCTATCTGAATCTGATTGCACATATGTAGATTGCAGATGTTGTGATAAAAGACATTAATGTACTTTAATTACTTATACATATATATGTTCTTAATTAAGATCAAGACAACTTGATTATCTTCTTTAAACTGAATAAATAAAAATACTTAATGAGCTTCATTCTCTTAGATGTTTATGCAGTGTGAATTGACTTCAAGATATTTATTTATATTTATATTTCTTAATATCTGTTCAAGTCAGATCTCAGTCTTCACACACATTGATATGATTATATATTCAATCTCAATAATTAAAGTGACAACAAACTTCTGCTTTTAATTTATTTACAACACTGATTCATCTTTAAGCATATAAATATGTTTTAGAATTAATTTTCAATTCTGTTTGTTTAAAATATAGTTAAAGTCAGAGTATTTAAGCATTACTTAATTCTCATTAAAGCTGTACATAATGTCAAGATTAATGATTAATCTTATGTACTGCAGTAATTTCTTAAGTATGTATTCATGATGCTTCACAAAATTGCTGAGATATTGACTTAATCAATTTAGTGTAAAGATAATGTTTAATTAAATATGAATTGCTGTATACATTAAGTTTTTAATTATCTATTAATACTGTCTTTAATTTATTTTTTAATCAGTTGAGCTGACAAAATAAAGAATATCATATTTATTAAATAAAATGCTGATGACTCTATGCTTATTAAATTGTATATGAAGATTCTTTAATATCTTATTTATATAATGAGTCTGATTCAGATACAGAGTTCTCATTTTACAATTATATGTAACTTAAATATTAAGAATTTTCTGTGTCTCTTTTAAGTTCTTAACTTTAAACATGTCTACAAGAGCTTGCTTAAATCAGAGAATGTATAGTAGATTTATTAAAGTTATAATAATATTATTTATATAAAGAAGCAGCATAATTCTTTTAATGCTGTAAAGAAGAAGACAGAGATCAGTTTTGCTTTAATAAAAATTTAATTTAAGCAGTTCAGTAATACATTGTTTATATTAATTTTATACAGCTTGCTTAAAATCATAAAGGCTGTGCAGTATGTACAGAATACAATTAGATGCAACATTGACTTTAGAAGAAAGTGTTATATAAATTGTTTTTTTTAAAAAGAATTTTATAAAAATATTATTAACATTTATTTAATGACATTTCAGATTCTTAAGTGCAACAATAGTCAGAAAGACTTGCAGAGTGTTAAACTTAACAATAAGAATAAAAATATTTTTATAATTAACATTATATGTCTGTAAGAAGTCTCTTGTCATAAGTCTTGTCTTAAACTTACTTAAAAATTCATTGATGTTCAGCTTAAGTTTAAAGATTCATTTACTGATTACAATGTTGACTTTTCTTAATGATACAGTCTCTTTTCATGTTTTATTTATCATTAAGACTGTCAGCTTTGCATAAATAATGTTTTTTTACATTTCTTCTTAGATTAAGTCTCTCACTGCTTCAGCATAGATGATAAACATTAAAATGTTAAATCTAATTATAGAGTCTTCTTTGTCTGCAGAGAACACTGTAAATGTTAATATAGCTTTTAATATTTTAATTAAGAGCTTATTTACATCTTAATTATTGTTATTGTCATTTCTCTTTTATTTTAAGATCTCAACACACAGAAAGATTCTGACTTCTTTAAGTATTATTGTCTTAACTTAATCAATGTTGATCTTCTTATTTAATGACTTATCTAAATTGACTATAGTTAACTTAATCTCATATTGTTTATCTTAAAGCTTGTCAGCCTTAACTGTAATTAAATTAGACTGTATCTTACTGTTTTAAGTCATAAGTGTCTGATTTAAAGCTATGATCTTCATAATAATTAACTTCTTTTATAAATATTTAATAAATCTTCTGTTCAGAAGAATATTTAATATCTGTCATTACAGTTTAAGATTAACAGTGTCTTTTTTCTCATTTTTAATAAACTTCACAATGTAATTCTTAATGATGCACTTAAGATCTGAAGCTTAAAGCTAATACTGCTTTGTAATTTTCTCAATGTAGTTTATAAAGACTCTTACTCATTCTTAATTCATAAATTTATTGCATTTATCTTCAGATAATAACTTGAGATCAATGTAGCTGTAGTATTTGCATTCTTATATATAAATATAATTAATAAATAACTTCACATCAATGAAAGCTTTCTCAAGAGTTATTTATTTATCATTAATTAAGAAATTAGTTGCTGTCTAATTGTAAAGATAAGCATCTATTTATGCTGTCTGTATTCAGAATTTTATTAACAGTTATATTTCTTTAATTATGATGCACACTGAGTTCTCAGTGATTCAGATGACTCTTTCAGAAATGTTATTTTGAATTAATATGTAAAGCTAGAGTGGCTGTTAAGTCAGGTCAGGCCCAGATTTTAGAACCTGACCTGACTCACTGAGCCTAACTTTGAAACTCAACTTAACTCATAATATTAGGTAATTTTCATTGTTTCTCATGTAATTTTGATAATTTTTACATCATTGAAAAGCCCTCACAATTCTCTACAAAATGAGTCTAAAATCACAAAAAATGAATTGCTTTCAAGCTCAATGCACACAACTGAAGTTTTGTTCAAATTCTTGAAGTTTGTGAACCCACAAGTCTCTTATCTATAAGAGGCTGATGAGTAAGGTATGCAGCAATGTGAGACACTACATTACAACAGCTATTCAATGAAGTTCTGATGTTAGAGTCTTGTATTGATAAAGACTAACAACTAAGAAACTTAAAAGATTTGTATGTGAAGGCTATCTATATAGTACTTTGCTTATCAATCATTGTGTGAGAAATTCAGCTATGATTCAGTATGAGCATATAATAATATCATGACAATTGCCTTTCCTTCTATGTGCTGATTCTTCAGTGCATTGATGTATCACTGATGTTATAGATATGCTGTGATTGCATGAAATCAGGTCAGTGAGATGTAAACAATGATTTACTTAACTTCTTATGTATTTCACTTGTTGTCTATCTTAGCTAGACTGATAACCTTGTGCAATACTTCAAGTTTGTCACATTCAGATAGATAGTGATTCAGCTTTGTTCAATGATGAATAACACACAAAACATAAGTGAAATCAACTTTTCTTTATTTCTGAATCAGTTAGATCAGTGATCTCTTTATTTAATTGCAATATATAAGAAACTCTTCCTCACATACAACTCACACTCATTCTCTCTTCAACACCTTGATATATCAAAGTCATAGCAACTTCATATCTCTGATTGGCACTTCTCTCTCATAACACCTTGTAAACAGCACAATAGCAACAGTGCAACAACAGTGACATCATGATCATCAAGAAGAATAAGAGAGATGTTTCTTCTGCTGTATCTCTCATTAAGAATTCAGCAGAATTATCAGTGATTTCTGTACATATAGTATTCAAGACATTAATACATTCTAATAATGTTGCGGTCTAAGGGATGTGCTCATACAAGTATGAAGAAATGCAACAATAAATCTTCAGATTCTCATCACTTTCATCATCAGACATCATCTGTCAACACAGTCTTAAACATTAATGAGTTAACAAACTCATCAGAGTCAGTTCTAAAGACTAAGTCTGTAAGAGCTAAGTCAGTGAAGAATGTAACAGACATTGTAAGTAACATTGTTGACATACTTACTCTGCTGAAATAGAACTCAGAAATGAGACAAGATGAAGATGAATATTGTGCACAAGAAACATAAGTGTCTCAAGGTGAACCTATTGACAAAATGCTCACATAACAATGATGAGGTGCACACTCTGAATAGCATTGTTGCACAGAAAAGACAGCAACAGAGATCTCATCATTATATGCAGACACAGTTGTATTTATTCAATTTTTCTGACAATGAAATGTCACCTTTTCACACCTCATCCTTACTTCCTCAAGCTACAGATAAGCTGTTGTTGACAGATCTAATTGAAAATGCTTGCTCAGTGACTGTTGCTGCATCACTGATATCACAGAACATCATCTTCACAGTATAATTAATCTGTCAGAAATCTGTCACTCAGAAGAGCATCAAGCTTAAGATCACAATCAGTAAACATCTTTCTGCTCTGCATTGCACATCACATTTTTCTTTTACAGTAGCATCATTGCACACATTGTGCCTCAATTTCATTTTTGTCTCAGCCCTCAGAGATATTATCACTTCATAATATCATATTCTCAGCAATTTCTCTACTTTCTTATTTACTCATACTGGCACCATCTCAATGTCACATCATAGTCATTACATCAACAACAAGTTGAATTCTCTCTGTTGTCTTCACTGTTCAAAACATATCAGCAACAACATCAGTCAGTGCAACATTGTTGAGAATCAGAATTGTGACTATTGCAAGACACTTTAAAAGCTATGCAACTCAGTTTGACAGAAAGTTTCTTGTCATCTTGTGATGCACTAACAATAACAGATTTTCACATTCTTTAACTGTTAAATTAATAACTTGCACACACTTGCCAATCATGTCATCATTATAACAGTCAATGATGTTCATCAATCTCAGCTTCAGCATCATCTTAATCATATGCAGACATCATTCATCAAACATGTCATCATCTACATTACTTGTGTTGCTGAGCATCACAGCAATCATCACAAGTCTGCAGAGATCTGCAATCTGTTGTTGCTCATGATTTAAGAGCAGCAGACAGTCACTGCAGTGCAGACATTTATGTTGAACATCTTTTACTTTATAATTTGTTCTCTTAGTTTTCTTGTGCTTTGCTGTCATCATCATGTTGCTTACTTCACTTCAAGTATGAGCTTTTCTCTCTTCAGTTAAGTAACAACATCTCAGAAAGCTCTTGCAACTCAATGCTGTGACTTAGTCACTTCAACAGTGATTACAGCATCAATGAGCAGTTACTGTTCTTGTCTTCTGCTTCTGATAGTGATGCAGATACAGAGATAGTAAAGTGATTTGATAGTATTTTGCTAATGTATTAATTATGTTTGACTTCACTTCTTCTAGATGATATTATATAGAATATTTTCAATAGAAGTTTTTAATTTCTTAAATCTCATTTACACTTCTGCTTCCCCTCTGCCCTTGCATCATATTCTTGTTGCAACACTTTCACATTTCTCATGTTCTTTACTCAAAGCCACTCATTATATTCTGTCAAATACTTTACTCACTTAACTTCATATTGTAACTGTTCTCTTCTTCATCTCTTGCTCAAGATATCTTTGATCTTGTATTCTTTCTTGTTGTTTATAAGGTTCAGAAAGGACAGTTCTGACAAAGAATTATTGTTTAGATAACATTTATGAGACTCTAAATATGAGACATAAAATACATTATGAATTCTGTAGTAAGCAGGCAGGGCCAGTCAGTATGCTTGTTTGTTAATAAGATTGACAATTTAAAAAGACTCAATGAATTTATGTAACAGTTTCTTGCTTAATCTGTGTTGCTTTAAGTTCTTGATGAACAATAGCATCAGATCATCAACATTGTAGCTTTTTTGAACATGATTTTTGTCAAAGTACTTAGCTTGTGCTTTTACAGCAACTTGTTATTGCTTTATCATTGTGACACAAATTTTCTTCATTTGCTGCACTCAGTCTTTCACTGCTGACATCTTTTCTTCATGAATGTTGTTCTCAACATTTTGGACAATTCTTGAATGATAGCTCATTAGTGCCTCAAACAGTGTTTAATTAATTATTGTATGTTTTCTGTTTGCATACACAAACTCTGTCATTAACAGAAAGAACACTCAGTTATCTTGTTTTTCACAACAATAACAATGTAGATAATGTTCTAGGATTTAATTCTGTCTTTTAATTTGATCATCAGTTTGCAGATAAAAGATGATGCTTAGTCTTTGCTTCATTTAAAGTTAATAACAGAATTCAGATCAATATGTGCTGATAAAGATTGATTCTTGATCTGAGACAATATTTCTGAGTTCTTCATAGCAATATATGATCTGTTCAATATATATGTCAGCTAACTCAATTGCAGTGAGTTTTTTAGTGACAGGAATATATCAGGTCATCTTCATGAAACAATTCACAATTATCAGTATGAAGTCATAAACATCAGTTTCTTGTCTGCTAGACAGCAAGCTAGTGATCATATTCATTGTTATCTTCTCTCATGATTGAGTAGATAGTGACAATAACTGTAATTTGTCATATGAGCAGTGTCTTGATACTTAAATCCTTAAATATACAGCACATAAAGCAACATATTCTTGAACATCATTCATCATATTGACTCAGTAATACTTTTTAAACAACAGATTGATCATTCTGTCTACTTCATAATGTTCTGTTAAAACATCATCATGATGCAGCTTTATGAGCTCATTCTTGACAACTTCATCAGATAATATGTATATCTTGTTCTTGTGACAAAGTAGTTCAGTGAAATTAAACATTCATGAACTGTCACTGATGTCTTGACAGCTGCAATTATTCTGTGATTTCAAGCCTTGTCACATCTTTACTGTTAGAACATCAGTGTTCTGCAAGAGATGAACAAGTTCAAGAAAGAATGATTGTTTCTCATTATATATCATTTTGCTGTCAGTCACTTTCTGAATCAACACACATAAAATGAACTGTTTGCAATCAGTAGTTTCAGCAACAGAGTTAAGCAGCTCTTCTACTATGTTGCACATAGATGAACTAGACATATAGTCATTGTTCTTCAGTTCATTTCTGAATAAAGACTTTCTAAATCTTCTGTTGACTTGTTCTTAACAGTCATGACCTTCAGCCTGAGTGCTTAATCAATATTCTTTTGATAAAACAATCAGCATGATTTGCAGATCTAAGCTTTAAGCATTGATCTGACTAACTAAAGCAGTAATGCTTAATTCTAATTCTTAAGATAATGTAATCAGCTTTCATTGCAATGTTGACAGCAATCTGTTCATGTTCTTCTCAACTTTGTAGTCAGAACATCTCAACAGCACATTAGTGAGATTTATCTTCTTTAATCAATGTGTGATTATGAAATCATAAGCAGCTAGCCTTATAACTTAGTGTGCTTGTCTTCTATTTAATGATTTCACATTCATAAATCCTCATAGATTATTGTGATTTGTGAGTACCTCAATGAGATAATGACTACTCTCAAAGTAGTGTTGTCAGTGTTTAAATGCCTTCACAATTGTCAACAATTCTTAATTATGAGTTTCATAGTGTGTTTTGATCAGATTTAACTTTCTTAATTAGAAGGCAACAGAATGTCATTGAGCATTCATTTAAAGCTGTGAGTAAATATTTGTCAGCTCAACTATTAAGACATCAGTTTCAATCTGAGCTCTTAGCTCTGAGTTAAAGTGTGTCAGGATAGATATCTATGTAAAGATGTTGCAAAGCTTACAAAATACTTACACTGTCATTTATGATCATTCAAAGACATCTGTCTTCTTGCTGTTCTTGCTGCCTTTTAACAGGTCAGTTAAAGAAGCAGTGACCTTAGAATATCTCTGTATAAAGTGATGATAAAAGTTTGCAAATTCTAAAAATATTTGTATCTCACAGTAGCTTCTAGATATCAATCATTTCTTTATGATTTTAACTCATCATTGATTCATCAAAACATCAGTAGTGAAGATGATGAACTTAAGAAATTTCATCTATGTAGTATGAAAAGTGCACTTCTTTAGATTTGTATACAGTTTAAACTGTCAAAGTCACTTCAGAATTTGTTTCACATGACTCTGATGTTCTTCTAAAAAACTGAAATAGATCAAGATATCATTTAGATATATCACACAAAAGACATTGACTAGCTCAGTCAACATTCAGTTGATATAAACTTGAAAAGTTACTGAGACATTAATCAGTCTGAATGACATGATCATGTACTCAAAATGACTGTAGCATATGCAAAATGCAGTCTTTTACTTGTTGTCTTTCTTGATTCTGATGCAATGATAAGCATCCTTAAGATCTAGTTTGATGAACATCTTGACTTCACTTAAATGATTAAGTGTCTCACTAATCAGCAGCAGAGAATGACAATTCTTAATAATAATCTTGTTGAGATCTCTGTAGTCAACACATAGACATAAGCTCTCTTCATTTTTTAAGACAAACAGAACTGATGCTTCTGCAGAGCTGACAGAATGTTGTATTTATCTCTTCACTAAAATGTTGTCTAGATATTCTCTAAGCACTCATAGCTCTGTTTTCAACAGATTATAGAGTGAATCATAGAGTAATTCATGTCTCTTTGTCTCTATGACATGATCATGACCTTGATAAGATAATAACTTGTCAGCATTCTCTTCAGAGAACACATCTGCATATTTGTCATATTGCTGAGATAGTGTTGACATTTTGTCAACAACATGTACAGCAGTTGTTGATGAACCTGATTCAGGCATCATCAACAATGCATAAACAGCAGATTGATTTTGAATGTTGTTGATAAACACTTTAGACTCATCAATAATTAGAGACATTTGTTTTATCTTATAGTGCTATGTGCACAAGTCATAATCAATATGAATGTGTTGTCATTTCAGATCTAAGAGGTCAAAGATGAGTTTAGATTCATTCTTATCTAAGATATAGAACAACTACTCTTCAGTTTGTTCTTGTTCTTAATTGTCAGTGAGTCTATGCTTTACTTAATATACATCATAGCAGTAGACATGTTATTTCTTCAGAAGCTCTGATCTCAGAAGTTCTGCATCAACTTATGTCAGTTAATGAGTGACAGCATATCACTAAGACATCACATTGATCTCTGCTGCAGTGTTTAACAGTACATTAACAGAGATTCAATTAAATTCAATTTAGACTTAATCTTTCATTACAATGCTAGATTTCTTTATAATTCCTAACCTAATTTTTGTTACTGAAGCACAGTCAACAAAGCTCTGTCTTTTTTTGTCTTGACTACATTAATCTTGATGTGATTAAGATTTTTCAAGAAACTTCTGCAGTTCTTCATGAAATGGCCTAATCTCTCACAGTTATAGCAGTCATTCTTCTTAACATCAGTCTCAAAATGAGATTTGCCTGCATTATCATGATGACTTAATTTCATAGCCTCAGAGTTGAGACAATTATTCTGCTGTGACTTGACTGCCTGAGTGAAAGGATGTGAACAGTGCTCATAGATTTTCTTAATGATGTGACTTTAAAATGTGCAATCATCTGCAGATCACTGATTAATCTCTAGTTTAGCAGTCAGAGCTATTAGACTTTTTCTTATCTTTAAAAGATCTTAATAGTTGATTAAAGCTGCTCAAATCTTCAGTTAAAATTTTGTAAAGAGATGACTTGTTTTCTGTTTCTTTATGTAGCTTGAGAGCTAATCTTTCAGCATGCTGAGATATGTTGTAAAAGCTTAAACTAATTAAATAAATTTCTGCATAACTTTTAAGTATTTCTGTACTGTGCTAAGCTCACAGTTCACTGAGTTCTCAATGAGATTGAGCAGAAACTCTAAAAAGAATATTCATGATTTGTTATTCAGAAGTTTGTTCTCATTAATGTGATGAAATCATGCATCTCAAGGTTCTTCTGCTAAGAACTGCATGACAAAGAGAATTTTATTATGATCACTGAAGAAGTTTTCAGAAGTTAAGTGAAATGCTGTCACAGCACTGTGTATAAACTCAATATGTTCACAGATGAACTTTTCATTATATGTGAACAAATTCTTTAGTCATTGTGTTCATTTTGCTGAAAGTGCATACACAACTTCAAATGCATGTCACTTCATTGAACTCAAAGAGCTAATAGAAATATAAAAAGATTCTGTATGCAGTTCTCTCTCAGATAAGACTTGAGAGTCTTCATCTCTCAGAAGTTCATCAATCTTGTTATGCATGTTAAATACTTGCAGTTCACAATTAATTTTCATGAGTCATCATCTTTTCTCATCATTGATCTGTCTAATTTCAGTTAAACAGATCTATTCATCTAAACATTAATTCTTCTTCTCTGCAATCTAAATAGCAGCTTGAATCTCTGCAGATTTCTGTTCTTTAGAAGTCAGTTAAGTCTTAGTATAGTTAAAGAATGACTCTGCTTCATTTTGCTGACTTTTAGTCTGCATATTACAATGTAATGGATTGTCATTCTTTGAAAAGAAAAAGTTGTTAAAATTGTGAATTCATGAGTCTCTTATCTATAAGAGGCTGATGAGTAAGATATGCAGCAATGTGAGACACTATGTTACAACAGCTATTCAATGAAGTTCTGATGTTAAGATCTTGTATTGATAAAGACTAACAACTAAGAAACTCAAAAGATTTGCATGCAAAGGCTGTCTATATAGTACTTTGCTTACCAATTATTGTGTGAGAAGTTCAGCTATGGTTTGGTATGAGCGCATAGTGATATCATGACAAAGTTTCTGTCACTATGGTTGCTCATGGCTAACAAGGCATGCAAAATAAGCAAAAAACCAGCTTTAAAAAAACCTAATGGTCACTCTATGTAAAGCATTATGTATTGCAGTGTAATGTTAAGAGATTTGCATCAGTCATTTAAAGTGAACTTTAATTTCATTTTACTGTTGCTTTATACAGCAAGAATCTTTGCATCAATCTGAAGTTTAATCTTTAATTATCATTCTTGCAGTGTCTATAAGATCTTATTATGTCACTTTAATATATCATTTATATCTTTTAGAAATAATTATCTACTATCTTCAGAAAGTACTGATATCTGTTAAATGACAAAAGTAATGAATTATATATGTTAATAAAGATAAAAATAAAAATGTTAATCTTTTTTTTGCTTATAGTGTGATCTTACTTGTTAATGAACTTAATTAGAGCATAAATCTCATATACATTCTTGTTATTCTCAATGATAAGAATTAACTTTTCAAGAATTGTCATCTTGTAAAGATTACACAACTTTATAGAATTAAGATAAGCAAATTATTGATGTTAAAGTCTATAAGTCTTGATCTTTTCATTCAATAACACAGTGTCAACATTTAAAGAGTCAGTCATAAGATTATGCTCATAAGTTTAAATATGTAAGCTTGCATCTAAAGCAGTAACAGAGAAGACAGTCTCTAAATGTAATGTGTACATTATAGATATTAAAGTAAATTCATTAAGATTCTTTGCAATGTATTTAACTATATAGACTTTATCTTACTTTAATATTTTTATTATAGTTTTGCTGTACTTATCACACATTTAAAAACAGTGTTGATTAAAGCTCTTATGCAGTTTTATTTTGCACATTTACTTTCTCAACAGAAGATTGATCTCAAGTTTAGATATGTAAAGTGTTGAACTTAATCTCACAGAATTTTTTAACTTAACTTATATAATAATTACTTCACAATAATGAGAGTATAAATGTCTCTTTTTAACTTTAATTTACTGACATCTCATTTATATAAGAAAGTCACTGAAGAGTTAAAGTTAATCAGTTATATATGAAAAGAATTTAGATTCTGTAATTCATTTAAATTTAAGCATTTTACTGACAGTCTTCTTAAACAGAGCAGTGATTTCATTGTTAGGATTTTTTTTCTTTTTAAATTTAAAGAAGAAGTCATCATCATTACTGTTATTAATTTCTACATCAAAGACTCTGTATCTCTTTTCTTTTTCTTTATAGACTGACTTTCAATACAACTTAACTGCAGTCAATCTATGCAGCTTAATTACAGTCAATCTATATATCTTCTTTTAAATATTTTGCTTAACATCAAAAAGAAATTCACAATCTTTAATGAAGTAAGAGTTGTTGCAAAGAAAGTACTTAATAAAATAATAAGAAAAATGATTACTGTCTGAGCTGAATGATCTGTAATAATGTTGCTTAATATTAACTATATAATAATTTAATGAATTGCAGTTCTAATTCATTAAACATTAATTTCTCTTCTATTTATCTATTCACAAAACAATGACAGTCTCATCAATCTTAAACTGTGTCTTTTTTTTTAAAGCTTTTATAAATCTTTTCTGATGTCTAAATTGTTCTGAACATTGATGACATTACAGATTACAATATATTTAACTGATAATGCTTAAAGCAGTATTTAAAATCATTGTTTTGATTTAAATAACTTAATTATGTCAGACTGAGTTGCAGTGATCTTTTTGCTAAGTTTACTTAAATAAATTTATACTTCTTCAATAAATATATTCTTTAACATTTTATATTCAACAAACTCTGTTAAATATTGTCTTTCAGTCATCTGCAGCTTCTTTTTATACTTAAACTTTAATATATCTTAAACATTCTTTGTGTTAATTTTATCTGTCAGATATTCTTGATCATCTATATTTATGCAAATAATAAGTTAATATAAAGTCTTTACATTAATTTTCTAATTTTTAAAGCTGAGACTGCTGAGAAAAAATGAGTCTAAAAATTCACTGATTAATATATTAACTATTAAGATTTTAACAACATTTTATAGATCTTCTTCTATCAATTATCTTCTTATAAGAATAAATCATTGATTGCAGTTCTTCTAAGTAAGAATTAAGATAAGTTATTGCTTTATAAAGAAGTCATTGAAGTTTATGATGATGATAGTTGACATATAGTATAAGAAATGAATAAAGTAAAATAACAATATATATATTGAAGATAATATAAGTAAAATAAATAAAAAGCTTTTATATCTTTTATTTTGTAAAACAGTAATGCTTATTTATCTTAATGACTTATATTAAGTTATTAAAGAACAGTACTCTTTGAGTAACTATAAATGCTGATTTTTGCTGAAATTAATTCTTTATAAATCTTTTAAATTAAATATACTCAGCTATTGCAGAATAGTGCTTTCTGAGCAATTATAAATGTTAATTTTTGCTGAAACTGATTCTTTATAAATTTTTCAAATTAAATATACTTAGCTACTGCAGAATGCTGATTTTATTAAAATTAGATTTATTATAAATCTCAATAATTAATGATACTGCTAAAGTTAAATTGACTGTGAATCTCAATAACTGATATACACAGCTATTGTCAGTATACTAATTCTGTTAAAGTCAGATTTATTATAAATCTCAATAATCAATAATACTGTTAAAGCTGAATTAACTGTAAATCTTAAAAGCTGATATACTCAACTACTATTACATTAAAAGTATACACTTTCTCTGAGAAGCTTTTTGCTAACTTAAGCTTATAATTTATTAAAAGAAATGAATATTCATACTATATTATACTGTTTAGTGAAATCTCTAAACTGTGTTGTTTATGAGCACATCTTGATTAAGAGAGTTACAGAAAAAGTAAAAAAAACATTAACTGCAGTTAATGTAAATAAAGTCTTTATTTAGCTCTTGATGCTAATTTTATCTTGCTTTATAGAAGCAGCTAGAACATCACTTCTCAACATTTTTTTTATTTTATTTAATATATTAAATTATCTTTTATCTTTTCTGTTTTACAAATCTTTCTAATCTTCTTCTTTATCAATTTCTTCTTCTTTTCAATCTCTATTTCATGACTGTTAACAACCTTAATTTAATCATCAATTACTTTTATAAAAGTGCTTTCTTTATTTTTATCTTTTATCATCAAAGAAATTAATTCTATCTTTTATTTTTCAATTAAAGTCTTCATTTTTTATTATAAATACTGATAATCTCTTTTTATCTCTTTAGCAAGCTGTGTTCTAACTTGCTTTCAGAACTTCTTGATATTTAAATTATATATTAATTTATTTTTTAAATATATTTACATCAATGTAATATTCTTATCTGATAACAACTTAATTCTGTAAAGAGACTGAGCAAAAGAAAGAATGAAAATCTTAATAATCTTAGTGATCTTAATGTTAAAAAGCATAATTGATTGAATACAGTAGAAGATTAAAATAAAGTTAATTAATATTAAAATTGATGTTGAAAGAGTTTGAGAGAGAATAGATGACTGTGAATTGTTTAAGAAACATATAGAAATCATAAATTAAATAAATTATTTAATAAAGACTTTAGCTGAAGACTTAAAGAGACTTTAAACATTAGAAAAGTTGATTTGTTGCTTATATGAAGTCATTATTTAAGTTATTTATATGTATATAAATCAATTACATCATCAGCAGCATGCAGAAGACTTATTGTTGACAAAGATTTGTTTAATTTATCTATTTAATTTTATTGATAAGATTTTAATCTGAGTTGTGACTTAATTCTTACTTATAACTGTTATAAGCAAGAATCAAGTTCTACTCTCTATGACTGCCTGAAAGAGCTGTCTCTAGCCTGATTAAGAACTTGTTTAAGAACTTTTTTTGTGATAAAATCTTTCTATTTGTCAGATCAACATTTGCTCTGATCTGAAAGGCATCTTATCTTAAAAAGTTAGTTTATGCTGACCTAAAACTCTCTTTTTCTCTCTGTCATGTTGGAAAAAAAACACCTTCTTTAGCTTAAAATGAATTTTTGAAATAACTTCATTAGAATTACATTAAATAAGCTTAAAATCTAATCAGTAATTCTTCTTATTGTGCTTTATAACTTGATATAAATCACAATGTCAGAACTTTCATAATCAGCAGTAAATGTACAATTCTTCTCTTTATTAAAGCACATCACTCAATTAAAACATGAAGCAACTCAACTTTAAATCTTTATAAATTCAAAGATCAAGAAAGACAAATTTAAGAAGATTCTTTAATGAATTTACATTAAATTCTTTGTTAAATCTATTTAAAACTTTATAAAAAGAGTTTTAAATCAATTTAAAACAGTTTAAATTGTAGTTGATCTGAAAGCTTTACAATAAATCATGAACACAATACAACACAATATCACAGTTACAAAGAACATTTTAAAGACTTTTATTAACAAAAACTCTGTATTGCAATTCTTCATCATTATAAAATATAGATACACACATATTTAAGCTTAAATGACAGTAAATATATTATCATTCTTAACAACAGTGTTTTTTTCATCATCATTTAAAGAAAGAAGCATCATCACAGATCTTTTCATATTTAATGATTACAGAATTGTTATTAAACTCATTAACACTGTTTTCATTAATTATTGATGCACTCTCTTATTAATCACACTACACAACTGCATTAACAGTCATATCTACATCACTATAAATTAAAACATCATTACTATTAAGATTGTAACTGTTAAGCAACTGAAGTCAGATAATTTAACAATATATGCATTTATAATGACTGAAAAAGAGTCATTACAAGGTAACATTAAATGAATTACATCTTTAGAAGCAGGCAGCAAGATAATTATTATTATTTATGATGTCATTGTGCACAACATATTGATATAAAGCATCAAAATGAAAGATCAGTAAGTCATAATGATATATATATAGACAGAAAATTATAAGATTGAAGTTAAGAAAAATATCTTAATCAATTATATAGAATGACTGTGCAGCTTAAAATGAGCAGTAGAATTTATGATGATAAAATTTATAAATGCAGAATACATCAATTTAACATTTTAAATCAGATTGATTTGAAACTCTGAGTATAAGAAGACAGAGTTATATAATTGAGTTTGTTGCATTTAGAAGTGCTTTAAGTGTTATAAGTATGATTATATAAGTGCTTAATGTAAGAATACTTAAAAATGCAGTATATATATAGAGAGTTATAGATTTAAGAATTGTCTCTTTAAGAATTTAGAATTCAACATCAGAAAGTGTGTAAGCTGTGAAAGCTTATATAAAACATAGAACAATAAGTATTCTGAGTTTTAAAAAGAGACAGTGTGCATATAGATAATATGCAACATTAAGCAGACTCAGTAACAGATATTAATTTAGACATTAATTATTAAATTTAAAGAAGTCACACTCTTAAAGACAGCTAATAGTGAAGTCAGTAAGATTAACATTAATAGTTACAGCAAAAGCATTAACAGCAACAACAGTGACAACAGTGACAGCAGCAGCAATATTAGTGAGAATGTAATATTTACATTATATACAACAATAAGTAGTGATCATGAAATCATTAATGAACTTTATTTAACAATATTTAAGATTCTTATAAGAATCTCATCAATTCTGACATCAGCTCTAAAGACATTCATTAATGAAAATGAAAAGTAATTAATATCATTTACAAAAACAGCAATTACAGATGTAAATTGAATCTCTTTAAAATTAATGAATGAAAACAAATCTAAAAGAATTACAATTAGATCTCTGAAAATGTGAAAGACAGATGCTGCAATAAAGACAGTAATAAATTATTGAAGCATTAAATTCTTTAAATATTAAATGAATTTAAAGAGCAGTTAAACAACAGAAATTGAAAATGTCTTTAAGTAGAACTCAGTGA
>JAABUJ010002227.1_pt1 | contig 24707 bp, 23 predicted proteins | sample 5559131 | NCBI WGS metagenome assembly JAABUJ01 (sample SAMN10711875, study PRJNA513366) | rock metagenome | isolation source: Antarctica rocks | place: Antarctica: Victoria Land, Mt New Zealand nord | collected 2016-01-07
TACAGAATATGATATTCACATACAATTTTGTGTCAATAACTCAATATCAAAATATTATTATCATATTATAAAACATAAACACCTTTTCAATATAACTCTTCATTTATACTATTTACATCAAGACTTAACTTAAATCTTTTAAATATATTTGTTATAAGTCTTTATCAATTTCTATTGTGACAATATAACTATCAAAAGTAAAAGCAATGAATTATTAATGCATTCTTAATGCATTAGTAATCATTTCATTTCTGTGACTGTTCAAACTGCTGAAAGTTTTCACAGATTTCATAAATCTGTCAGCACTCTGTAAAATGTTAATAATACATTTAAAATATATGACAAAAAGTTTAAGCTTACTCTTCTTTGCTTTCTTGCAGTCATCACATGTCTTATGATTGACAGCAAGTCTCAAAGTTTTCTTTATGATGACAATTGAAGACTAATATATTAGTAATATATTTAGAATAAATAAATAATCTATTTATCTTTTCTTTCTTTATCAGACACAGCAGCAGCTTTGAGTTCACAACAAAAGTAGAGTGACAAGAAGATGACTGAGATGCCTGATGTGTAAGATGTATTAATAATATGTCTAGAATAAATAAATATCAGATTATTATTTCATTCTGCATTTCTTCTTCTGCAGACTCAGTACTGAAAGTTTAAGATGTAATAAATGTATTAATAATATATCTAGAATAGATAAATATCAGATTATCATTTCATTCTGCATCTCTTCTTCTGCAGACTCAATACTGAAAGCCTAAGATGTAATAAATGTATTAATAACATATCTATAATATATTAAAGTAACTTATCATTTCATTCTGTATCTCTTCTTCATTATCAGAGCTCAAAAGAATAGAAGTTATCTAAATCATTACATAAGCATTAATAATATATCTGATATACATTAAAGATATATTACTCTTATTTCTCTCAGTTCTTGCTCTGTCACTGTGTAAAACTCAACAGATAAATTCTTTATGTTCTGCATCATCTGCTTAAACAGTTCTGTAAATTTATTAATGTATTTATAATACATTAATATCAATATGAGATTGTCAACTTACTTTTAACTTAAATTCTTTTCACATTTATAGCAGACTCAGCTCTGATTGATTTTGCTCTGAATTCATGATTGATTAAATGCTTTCTGAGATTTTCAGTATTGAAAAATTGTCTTTAATATGTTGTTAATATGCATTTAATATATTTCAGATATATTAAATATTAAATATATTATCTTGTTTGAGCACATCTCTGCAGCTATGCTTGCATCATCACTGTTGACATTAAATTGACAGAAAATCTTTTCTGAAAGAACAATGACTTGATTATTAAGCTAATATATCTTTAATGCATTAGAGAATATTTACATCAAAATGTTAAATACATTAAAAATGTATTAGTCTTCTTCTTTACTCACATCAAGATCATAATAGGGCAGGCCATCAGAATATAAGTTATAGCTAAGATATTTCTAGAAATTTATTAGTAATTCATTAGTAAAACATCTCTCATACAATGTAGTTATAGTTTTTATCTTCATTGAATGTAATGTGAAAGAAACATAAAGGTGAATTGACTGAGAAAATCATTTATGATGATTAAGTAAGAAATTAATAATTTTAAAATCTAAAGTTAAGTGATCTGATTTCATTAAGTAAGATATATTCACAATATATTTCAAATATATTAATCAATTATTTTCTTTGTCTACTGTCAAATGTCAATCAAAGCACTATTTGCAGCTCAGTAAAAAGACTAGACTATCTTTAATATATTAGTAATGTATTAAATCTTGTTCTCATTCTCATCTTTATCTTTCTCATTCTTTAAATCAACAAACTTCTAAAAGTTATTGCAAACAGCATAAATCTGTCAGTATTCTGTAATGTATTAGAAATACATCTTAAATACATACTGAATGAATTCAATCTACTGTGTTTAGTTATCTTACACTCAGCACAACTGTTATGCTTAAGAGTTAACTCAACAATCTTCTTCATTGTCATCATTAATGACTAATACATTAGTAATGCATTTAAAATGCATTTAACATATATTTATATCTTCTCTTTCTTTATTGTTAAAAGTGCTAACTTCTTTTTTTCTATCTTTGTCATCATCAACATTCATTTTGCTCAAGTAGATGTCACCTAATACATTAACAATGTATTTCAATGATTAGAAGAATCTGTGATTAATATGTTCAGAATGCATTAAAGATGTATTATTAACACAATATCTTTATCTTTCTTTACTGTTACTGAATCTAAGTCATATTCTACTGAGCCTTCATCTATATGTGTCATCATCTTTTTGAACAGTTCTAATACATTATAAATACATTTAGAATATATCTCATTTCTATAAAAGAAATTTATTCACTTTTGATGTTTCTTTTCTTCAATAGTGATGCAGAGCCAGTCTTTGTTGAAATGACTTTCACTTTATGACTATTTAGATGTTTGCATAGATTACTGATGTTGAAGAATCTTTTCTAATATATTGTTAATACATTATCATCATATGAGTAATGCATCTATGATTCTCACTATAATCAGACACATTTCTGAAGTCTCTGATCTTTTATAGTTCACATTGAGTCAGCAAAATACTTCTTCTGATATTATGATAATTCTGTCTTTCTAATGTATTCAGAATACATTAGCAGTTGTTAAAGATTGATTATAATGCATCTATAATGTATTTAAAATACATTATTCACACTGATGTTCTACTTATCTCTTGATTGAAAAATGGCAAGTCAGATGAACACATAGTGTGAGTAAGATAATGCTGAGAATACATTAACAATATATTCATTATATATTGCAAGGAAGGCCTTATGTTCAACATTGAATCAGATATGAAGAAAAGATGAAGAATTTGACTGTTAGAAAAGCTGTTAAGCTTCTCAATTTAGTGAATTAATTATCTTAGTCAAAAAACCTTATAGATCACTTATTAGCTTCACAAAAAACCTTAAAGTTCAGAATTAGTGTAGGACCATCTGAGGTTTTAGTGAGACCATCCAACCTGTGTCCCGCGTTCTGCGTGGCCCAGAATTACCACCGGCACTGTAACGGGCGTGGCTAGCGAGATACGTACTGTGTTCCAAGGTACATATCCCATCCGAACAAAGTCATTGCTCATGCAAAGTGAGGAATTGTCCATGCAACCAAAAACCTACGATAACGGCATCTACGATTCATGGAAACGCTTCACGTATTTACTGCCCCAACGTCCATACATGTACTACCATAAGCATCTTCCTGCCACTCAATCAAGCAAGCACAGTACGAGGACCAGCGACGGTTGTGTGAGGTGTATTGCGCATGTCGGCATAACATTAACTGCTCTGCTCAAAGCGACTAGCTGGGTGGAAATCCAGTGCGGAGAGAGATATGGACTCCTCAGGCTCCGGGTTGACGCGGAGGAGGGGCGCTGCCACCGGTTTGAGTGCGGACGGTGACGACAACGAAAACGGCCGAGTGAGCTCACCGATTCCGAAATCGGCGCAACCCGGTGAGAGCCGAGCTCCAGAAACGTCGTATACGGGTGGGGAAAATGGGCACAAGATTGCATTTGACCCGCGGGATATCAGCGAAAGTGAGGAAAGAAGCAAGCAGCCCAAGTTGACGTTGATGGAGGAGGTGCTGTTGTTGGGGCTTAAGGACAAACAGGTGCGATCATGGAGCCTCTCACCACAATGTGGTTCCGAGAAGCTGAGCTATGGCATACATAGGGCTACCTGTCGTTCTGGAATGACAACATATCATATGCATTACGGGGGTGTATAGTGATCGAGCTCGCCTTTAGAGGCCGCATCAGTATGCAGAAAGACTCGTCCAGGCGGCGGTTTCCCCTTGCGGATCGAGTCATTGAAGTCATCGACGACACGCTGACGGGCGAAGTTCTCTTGGACGAGGCGTTGAAGATGATGAAGTCGAGCGAGAAGATGAGCGTGAGTTCTTGGATTGACCTCATGAGCGGTAGGACCCTACAAGCCATCTGATGATGCACACACGGAGGCTGACATCATGGTCATATTTCAGGCGAGACGTGGAATCTGATGAAGATTGGATATCAGTTGAAACAGGTTCGCGAGCGGTTGGCCAAAGGCCTGGTCGACAAAGGCATCCTGCGAACCGAAAAGCGTAACTTTCTGCTGTTTGACATGGCGACACACCCAGTTGCCGACGGAGGCGCAAAAGATGAGATCCGACGACGGGTGCGGAACGTGCTGACGAACCGGACGGTCGTGTTGCCGGCGAGCCAATTTCTGCCCGAAGGTTTGGAGTTCAGGTATCTGCGGACGGTGTCGATGGTGTGCGCCGCATACGCCGCCAACGTGCTCGAGAATGCAGTGGCAACGCTGGGTCACGAGAGCAGAGAACGGGCGTTCGCGCAAGTGGACGAGCTTCTGGCCGAATACTCGCAGTGGCCGTTCGGCAAAAGGGCTGGCGGCTCTCAAGGCATCGGGGCCAATCTGGGGCAAGTCATCACGGACGAAGTCAACGAGAACAAAGATAGGGAGTTGCAAATGGAGGTACGTCAGTATGGAGCCCCTGCCTGTCGTCACCCTCACGGGCATATCGACCCGGCTACTCTTGCATATGCAAGCACGATTGACCCTCGGGATAGGTGGTTGCCGCGTGTCTGGGTGTGTTCACCCGGCTGGACTCGCTGCTCTGAAACTCATTCCGGACCTGGTCAGTGGAGGGACCGAGAGAGAGGTCTCCAGGGCAAGTCGGTGGGATGGTGGGGATGGTGGGATGGCGCCAGTCATGTCTGTTCGATGACAGGTGCGGATTTGGGGGGTTGTATAAGCGCGATGAGAGTTTTGATTCAGAAAGCCAAAACCCGGGCAAGCAGAAGCAGAAGCAGAAGCAGGTTCCGCTTTCAGGTATCGGACACGAGAGTCTGGGAGTCGGACAACGGACCGGGTGGGCTATATCGAGAGGGCAACGGTTCGGTCTTATGTGAGACCGAGTGACGATAGCTGGAGTACGGGTCCGAACAAGGTGATGTGATCTTTTGTGCGTTCTACATTAATCTTGAAATAATGAATGTGGGCGTGAAAAGCTCTGCGGTCGCTTGATCGACCTGGCCAGTAGAGGTTCCTCAATAAAGTACGTACCTATGATACCGTAGGTAAAGTAAGGTACCTAATGTAAATAATACGGTGTTCCTTGGCTAAAGTTACAGGAAAATAAGGTACCGTATGGTAAGGTAGGTAGATATACTAAGGTACTCAAGGTATGGTATCGGATGTACTTTGTAAGATACACCCCGTAAATGGTAATAGGAGCACTTTTTGGTTCAATGATTTGTCAAATTGCTTTTGATCCCTTCCAGTGCGCTTAGGTACCTATATGTACCTAGGTACCTTTTTCCCTTCCATGGGGGTCGGAAGTCTGTGCACTGAAGGCGGGATGGGATGGGATGGGATCGACAACGCCAAAATGAGATTTGAGATCTGGAATCTGAGATCTGAGATCTGAGATTAGCGATGCGGCACCTTTGCTGATACCAATAGTAACGCTGATACTGATCTGATACCGATACCTACCTAAAGGTACCTAGCATACGGAGACATACTACCTTAGGTACATTATCTGACCTCCGCTACCCGCTACCCGCTACCCGCTTCCTTGCCTTTACATGTACGAGTTACCTGTCCTCCTTACCTTCTCTCCACCTTATCATACCTTACCAACCCAACTTGCCCTTACCTCCATCTTCTGGGAGCAGCGATCTCTCAATCGTCGGAAGAGTGCGGGACGTGAAATGGTTGGTAACTACGGTAGGTACCTTAGGGTATAAGGTACCTACTCGACTACCTTATGGCTCGATGCATACACGTGTTCCCACCGTCCTCGACCAAGGTAAGGTAGGTAAGATACAGTACCACCTATTTTCGCGCCAGCAGGAAAGGGGGCAGAGTGATGGCTTGCCTTTGCCTTTGCCTAAGGTACAGTACGTTAGTACTTCCTTATTACGGCACAATGTCCGGCTTTCATTTTCCAAATGACTTGGGTTGATTTAGGTATTTTATGCGGGATTGGTCGAGCCAATGAGCGTCAGAATCTGAGTTGTGGCTTGACTGGGGCTGGATTACCGGTGGTGGTGGTCTCATCGACGATCCATGACGGAGGCCGGATTTTACTTTTGCTTTTGCTTTTGCTTTTGCTTTTGCTTTTGCGTTTATGCTCGACGGAGAGACCGCCGATGGGGGGCACCTACCTCGGTACCTGTGTAAGTGAGGGAAACGGCACGAATGCCCACTGGATGCCACTGGCATTGAGGCCACTCGAGGATGCTTCACGACGTCAATCGGCTCGACGTAGAAGTACCTTACACTTACAGTACCTTAAGTGAGGCGTGTCGACGTCGCACATGGCCAAAGGTTACCTGGTAGGTACAAATAAGGTATCAATACCCTTACCATACCTTACCTTAGCCACCTGGTAGTACAGACGGCTAGAGGCAGGTTCAATGTTCAATTGAGATCTTGGATTGCCGAGCCAAGATCGATCTCTACCTTATCTCAATCTGGCGTAACGTTCATGGGTCTCACGCCTCACACATCAGAGGTGGCTGTCGGTACCATACCTAAGGTAAGGTAAATAATGCAATGGTCGATAAGGTACCTACCTTACCAGGTACGGTATGCATGGCATTCTCAAATCCCATCCTCCCCCATCCTCCCCCATCCTTCAAGTCTCTCCAAGTCACCTTGCCTGTAGTGCACGTTGAGTGGGACCTGGCGCTCGTTGGCCATCCCTTTTTCGACATTGATATTGACCGGTACCGACCGGTGTGCTGGCGTCAAGCTGACGAAGAGCAGCAGCATAAACGCCAGATTCAACTGAGGTGGCGTAAAGGTAAGGTCAGGGGTAGCTGATGTGACAGATCTCTGACCCTCCTCACCCTTTTTTCGAGTCAGCTCTGGTGTAGAAGGAAATTGAGTACCTTAAGGTATGGTAAAATAAGGTATCTGTATGCACCTAATTTTGCACTTTCCATGTACCCGACGGCTGTGAGGATGACGAACCATTCAATCTACAGTACCACAAGTACTTATATAAAATACAGTATCTTTCTTTACCTTACCTCAGGTCCCTTAGGTACCTTAAGGTAAGGACCGGGAGGTATTGCGTTACACGCTGCAAGTGATTTGATGGGATCAGATGATTTAACTTTTACCATATCATCCTTGTCTTCCTTCACGAGCGCTGTCGGAGAGAGAGGGAAACGAGGTACTGAGGTAAAGGGTGCATCTGTGAAGGAGCTCTTTCCCGTTGCCACCCCGTTGGGGGTCATCCAGTCATCTCATTCGTTGTAATTCGTACTTAAGGGCTTTTAGGTTTGACTCGGCAATCTGGGAAAGCAGGAGGCACGAGATCGGCAATCGGCGCTAGAAAAACACTAAGGCTCGTCAGGGAGTAGGTATCGACAGACTTGGCAAGATTGGCGTCCGTTAGCGCGGATCCGACGGAGCCCAGATACCTTACCTACCTTACAGTTGTATGCGACCGAGGTGTGGGTGGTATGTGGGTGGGTACTGTAAGGTAACGGTAACGTGAGTTGAGATGCCATCTTTTGCATCCTTCATCCACATTCCTTGCTCCACATTCCCACTCTCTACTACCAGATAGATAATTCGTAGTACTCGCTCGCCGGCCCCTTGGTTGACTTTCTTTTCCCGGATGTTCTCCTGCCCGTCTGCACTTAAGATTGACCGGTAGAAATCAGGTAGGTACCTTAGGTACAGTAGGAGGGACCTTACCTTAGGATATACCTTACAGTACCTTAGTGAGGTCACGAAGTCAAGGTACGTTACTGTACCTTACCTACCTTAGGTAGTAGGTACCTAGGTTCTCTTAGCGATCCGGTGTGCTTAGCTAAGCTAACCCATTTCAGGGAACAGCCTGTCCCCCCCGAGCCGTCACTTGTCCTTATCATCCACCCCGTTCCCCTCTTTTTCGCCAGAAATCCCTCGTTCTCTTGAGAAACTCCCATCTAGAAAAGAGACTCGATCCAAGAAGTGGAAATGTCTAATTATTGAGCTTTTGTTGGAACCTCCGATTTACCCTACTGTTGTTCCCCGTCTATTTCTTCGTACCTTCAAACAACAACTCTGATCTTCGGAGAGTCGCGAATAATCGAGCATCGAGCACCGAGCACCGGCACTAAACGTTAACTGTTCCCTTAACGTTAACTTTCCTCTTTTCTCTTCCGCCACCGAGATCGATCCCTCGGTCCCCAGATCTGACCATCGCCAAAGCCTGCCATCGACAACTCAAATAATTCAATTAAATTATCGTCACCCTCCCACCCCCACATCTATATCTTTTGTTTCTTCTGTCTCGTTCTTCTCCAAAACACCTGTCGCATCACAACTCGATCGCTATCACTCGACTTCACTTTGACCTCAACAGTACTTGTTGTTATTGTTATTGTTGTTGTTGTTATTGCTGTTGCTGTTGTTGTCCACCCCTCATTGAGGACTGAACCGCCGAAATCGGTGGTGGAGTCGAGAGTTCCTCAGCGACGTCACCGCCCTGATCGAGATCCTCTCGCCTACATCCGTTTTATTCGGAGTTTCTCTAGAGTTATAGGTTTATCATCTACTTCTGGGCACTCACCACCGAATTGCTTTCGGTCATGCCTCCTCAGCGCACGATCCCGCCTGCAAAGGCCGTCAAGACGGAAAGGACACATGAAGAGAACCAGGAACGGTGCGCTTGTCGGACTTGACTGGCGCAAGCAAGCAGCTGACGGTTGCGTAGAGCGTACATCGCCGCTTCGCGACGGAGCGATCGAAGCCTCGAAGCGCGTGTGGAGTCGGCTCGACGGGCGTCGGAGATTCACAAGCGCCGCACCGGCCGCTCGCTGCGTGTCACCGAGCAAGATGTCGTGAACGAAGAGATGTACGAAGAAGAGGACGATGACCTGCCGATGCAATACAGACGCCTCACGGCCCACCTGCAGACGGGCTCGGCCGACTTCAACCGGAGGTTGGCCGCCTATCTGACGAATCATGTGGCTATGAGGAGCGCGCTCGACCAAGCCATCACCAATACATACGCACAACAGTATCCGAACGCTCCTCATTTCGCACACAATCAGCCCATGTTCACGTCACCGATGGTGCCCCAAAGCATGCCGATGCAATCCCCGCAGACCTACCGACAGTCACCGTATCCCACCCCCAACACTCCGGGCTTCCGACCTCAGCCGCATGCGCGGTCCGCGTCTCTGGCCGCGCCACAGGAGCTCGCCGGCTACGGCCCGAACTCCTCGCATCCGAGCCCGGTTCAGCCCTCCAGCCAGCTTGACCACCGGCGGATGTCCATGCCCCCCGCGCTCGGCTCCGCATCCAGCCCGACATCGACGAAAACGCCTCAATCCTTACACACGTCACAATCCGACTCGGCGCCTCCACCGGCAGCCTCTTCGTTCCATCTGGCGCCCCACGCACGACAGCCCCTCCCACAGCAGCACCCGGTCCAGCTGCAGTCACCATACGGTCTGGGTGGCCTCCCCGACTTCAGTAGCCCCTTCACGACTTCCTTGCCGATGGAGTCGCAGATGCTCCTGGGTCCAACGCTCGATCCCAACGATCCGCTTACTGCCATGCTCATGGCTGGCAGCGATGCAATGATGCCGCCCTATTACAATTTCGGCCCCACGGCGTCGATTTCAAAGCAGCGCAATTACCATCCGTCCTACGACGGCATGAGTGCCACTCTCGCACCCAGCGCGCTGGACATGTCGCCGGATCACTTGAGCTACACGGCTCCGTCCACGACATCGAGCGAATCTCTTGCCACGCCAACCTTCAACTTCAACTTGGATGGCGGTCTGGGTGACCTCAAAGCCGCAAGCTTGACACGGTCGAACAGCACCCAGGGTAGCGGTGGCGTCACCCCAGCCATGGATGGGTGCTGGGACGCCTTCATCAATGGAAACTCGTGGGAAGAAAACGCAACCTGATAGGACAAACCTGCCCGCCAATCCACATTCAGTCTACCCCTCTGATTGTCGCTCGTGGCCTTTGATCTGGCTACACGCGATGTTGACGTCGAGCTAGGAAGAAAAGGCGTCATGGCGTTCAAAAACTGGACCATCCACCCACGTGATGAGTCGGAGTATAGCGGCGTACGTGACGGTGAGGCGCCAACAACCTTGTCGTCTTCGGTGGCGGGGAAGCAGACTTTCGATTTGAGGCAGATACTAAGTTTTCGGTGCTATCAAAGACCACTCTCCGCACATCCTACATACCAACAAGCATGACACAATCGTCCTGAGGTGGCGTTTTGATCTTGTCCGCTGTTGTCGCATTCACTTCTTTTTCACGGAGGCTTGTCTAGCGTCTTTGAGCTCTTCTGTAGACCTTGAAAAGGAACTTCCGGGGGTAATCTGATCTCATTGGCGATTTTATTCCAGCAAGCAAGCTCTTCCAATGTACAGGCGTGTTAATCGCTAGCCGGAATTTGCGTATGCGGTCCTTGAGTTTGTCGTGGATGTATTGTGTAACCAGATCGTCGACGACATCTGTTATATATCAAACAGCTGAAAACGTTAGAGAAAGCTACACGCGCGCGAGCATTCGCGCAACGTGTCTCGTACCAATCTCTGCTGCAGTCACATCGCGATCCCGACACCAAGCTGCCTTGAAACACCAAATCCCTTCACATCTGTCACAACGTCGGCCCGCCGTTCATTTCATCTCTTTTCCTTTGGATTGTTTGACGGTGAACATGGGAGTAAGGATGGAGGCGGAGCATGGGAAAGTAGGCCGAGAAGGAACGAGCTCACCGAGAACATTACTGTAGAGCGGCCATAGTCACGGCAAGTACGAGGTACCGATGCAGAAGGTGTATGGTACAAGATCCTAGAGCTATCACGAGCCATTCCCATTCCATTGCAACCCATTTTCAACAGGATAAAATTCAGCCCTTGGGCGCGTCCGTCAACGGTACATACCGAACGCCGTACAACCTCTCCCTCTCCACCCGCCCGTCCGCCTTCTTGTCGATGACCCAGATATTCTGGACCAACATTTCCTCGACGGGGATGAACATGCGGCCGGGCGCCTTCAGCTGCTCGATCAGCTGCGGATGCACGTCCCGGGCCGCCGCCCCGACGTGGATGGCATCGTACGGCCCCCCTTCGCGCCACCCGAGCCGGCCGTCGGCTTTGACGAAACGCACCCGCTTCGCATCCAGCAGCAGCTCCTTGCCCTCGACGCCCTTGGCCATGTTGGCGGCCGCCAGGTCCACGAGCCCCTGGATGTGGTCGACCCCGACCACGGTGCCCTCGGGTGCCACCAGGTTCGCCAGCACGTGCGTCAGGTAGCCGGAGCCGCTGCCCACGTCCAGCACGCGCGCCGACGGGTGCAGGAAGGCGAGCAGCGACTCGCACGCCGCGGCGTGCATGTGCGGCGCCGAGATGGTCGCCCCGAAGCCGATCGCTTGCGGCGAATCTTCGTACGGCGCGCTCGGTGCGTAGTGGGCGCGATCGACCTGAGGTCCCCCCCGTCGACCCCTGTCATCAGCGCCGCTGCGACCGTGATGGGAGTGGGGTGGAGGTAAAGGGTATGGTGGCGATGAGGGGGAGTGACATACCTTCAGCATGGCGTTCTTGACGCGCTCGGATTTGATCAGACCGTTGGCCGCGAGGTTGTTGACGAGGGCGGCGTTACTGGAACCGGAGCTTCGCCAGGCCATCGCGCTGGCACCCCGGCCAGCTCCACCGCCGCTGATGCGTCTGACGCTGTTGATTAGGCGCAATGTAAAGGTAGTGTCGGCGTCAAGTCCACAAAGTGCCTTCGCACCACATTCACGATCATCAAGACTCAGCTGCCGTAGTCGGTTGGTCGTGCGGCGATGCTGTAGCCTGCTGGTTTGGCGGGGTTGATATCTTAACTTTACCCCGCGCTAGTCGTTGTCCAGTATACGTAACTGTCACATGAAGATCCCGGAGAGTCTCAACACAACGGAATCGATGTAGAGTACAAAGGGAATCACCTAGGATGAGCTACACAGATTGATCGGAGGATAAATGGGACCACATCACTTGATCAGGGTAGCTGCAACCAGTCAAATGGAGAGTGCAAAGGTGCTCGTAGGTTGATCTATATATATCTCTTTTCCGGATCCAGCCTATCAAATGCCTCAATCGTCTTCTCGTACCTGAACGGCGAAAGGTAAGCTCCAGCCGGCGGGGTGGTTTGCTCGGATCGACTCACATTGTAAACACAATCCCTCCGCTCAAGATCAGCCGTGCTAATCTCGGCACCGCTCCGGACCAGAAGGTGAGAATCCCCTCATCTCTGAAAATCCTGGCTGCGCAGACAAAGCTGTTTTTGTATTCCTTCCGTGCTTCTATCGATTGCATCCTATGCCCGGTCAGTGAAGCCTCAAGTACCCAAAGCCTTTCCAAGTCGCCCGTACCGGGTTTTGATGGTATCCAAGGGTTGCGTGACGTATCTATCGAGCTCACCCCATCAGCAGAGGTCGCTTGGAGAGGAGATACCTTTGGATTCTCAGCTTCCCACGCACACTGTGATGAATCCTGCCATTCCTCCGATGCCGAACGTGCTGATCGTCCCCAGCTTCTCGCCCGGTGCGACATACCCTTGTGCGAATTGCTTCAGGGTTGTGTAACTCCCGAATCTGGTCGCCGAATTGGCCGCCTGCCGTGCCGTGGTGGGCACGAAGCCTTGGAAGAAACCCCGTATGCCGCGCTCTCGGAAAATGATGGCGGAGCCGTGAAGGAAGCCGCGCATACGGGGATTCGGAGACTTGCGATCGTCGATGCTAGCACATGATCGATGGTCTCAGCCCGGCCGGGGATTGGGAACAGACGCCCGCTGACTTACAGGGTAGTTTTAATGCTTTCGAAAGGCGTGACCGCAAGTAGCGACTCCGTAATCCCAGCCCCAAACCCGGCTATCACCGTCCGTGGTCCCGATATCCTGCCTTGCTCATCTTGCAGTAGAGTCTTGTACGTGTCGAAGGCCACAAATCCTGTCCGCCGCGGTCAGTCGACCTCTCGGATATCCACCGATCGCCCACGACGTACTTATCCCAGCTTTCAGAGAGTTCCCAATTATCAGCGTCGTGCATCCTGCGTACCAGGCTTTTCCAAAAGGCGGCCAACCCAGCTTCTGCCCGTGTGGCAATCGTCGGTTGAGCTGGGTTCGAGTCTTGGCGACTACGGAGTGACACGGTCAGGGAGCTGTGTAAGTCGGGGGGGTCGAATGAATGGACCGCTTACATTCAGCAGGGTAGGTGATTGCTGTGCCAGGTTCGAGCTCTCAGTAGGTAGCACACCACGTATTGATATCCTCATGGGTTCGTACCTATTTCGACAGCACCGGCTGTTGAACCCGCAATGATGGAACGCAAAGCACTGGGCTGGCTTCGTCAGTCACACAGGCCTGTCCAAACGTCCGAAGTCATGGCTTTAGGACCATTGCGCACCTTGTCCTTCTTTGTCGCAGTCACGGTGGCCATGCTACCCCTGATGAACGCCTAATTCCTCTATTCGCGTTGTATTTTGCTGGTGTCAGTCACGGTCATTACGGAGAGCTGGACTGACACTTGCGCAACCGACAGTCACTAATAACCTACCTAACTACCTCCTATATCGTCGAGAATGGAAAACCAGAAGCTGCACAAAAACGAAACATCTCACAATCTAGGGTTGAAAACTGTCGAGCACAAGCAATCAGAGGGAACATAAAGTTCTGTATTTTCTAAGACGATCTGCGCAGGGAGCGGTCTATACCAGCTCGACCGTGCTACTCATCGTCACACTCCTACTTGCTTTTCTATTTATTTTTTCTTTTTCCCCTGCTGGCAATCCCATGTAAAACTCCCGAGAGGTCCTAAGGGAGGAGGTAACAGTGAGACTGACAGGGATGTTGAGTACGCAAAGTGATCGCGCGCCGATCCAAACAAAGCCCCCAAGTGGACACCTTCCACTGCTCTTGACCATGAATGAATAAACGCTTGGAAAGTCTTGCCTTTGGAGCGACGAATTCAGCTGGAATTCGGAGGCGTATCTGAAGGTCATCACAACTGCCCAGTGCCGATATTGAGTGAGAGCTTTCGTCGTAAAACTTCCCTCAGCACAACTTCGGTCCATGCCATTAATCGATGATAAACCTCGTCCATCATCATCATTTAGGCCACACCACACCATCTTGATAAAAGCGAGACCAGCCAGCCCAGGTACAACAAGCGATATTCCAAATAGATGGGAAAACGAAACACCATAACACCCGCCCGCCAGAGCAAGAGCAGCTTCGCAAGCTGTACTGCTTCGTCGTGCTCCAGACACCAAACAGGAGCAGTTTCGAGGTAGCACGGCACGAGGTGCTTGAGACGCGCTTTTAAACCAGCAAGACCTGAGATATGTTACAGATCGGATCGTACAACCGTGAACCCGAAACCCGAAACCCGAAACCCGAAACCCGAAGTAAGCCCAGTGAGATCGACCTGATTGAAAATCTGCTGTGACCGATCGCTAACGGAGGCCTAATAATGGGAGAGAAATATGCGCAGTATCGAGGACCGACGGTCATCGTTGAAGAGACGAGAGTGAAAAGGAATTCCGACAAGTTGGTCAACAGTACCACCACTCCAGCAGCTTCTGAAATCTGTGTTGATCGAGACTAGGAAGCCTTTGGGGCAGAGTCTGGTCTACCGTGTTGAGGAGTGTAGCCATTCTGTCCGTTGGGCTGCCCTTGATCTCTAGAGAGCCCCCGTCGTTGACCCTGATACTGGCCTTGATTTGGTTGATTGCGTTGAAACCCTCCCTGCTGGCCTCCATCAACCCGACCTTGCCGTTGGCCATACTGCCTACCGTTACTGGAGCTGCTCTGGGTTGGCAGCTGAGTGTTTCCAGTACCATGCTGGTGCTGGCCAGGCGCTGGACGTTGCGCTCCCACGTTGAAAACGGGACGTGGAATATTCTCGGGTGCGTCATAAACATAGAGCTTCTTGTCAATGGCTTGTGGGATCGGCTGAATTTCGGTACCGAGCTCCTGTTCGATTTTGTATAGATTGAAGCGATCATCCCAGTTGATCAGATTGATTGCTAAACCCAGATGCCCATACCTACCCGATCGACCGATACGGTGGAGGTATGTCTCCGCATTCTTGGGGAAGTCGAAATTGATGACAACATTGACGGCTTGAATATCAATACCGCGAGTGAGCAAATCTGAACAGACCAGGTTTCGGCAGACACCGTTCCGAAAGTCATGGAAGACGCGGTTACGATTTCCCTGAGGCATCCGCGCGTGAGAGTAAAAGCAAGAATATCCGAGCTCGGTGATCTTCTTAGCAAGTAGTTCCACACGGTTTGTGGAATTACAGAAGATGATGGACTGATTGATCTGGAGTTTGGAGAAGAGCGTGTTGAGACAGTGAACTTTCTGCTTTTCCTCGACAAAAGCATAGTATTGCGTAATACCGCGAAGAGTGAGCTCGTCCATGAGGTTGATTTCATATGGATTATTCATGTGCTTATCCTACGTGACCGTCAGGAGCAAATTGCAGGGAAACAAAGATTGGGTACGTACTTTGAAAGACTTCACCACGAGTGGAAAGGTAGCGGAGAACAGCATGACCTGACGGCCTTTCGGATGGAAAGAAAGAAGCTGCTCGATGACCGGTGTAAATTCAGGCGAGAGAAGTTTGTCTGCCTCGTCCATGACAAATATAGGGCACTCTGTCAGATCGGCAACGCCTTTGCTGGCAAGGTCCAGTATCCTGCCAGGAGTTCCGACAATGACATGCACCGCCTCGCTAAGCCGGATGATGTCGTCTTTCAAACCCGTCCCACCAGTTGTTACCATGACATTGACACCCAGATGCTTACCAAGTGTTTTGCAGACCTGTGAAGTTTGTAGGGCCAATTCTCTCGTAGGTACTAAAATTAGAGCCTGTGTTTTGGAGCTCTTCGGGTTGATCCGTTCTAACGTAGGGATGACGAAAGCAGCGGTCTTGCCAGTGCCGTTCTTTGCTCTTGCTAATACGTCTCGGCCAAGGAGCGCAACTGGGATGGTTTCTTCCTGTATTGGTGACGGTTTCTCAAAACCAGCCTCAAATATCCCCATCATCAATTCCCTCTTGATATAGAAGTCCTCGAAGTCGAGACCCTTGGTAGCAGTAACATCCTGTCCAATGTCAGTCTTCCAGAAGAACGTCAAGGTCCAGTAGCACAGCGCACCTCAGTTTGGGGCCGAGCATCTTTGGCCGGGATTTTGAGTTTCTCTTTCCAGTTTGGGTCCGAAGAATCGTTCCTGTGTAGACATGTGAGACTTGTGCTCCACAGGTTTGATCTGCAATGTCTCACTCACCCAAGCTTCGTGTTGTTCAGCTGATCTGTAAGTGCAGCAGCCATGTTGGTCTCGATGACCGAAGTACTATAATTGTCTTTGAAAGCGAATTGCAGACAGCGTAAGGGCTGCAGCAGAACTGTCCTGAGGGATAGGAAGTGACAGCTCGAGCAGATAGAGTTTGGGTCAATTGCTCAGGAGTCTATCGAGAGTGCGAGTATGGAGTCCACCGCGTGTGGGATTTGATAACGGCGACGTGACTTAGGCAGTGAGTAGGGTTGCAGGCGATTTCAGCGACTCTAGAGTAGTGATTTGCAGCTTTGGATCTGTGCTCTCGCAATCTTCGGGTAGGTGAGCGCAGTAAGTACCGTGTATGGCCTTAGGTATGTTTGAGTCGAATCTGGTGTTCTGTGCTGTTTGAATGTGTAAGGTGACAGCGGAAGAAGATGAGAAGCAACTCGTATACATGTGAGGTTGAACTGTGATTGACTAGCCCAGGTCCCCTTGTGTGACTATGCCGTATTCAGTCGACGATATCTGTTCGAGCTGATTCGTGCAACAAGCGAACACTGGCACGTGCCATAACCCTTAACCTTAAGGTATTTGGACGAGTACGCGACGGAACACTCTCACCCATTACTCCTGCCAGTGCAAACATTACCTTTCGGAATAGCTGAGATTTTCCCTGATCGTCGCCACTGACTTGTAGATCCGGTCAATCTACTCTACTTAAAGTATGTATCTTCCAGGAACAAAAAGGCGCCGAAGCTATGCATTATCCCGCTAATCCATAAAACACCCTACCAATGCTTGACTCAACAGGCTTCGAAGCTTCGACACGAAGCAATTATTTATTAGTATAAGCCAACAATCGGCGAGCTCTGAGATGATGACATGTGTTATCCGCATTCGAGTATTATAGTTCAGTCAAAGTGGTTGATTCAACGCTTCACCAGCCGTCAGGATGGTATGATTGTCTGGTGTCCCAGGATGTGATAGATTGAGTCGTACCTTGATGGACACCTCCCCAAGGCAGCGGTCGATCACCATCTGACACCGGAGCCGTTGCGCTCCCTCCATCCCCGTCAATTGGTGCAATCTCCATAGGTAAGTCTCCAAGGGTCTCCGCAAGTTGTCTGCAAACGGGCTCGACAAGCTCGTCTTTGGCTTCGTCCTTGACATAAACGAGAAAGTAAGGTGTCGCAGGGTTATACACTTCTTGCTCAAATATCTCCTCGCGGTTCTTGACCTCGGTAACATAACCGTCGTTATATTTGCGCCAGATTTCCTTCGTGAAGTCGTATATGTAAATCCAGTAGTGGCCAAAGCTGACAGACCCACGGTGGATGAAGACCGACTGGAGGCGATATGGAAGACTACGAAGGTCGCTAAATTGGCTCTGGATATTTGATGTGAGATTTTTGATTTCCACCTCCACGTCTGCCAACAGAAAGAGGTGTCAGCCGGCTGTTGGACGCACCATCGTACGAATTGCGGGGAAGAGCAGTGGTGCTCACCATTGAGTTCCTTCCTGACCTCTGCAGCAACCTCTCCCATGGAGCCAAGTGTCGTCGAGTCAACCTGGATTCTGTCGTCTTCTTCAACACACTGAAGTTTGAGTAAGTAATCTTTGGTCCGCTCGAGTACCTCGGGAAGGTTGAGATGCATCTATAGACATATCAGGTTAACCTTCGTGAATGTGTGAGAAAATGGGTCGGCCTACCTCGGTATCGGTAAGGATGGCTCTGCGATTTTCAAGCTTCCTCAGCCTGGCCTTCCAGTTCCAGGATTCTTGCCGTCTTTGCATTAGCTCAGCATCTTCTCCATCCATGTACCGGTCAAGGAAGATTGTCTCCTTCAACCCGAGATGGTGATTTGACTTGAAAGAGACCTTTCTCTCCGAATCAAACTGCACCCGATGGATCTGAACCTGTAATATAGGCGGCAGATGGCTTATGGTGCTATATTGGGGTGCTTGTGCACCTTCAACATCGACCGTTTGCTCGTCGAAATAACCATCTAGGGCCGAGTATATATCGCGGGGCCCAAAGGCAACGTCGATCTTGATGTCGGAGAAGAATTCTTCCTTTGTCCGAACCTTATCATCCTTGACAATGTAAGATTTGGTCTTCCCAAAGAAGAGATTTTTGATCTCGTCGATTTGTTCACCACTCTTGTCGATACTCATGGGTTTTATGGCGCACTGGAGCTGAAAGAGTACATTGCCGACCACTTCAGTGACGTCTTGTTGGGCGCCAAGCTCTACCTCGTCCTGTACATTGATTTTCTGTTCTTCGGCCTTAGGTCTTGGTGGCACTGGTGGAGGACGGTGGGGCGGACTATCAGTCGGCGGAGTGGGTGGAGCTCCATTGACCATGACCACGTCATCAATCTCATCACTGGCTGATTTACTGCGGATTAATGTGCGCTCTTGCTCATTGATCTTGGATGGAGATGATTCTCTGAGGGCCACCTGGGGGTTACCCAGCGTCGAAGGTCGCGGTACATCAACCTTCTTGGGCGGAAGATTCTCCTTGTCCTCTAATATCCGTTGTTGCTGGTCCTCTACGACGGAGTCGATTTTCATGACGTCAGGATCTTCAGTCGCTGGTGACTCGACGAGTGTCGCTTCGCTTGAAGAATCGCCATCGCGAGCCCCATCTACGCCCGTGGTCTGGTCCGGGGCTCCTTGCTGCTTGCTAGGGTCAACATCCATTGTATGCGCAGCTGAGACGTTGATTGAATCTCCATTCGCGGTGTCGTGGCCAACTGGCGGAGGCCCCGTAGGACCCAAGACTGGCATTCCGTTGATCTCTCCTAAGGATGGACGTTTACCGGCAAGAAGCGACATCCGTCGTATATTGTCTTCGTTGTTTGAGCTGATCAGCGTGAGACGTGCCAGCTCTTGTTCCGGAGTAACAGACGGTGTGCTTGCTGCGATCATGCTCCGAAAGAGCTTTTGCAGTTCAACAACAACTATTGAATCAGCATTGCGACGGAATATTGACATGACACATCCTACATTTTTGGGCTCGCATGACTTCCTTGACAGTTACCCTTCTTGACCCGACTTGCTTTCTACTCAGACTTTCTGCATCCAAGGGCATTCTGTACTCGTCGAAAGTGAGAACCAGAACGCGTAAGGGCTTCACAGTGAAATAGAATTGCAAGAGGCTGTTGAGGTAGCATGTATTTCCAATATTTTCAAGACCAACGGGCCAGCCGGATAAGTCATGTTCTGAGGACATCAACCCGGTATTCAGAAAGCTTGCAATGAGAGAGCTGTTTTTCGATTTAGCAATTGACTTCAAGGCCATGCGCAAATCTTGAAGCTGTGAAGGAGATTCGGATATGCGAATCTCATATGTTGTCAAGATCATCTCATCGTCGAGGGTCCGATCTTCGATCCCGAGTCGATTGTACGCGTGCCCGACGTCCATCTCGACCTCCCCCAATTCGCCTGTTACTAACCAGCTCTTTAGCGCTTCGCTGTTGCGCTTTTCTGCAATCAGACTGACTGCGTTATGTGCAGTGTCTTTGTCGCTGGGATTGTCGGTAACCTGAAAGAAAGGAGAAATGTCAGACATGGTGGAGAAGCAATAATGCACGCTTAGGCAAGAAAGATAGCAAGTCTTTTGAGCTAAAGGGCATTGCATCCATATGGTCCAAATGACACACCTTGACAGTATACGTAGAGACGATAAACTCGTCAGGTGTCGTGTTATCTGCGCCAAGCCAAGCGAGTGCCTGTTCGTAGTTGGTAACGGCTGGTCTAGACGTTAGCATTGGGTCTCTTTTCTCCTGTTCAGATTGGGAAGGAGTGGAAGAGTCGAGACTGGTAGCCTAGAAAGTCAATGGGCATTATCTCACAGTTGACAGCTTCGTACTGGATCCTTGCGCTCTTGCGATCTAAGCCAATGATGCGCAGAGCGCGCCTTGTGTCTGCCTCTTGTCGTGGAGCGTCACCCACCCTGGATCGGAAACTCCCAATTATGCTCTCGTCATCTAGTTCTCTAGATCTTGGATCTAAGCCGAAATACTGGTACGCTCTTGGGATGTCTTTGCGACTGAAATAGCCTTCCGATTCCATCAGCACGGTTTTCGTGACCAACTCCTCGCTTTTTCTACCCTCGGCCAAGTCCTGTAAACAATCTAGATAGTAGGGTCCATTTCCCGGATCACAAGTCGTCTGCCGCTCGTATGCGAAGATCAACAGGGAGTCAGCGAAGTCTGACGTCGCGCCTAAACTTGCGTAGTATCTACATACATGGAGACATCAGCCATTCTGCAGACTTGCTATGAGTTCAATGCGAGGCGAAAACTTACGGATGCTCTTCGGCGGTAAGATCAACCGTACGCGAAGCAGGTGTCTTATCATCTACGGGGTATTAGCTGTACTTCGAGCCGGATCCGTGGCCGGAGAAAAGGGCCTAACAGTCTAAAGCACCCAGAGACCTCTCGATGTCTTTCAAGGATGGTAAGGGAGAAAACTGGACGCTAGCTATTCGATGTTCATTACCGGGTCTCTGAGAGATTAGTACCATCAGCTCCTTGTCGACATCGTCGAGTAGAACGCTTAGAGGCTCTTCAAGTGGATGTGTTGGCGAGATCTTGGGTTGAGGCGGCGTCCACGAACGCTCGTCATTCTGTTATTCATCAGCGAAAGCTAATATACACCCCATAGTCGTGCTTAGCAGGTCATACATCATACTCGAATCCAAGGTATTCTAGTAAATCTCGGCATGGCTGGCCGAAATCCCCAAAACATGTGACAAACTTCTTGTTCAGCGAAGCTATCTTCTTCACCTCCGGATTTCGCAAGGCATTGTTGAGATACGATCTTAGATTCAGAAGCACGTTTATTGGTAAGGGAGGGGCAATGCCCTCGAAGCGGTCAGGGGCTAGTTTCATGACGGCTTCCGCGCGTTCTTTGACCAATTTCTCATCTGTCAACAATGTTTCCCATTCCGCTGTGATGCGGGGGGCGCATATCCGGATTGTAAGGACGGCAGGACAATCGGGCGAAGAGCATTCGAATCGTTGCTGGTCTACCCAACGGTCGCCTTTACGTCCATTGACCGAGCTCTCTTGGCGGCTGGAGCTTTGTGGATGGTGGATGAAATGATGAAGAGGATATTGCGAGTTTGGGCATGGCTGCTCCCCACTTCCGGTCTTGAAGTCCACGATCAGTAGTAGATGGCAACGGCATTCGTGGCAGAACGAAGCCACCTTGTACGACGTTGCTCGCTCAGGCTTGCGGTCGGGGGCTGGAAGTTGACTCTGGTCCAGTTTTGTCATGTACTTGTGTCGACAGCTCCCTTTTGCTACAAGGGTAGGTAACATAACATCCTGGTGGTATTGCGGTGCAGGGTCCGTAAGGATATTCTGGCCAAAGAGAACTGCCCTGCGCGGGTCGTAAGAGAGAAGGTCTTGAATAAGCCGAGGTGCCGTCTTCCCTAATGGCGAGTTAGCATCCACTCCGACCTTCACTAAAATAGCACAGCACGCACCTGGCTTGGAGGAAGGCAGTGGCTCAAGCCTAGGGATTCCTTGCGCTCTGCCATTCTCTCCTAGAGCTGTGGCCAGGTTGATGGCCATAGCTTAACCACCGGGGTTCCGTCTTGCAGCAGGAATGATAGGGCATAGGGCGAAGTATGATAGCAGATCCCCTAACGGTGAATGAAATACTCGGACAGTAGACGGACTGTTGATTCCGGAAAGCTCTTGTAATTCTATGGCTCTGGCAGACTTATTTATCTACGGTCGGGATGGGTAAGCTTTGACGTCTGCATTGCGTGGGTATCTCTAATGTCAAACAAGGGAAACAAGGGCACCTTAAGAAGGTGAGTAAATGACTGAGCAAGCTCGAGCGATCGCGTCTCACTCTCGCTTCCTTCCCAACCACTTCAAGGCAATCGACTCCACCTCAACTTCCGATAAGTCGAGTCAAAACTTAGTCAATGCCACTTGCTGCTTCCTTGAAACTTCATTTTCCTCGAAACTGGAAATTGTAAAGGTGCATTGACTCAGTACACCCAAACAATCCAGTGTACTCTATATTTTCCATCGTACAAACACTACCACAACGCACACATCCAACAGCCCGTAACCGCCGATACTCCCGACATTCCTCGACTTCGGCCCACGACATACCTCGGCCAGCCACAACTCCTCCATCCCTTGACCAGTCTAGTCTAAAATAAGAAGACGTTTGCGTCCAGTCTCAAGTCTGTCGCATCAGCGCAGTTTCAGCTATACAGAATCCGTTTCTCGTAACACGAAATCAACCATGTCAGCTACTCGGCTTCGAGAGCCATCTGAGGATGTTGTTGAGAGGGTGCTACGAAGAGCTGAAGTTGCAAAGGTAGATGGTCGAAACCCATCCGCCTTCCGACACATTCACTATCATCGCTGTAAGACATGCACGAATGGACACTAATCGGCATATACCAGATGGCTCGAAAGCTGCAAGATCGTCTTGCTCTGGCCAAATTCAAAACCAAGCGTGGTTGGGAATTTCTCGACATCGATGCGATGGAACCTCACATCGAACAGGAACTGAGATTGAAGAGGCCCATGTCGAGCGCAGGAACGGTGTCTGACTCATCTTCAAACCACACCGACCACAACTACCTTCCTGACCAACTAAGCTCGCCCCCCTTGAACACTGCTGTATTCTCGGACGAGTTGTACAGGGCAGACGGGAGCAGTGGACGTCGGCAGCGAACTGCCTTCCAGTCGACCTTCATCGCACCGCACTCGAAGCCCGGCCCTAACAAACGAGCGCGGGTGCGTGCCGGATCGATGGCAGCACCGAGCAAACACGCCCCTCGAACGACATGGAAAAGCACCCACAACCTGCCCGAGTCCTCTCCCGTCTACCACCGCCAACACGCTCACTTCCCGGTCTCCCACGGCGCGAACCTGTCATTCGTCTCAACCTCCTCAACCATCCCCGACTCACCCACCTACGGCATCGGCTCGGACGGCGAAGACCAAGAACTCCCCCTGCACTCCTTCCAGCTCAGCTCCTCCCTCACCCGCTCCTCCCCGCCTCGCACCCCACCCCCGAACCGCGTCCGCGCCCCCCGCCCACGCAAGGCCAACCCCGTCGTCGGCCGCGACCCCGCCATCGGCGAAGAGGGCGCCGACCTCCTCCTCTACCTCGCCACGTCGCCCTCGCCCGCGAACCCCGTCATGCGCGCCCGCGTCGTGCCCCCTTCCACCCCGCCCTCCCACCACACCCCGCTGCCCTCGTCCATGATGTCCACCCCCGGCGGTGCCGGCTTCCTGACCGGCTTCGGCACCCCCGGCCAGCAGTTCAACTTTGCCGACTTCGTCAACATCACCCCCAGTCCCGCCCAGGGCGCCTGGGGCGGCAGTCGCACGCCGAATGTCGCCAAAACCCCACTCGCGGCCAGAGAGGCGCGCCGCAGACTCAACTTCGACTCCTTGCTTCCGCCGGCGGGTGGGAGTCCGAATCTCGCGGCCCTTGGGCGTCATGGTGGGGTTAAGGAGACGGGGCTCGGGATGGAGTTGGGTGGGGATTTGATTCCTTGATGGCGGAATCAGCTCAATGGAACGGAACTTCGGACTACTTTATTCACTTGATGCTTCGAGTCTTGCGAGGTAATTGATTACCTGTTATCTTGACGACCTTTCTCCCGTATGGAGTTATGATGTTTCAACTATCAGTGGGGGGACGTGCGTGCGGGTCTGCATATCACGGAAGGCGCAGCGCGAGGCAAGGCTGTGCGTTTACTCTCAGTAGGTATGTCAGAGTCTTTTGTTCAGGTCCTACATCATGGTACTCTATACGACGCAACGGTCGGTGAGGGTCAGGTAGTCAGCAACGCAACGCATACATGAATGCTCATATGACTCTGCGTCATCTCTGCTGTGTCCCACCTGATGATGGCAAAGTTGCGCACACCACCAACCCGACGGAAGTGGGCTATCAGTCAGACCGACGTCCTACGTACGCCCCATGGTACCCGCCAGTCTCCAAACCACGGACCACCCGAAGCCCCCACCCAGATCACAACCTCGCCTCTCCCGCGCCAGAACAGCGCACGGCAAGAACACTCGCTACTCGCCCGGAAATCCCGCCCGCAAATTATCGAACCTCGACCGCGGATACGCCAGCCTATTCTCGCTCCGATCCATCCCCGCACCATCCGGCCCACCCAACGCATCCACCACCTACACTCCACAGAACCCATCAGCCTGTCCATCCATTGCCCGCTACGACCCTGTCCGAGCCAGACACAAACACAAACCCAAACACAACGAAAAATACCACAAACAAACATACCGTAGCAATCAAACTCCC
>JAABUJ010002228.1_pt1 | contig 24679 bp, 24 predicted proteins | sample 5559131 | NCBI WGS metagenome assembly JAABUJ01 (sample SAMN10711875, study PRJNA513366) | rock metagenome | isolation source: Antarctica rocks | place: Antarctica: Victoria Land, Mt New Zealand nord | collected 2016-01-07
CCACCCATCACCCAGGCCGGCGGCGCGCCTTGCCGTCCTTGCGCTCGAACAGCAGGCGCTGGTGCGCGCCGCGTTGGCCTGGACAGCCGCGAGCGCCTCGGCCGCGTCGCGCACCAGCGCCAGCGCATCAGCAATGCGCTCGTCGATGTGGTGCGAGTTCCAGGTCAGCACCTGCGCGCGCGCGAGCCGCGCTGGGCCGGGCCTGCTGCGGGGGGGCCGCCCGCATGCGGGCGCGGGGCCGCGGGTCAGGGTTAGGGTTGGCGCGCCGCCAGGCCCTGCTGCAGCGCCGTGTCCACGGCGTCCAGGCGGTCCTGGATGAGCGGCTTCTCCACCGGCAGCATGGCACGCTGGATGCGGTTGTGCGTGTGGCAGATGAGGTCCAGGTTGCCGACCTCCGCGCGGAACGCGTCAGCGCGCTCGTACACCTGGCCGGCATCAGGTTAGGGTTAGGGCCTACCCCCGCGCGTCTTTCTGGAGGGCGGCTCTCGGGGCCGTGCTCGGGGGCGCCACGGGCGGCTGCGCGCCTTGAGCGCGGCCGCGGGGATGGGGCTCGGCAGGTCGTCGAGCAGCAGGAAGTAGCGCACTTCGCGCAGCAGCGTCGTGAGCGCCGGGTCAAAATTCACCGCCAGCTCCACGCGCCCGTCGGCCTCGGCCACCCTGAGCGCGCGCGCGCGCCTTGGGACTCGCACGGCCACCTCATTGTGGCTTGGACACGCCGGTGCCGGCGTTTTGGCTCCTGGTGAAGCGACCGCAATCCATGGCATGCGGGCGCGCGGGGGGGCACGTCAGCAGCGGCTGCTTCAGCTTCTGGTCGGACGTCTCCAGCAGCTGGCGCGTCCAGGCGGCCACGGTCTCTGCCTCGTGCGCGGCCAGGCGGCCGTGCACGCGCTCGTACAGCGCGGCCACCTCGCGGCCCTCCTCGCTCTCCACCACGGCGCGCCGCATGCCGCGCACGCGCTCCATCGGGCCTGGCGCGCGCGCGCGCGCTCGCGCTGAGCCCCGCGCGCCCGGCGGCCGCGCGCTGCGGCTTGCTTGCGGCGGCGCGCGCGCACCCGAGATGCGCTCGCGCAGCCCGCGGCACCAGTTGACCGCGCCCGAGTAGGGCGCGCCGTTGCGCGCCCACGTCGGCCGCATGCGCTGCGCGCGGTACAGCTCGGCCACCTGCGCGCGGCGGCGCTGTTGTTTGACAATGGCCGGGCGCGCTGCGGGCGCGGCGGCAGCGCGCGGCGCGGACCTGGCGCAAGTCCGCGGCCAGCGAGCGCAGCAGGCTGAGCGCCTTGCGCTCCAGGTCCGCCGCGACCGCGCCGCGGTCCAGCAGGCCCTCGAACCCCTCCAGCAGCTTGAACACGGCGGCCGCGGTCGTGCAGTCGTCAAACGCCTGCGTGTCCGCCCCCCCTTGTCGGGCTTTCAAACTTGCAGGAGCGCGCGATTCGCGTTGCGTCTCAGGCGCGGCGCCGCGCCTGGCACAGGACGGCCGCCAGGCGGCGCTCGAGGTCGAGGATGGCTGCATTGAACACGGCCGCCTCGGCCGCGTAGGTGCTGGTCGGCAGGTTCAGCGGGTCGCCCGCCGCGGCCTGCACGCGCGCGTACGCGGCCGCGAACGCCGCGTGGATGCCGCGCACGCTGGTCGTCAGCGCCCGGCCCTGCGCGCGCGCGCGGGCCGCGCGTCGGCCGCGCCGTGTGCTTTGGGCCCGCACCAAGCCCGCAAGCGCGCCGCGCGCGGGCCGCGCACGCGCGAGCCGCCGACCTCCACGCGCTCCAGGCGCTGGAAGAGCAGCGCGGTCTGCGCGACGGCCTGCAGCTCGCGCAGGCGGGCGAGGAAGGCGTCAAAGTCGCCCAGCACCGCGCCGGCCGCAAAGCGCCAGGGGTTGGCCGGCGCCAGGCGCGCGCTGCGGGCGCGCGCGGCCGCGTACGCCGCCCGGAACGCGCCCGCCACATGCAGCGCCTGGCGCAGCTTGTCGGCCGTGTCCGCGGCCTCGCCGGCGGCCAGCTCGGGGCCTGCGCGCCGGCGCGCGCGCACGCGAGCGTGCTCACTTGGTGCGCATGCTAAAAAGCGCGCGGCGGCGCGGCCGGGGCCACACCGGGCGCAAAGCGCCGCGTCTGCGCGACCACGTCTCGCAGCACCGCGCGCAGCAGCGGCACCAGGCGGCCGGCGCTGTTGTAGTGCCCGCTGCGCGCCCAGACCAGCAGCAGCGTGTGCAGCAGCGGGCGCGCCAGGTCCGCCAGCGCGCCGTAGTCGTCGCCCGTGGCCAGCCGCTCCAAAATAGGCCGCAGCGGGCGCAGGAAGCGCGCATTGTCGGCGGCCTCCCCGCGCACGCCCGCCACCTCGCGCACCAGCCTGCGGGCGCGCCGCATCGGGCTGCCGCGCGCCCGAGCGGCCGCAAGCGCGGGGGCTGCGGCCGGGCCGCGCACCGCGCCAGCGCGGGCGCGTGCGTCGAGCGCCCGGCCTCCAGCGCGGCCGCCATGCCGTTCGCCGCGCCCGCGCCGAGCTGCGCCGCGACGCCGCCCAGGTCCGCCGCGCGCTCGGCCCAGAAGTCGAGCTCCGCCAGCGGGCCCGCGGCCGCGCCGGCCGCCTGCCGCGCGGCAGAGCCCTGAACGGCCGGCCGCGCCCGGGCGCGAGAGGGGCGGCGGCGGGCGGGCCGCACGTCGCTGGCACCGGCCTTGAGCAGCGGCTTGACCTGGCGCGCCCAGGCCTCCGCGTACGCCTCCAGCAGGCGCACCGCGTCGGCGCCGCCGCCGCGCGCCAGCGCCTCCGCCGGCGGCAGCGGCAGCACCGTGCGGCCGCGCGTGTGGCCCAGCGCGATCGCAGCTGGCCCCGTCGCCGCTTTTTACTTTATTTTGTGAACTTGTGTCACAAGGACGGCGTCGGGGGTGCAGGGTTGCGGGCGCACCCGTGTCGGCGAGCGCACGCAGCGAGCCTGTGACCTGCTGCGCTACCGCCTGCGACCAGCCGGCCTGCATGGCGGCGCCGCTGAGCAGCGGCAGCGCCACCGCGCCGCTCAGCGAGCACAGCGCCTCCAGCGGCGCCTCGCCCAGGTCGCCCCAGGCGACCTGTGGCGCGCGCGCCCCGTGCGCGCGGCCCGCCGTGCGGCCACGAGCGCCAACGGGGCCGGCCGGGCCGCACCAGCGCGGACATGGTGTCGGCCGTGAGCGCCGCCCTGCCCAGCTTTGCAAAGTACACCGCCTTCTTTTTCAGCTTGCTGGCCGGCTTGAAGGCCTGCGGAGGTGAGCAGTAGCAAGGTTAGCTCCGAGTCCAAAAAAGGGCCCGCCGCGGCAGGCACGGCAGCGGGCACGCCGCCCGCACCGCCACCAGCTCCTTGCCCTCCGCAGTGACAAACAGGCGCGCGGCGTCCGCGCTGTCCAGGAACTTTGCAACGTGCGCCCTGCGCGTGCGGCGCGGCCTTGCATCGGGCGCGCATGCATGGCGCATGCGTTGCGCCGCGCGTCGGAACCCGCCGCGCCTGTGCTCGGACGCCATCAGGCGCGCGAACGCCTCCTCCCGCACGGCCAGCGACGTGCACGTCCTCCTGGCCAGCCATGCCAGCCGCAGGTCGCTCGCCGGCGCTGCGCCGGGGGTGCCCTCCGCGCCCGTCTCTACCGGCAGGCCCGGCATGGCTGCTGTGCGCTCCCGGGCGCACTGAGGCTTTGTCGTATTTAACAGCACTCCTGGAAGAGCGGGAAACGGCGCTCGTAGAGGTGCCGCAACCCTAGCAAAGAGTCCAGACAGGACCGGGGCTGCCAGACAGGCAGCCCCGGCAAATCGGGGCAAGCGCTGGTACGAGAGGCTTGCTGTGTGCTGCACCGGAGGGTTGGGCTTGTGCAAGCCCGAAGTAGTGGGGCGACACATGGCGCAGCCGCCCGGCCCCTGCTGGCAGCGCATTCTGCGGCCGGCGCGCCTGTCGCCGGTGCTGCTGCGGGGCGCGTGCGTGGCACAGTGGCGCCTGGCCGACGGGGCCTGGGGCGGCCGGGCGGCGCGCTGGGCGGCGTGCCCGTGCCTGGCGGGGGGCCGCTGGCGGGCCGGCCAGCGCGCCTGCGGCGCCGCCGCCGTTGCCCGGCGCGCCTGCAGCGCCGCCGCCGCCGCCGCCGCGCTGGCGGACGCGCCGGCGGCCGCGCCGCCGGTCCCGCCGTCCGGCCCGCCGGCCGCGCATGCGCAGGCGGCCTGCGACTACACGCTCCTGGCCGCCTGCGTGGCCGAGCTGCAGGCGCGCTGGGTGCCCGCCAAGGTGGACCAGGCCGTGCTCGGCAGCGCCACCACGCTGCACCTGCGCCTGCGCGCGGAGGCGGCCGCGCCCGCGCCGCCGCCGACGCCCGCGCCGCCGGCCGCGGCGGCGCCCGCGCCGCCCGCGGCGCCCGCGGCGCCGGCGGCTAAGAGCGGCAAGGTGAAAAAGCGCGGCTTCCTGGCCGCGCGCGCGGCCGCGCCGGCGGCCGAGCGGGCGGCGCCGGTGGCGGCCTCGGAGGCGCGCGCCGCGCCTGCGGCGCCGCCGGCTGCGCCGGCCGCGAGCGCCTGGCTGGCGCTCAGCTGGCACACCTGGGCCGCACGCCTGTGCGTCGGCGCGCCGCCCGGCCGCGGCGACGCGGCCGAGGCGTTCGGCTTCGGCTCCCAGGCGCGGCCCCCGGGCCCGCCGCGCGGTTCCGGAGCGCGCAGCGCGGCCGGCCCGCCTGACGCGCGCCGCGCCGCCGCAGGTGCACCAGCAGCTGCGCGGCCTGGTGCTGCTGCGCGCCGAGCTGCCGCGCGCGTGGGAGCGCACGTGCCGGCTGGCGTTCGGGCCGCGGCTGGGCCAGGCGGCCTCGCACCACGTGTACCTGGAGGTGCAGGGCAGGCGCGGCCCTGTCGCGCGCGCGCCCTGGCCGGCGCCGCTCTGGCTGGGCGCCGCGCGATCTGACCCTACCTCCAAACCTAACCCTAGCTCAAATGCGCACGCAGGAACAGCAACCTGGTGCTGACGCGCGCCGCGGACGACCTCATCCTGGGCTCCGCGCTGCAGGTCGGCGGGCGCATGTCCAGCCTGCGGACCGTCCATGTGCGCGCCCGCGCCGCCCGGCGCCGCACGCCCCTGCGCCCCGCCCTGCGCCGACGCGCGCGGCGCGCGCAGGTGGGCGCGCGCTACCGGCTGCCGCCCGAGCCGGCCGGCCAGCGGCCGGCGAGCCTGGAGCAGGGCGAGGCGGCCTGGCGCGCGGCCGCGGCCGCCGCCGAGGCGGACATTGGCGCGGGCCGGTGCCCGAGCTGGGCGCGGGCGCCCACGCTCGCCAACTGCCTCATGGTCGCTTTTCAGGCGCGCCCGGCCTAGGGCGCGACGCGCGCGCGGGGCCCGGCGCGCCTGCGCTGACGCCGCCGGCCGCGCGGCGCGCAGGGCGTCAGCCCGGGCCTCGCGGCCGAGCTGTGCGAGCGCGCCGGCGTGGCCGCGCAGCTGCGGCCGAGCGAGCTGGGCGAGGGCGCCTGGGCCGCGCTCGGCGCGCTCTGGCGGCGCTGGCTGCAGGCGCACGCGACGGGCTGCTTTGCGATCGCGCCGGACCCCGCCGGCAGCCGCCTGCTGCTGCTCGGGGAGCGCGCGCCGCCGGGCGGCGTGCACGCGCTCGTGGACGCCGTGTACGGCGGCATCCAGGTCCGTCCCGAGCTGGGGTCAGGGTGAGGGTTGGGGTAGGCGCCGCGCCAGCGCTGACGCGCGCGCGGCCGCAGGAGGAGGACGAGTGCCTACGCCTGCACGCCGCGCTGCGCGGCGCGGTGGCGGCCGCGCTCAAGCGCGCGCGCACCAAGCTGGCCAACATGGGCCGGCAGGCGGCCGCGGGCGAGCTTGCGGCGGCCACGCAGAAGCGCGCCGACCTGCTCGTCTCCGCGCTGCACCGCATCCCGCCCGGCGCGGCCAGCGTGCAGGCGCGCGCGCGGGGGCGGAGTCATGCCCGCCGCCCGCCTGACGAGCGGTCATGGCGCGGGCACAACCTAAAAAAATGCCGCGCAGGTCGAGGACTGGGACAGCGGCGAGTTGGTCGACATCCCGCTGGCGCCGGCCGGCGGCAAAGAGCCCAACGACGTGGCGGAGGCGCTCTATAAAACCGCGCGGAAGCAGCGGCGCACGCAGGACGCGATCGCGCCGGTGCTGCAGGCGCGCGCCCGCCCGCGCCGGCGCGGCCGTCCGGCCGCGCGCCGTGCGCAGTAGGGCCCCTGACGGGCTCGCGCGACGCTGTGGGCGCTGTGGGCGCTCCAGCACGGTCAGCGAGAGCGCCGCCCGCGCGCGCAGGCGACGGCGCAGCAGGTGGAGTACCTGGAGCAGGCGGAGGCGCAGCTGCAGATGCTGCGCCCGCAGGAGCCCGGCGCCGTGGACGCCCTGCGCGGCATGCAGGTGGGGGGCCCGCTCCGCGCCCGCAGCGCGCCGCTCGGGGGGTGGGTAGGGGCCCTGCTGGTCACCGTGACGCGCCGCGGGACTGCGCAGGACGAGCTGGTGGCCGGCGGGCACATGCGCGCGCCGCCGGACGCCGCGCTGGCCAAGGCGGGCGCGGCCAAGGCGCGCAAGGCGGCCAGGCGCGGCGCGCCGGCCAAGCGCGCCTACCGCGCGTTCACCTCGCCGGCCGGCCTGCAGGCGCGCGGCGCGCGCCGCCCTGGGTCGCCGCACCCTGCCGCCGTGCCGGGCGTGCCCAGGCGGATCGGCGCGGCGCGCAGGTGCTGGTCGGGCGGCACCCGCGCGAGAACGACGAGCTGACGCGCAGCGCCGCCGACGCCGACCTGTGGTTCCACGCGCGCGGCTGCCCGGGCTCCCACACCGTGCTGCGCGTGCCGGCCTCAGGGTGCGGCCCTGCTGGCGCAGTTTTTCAACGCGGCCTAGGCTCCGCCGCGCGCGGCCGAGCGCGGGGCGCGCGCAGGGACGCGCCGCACGAGGACGTCATCTTCGCCGCCAGCCTGGCCGCCTTCTTCTCCAAGGCGCGCAACGAGGGCAAGCCGGCCGTCATCGTGGCGCGCGCCAAGGACGTCAGCAAGCCGCGCGGCGCGCCGCCCGGCCTGGTCGTGGTCGCCAAGGAGCGCGTCGTGGTCGGCCGGCCGGCGGCCGTCGCGGCGCTCGCGCTGCAGGCGCCGGGCGGGGACATCGCGGCCGCGCCGTAGCCGCCTCCCAGCCGCCCCGCGAACACACACCCTGAACCTGAACATCTGCGCTCTGAGCCTCTGTGCGCTTGTATGCTGTGCCGGAGCCTGCCTGTGGGAACCTGGTGCGAGAGTGTGAGCTGTTGTGAGAAGTATCATGCGGGTGCAGTGCTGACACCTGCAGTCCCTTGCCACGCAATGCACCGCATGCAGGTGCGGCCGCGCCCTACGGCCAGATCAGCAGCAGCGCCTGCCTCACTCAATTGGGGTGACTCTCATTTCTCATCCTACCTCCTCTAAGAATGAGGTCACCTTGCACTGCAACAGCGCACCCGCGCCCTGACCGACATTCCAAACATCGTCACCGCGCTCACGAGTCCGTTCGCAGCCGGTCACTGCGCAATGCGCATGCATGCCCAGCAAGACACACTGGTCCGCAGCCCGCCGCTGGCGAGCGCAAGCGCGTTTGCCACACCCTTTTTCATAATGTACACACCCAGCATTCCACTCACGCTTATGCACAGCTCAGCAATGCTGCCTCACGCAGATTGTGTCTAGACCGCGCTCCAAGAGCCAAGCACAGCCGCTGCTCGTGCTCGAGCATGCTCGCAAAGGCCAGGCAGCACATGCACTTTGTTTGCACTGCAAGCGTTGCAGGCGCGACCTGTGCAGGGCAGGGCCGCGCGCCGAGGAGCTCTCCAGCCCAGGGTCAGGACCATGTGACAGGCTGCGCCTGTTCACACGCAGGGCGCATCGCCCCGGCCGGAAGCAGCGGCGCGCGCGTGACGGGCAGGCCCCCGCCCGCCACGTGGGTCGAGCGCTGCGCTCCCGGCCCGCATGGCACACCCGCAGGTACGCTCGCATGAGAGGCCGGGGGGGAGCCATCGTCATTGTCCGTAGGCGCTCCTTGGCGTCTGCACGCTGAGGAGCCGCCGGGGGCTGCCAGCGGGCGCCCGCCGGCCGGCCGCGCCCGTCAGGCGCGCGCGCGCAGGCGCTGGCACGCTTCCTTGTGGCCCGCGCGCCAGGCCGCCCTCTGGCACGCGGCCGAGCAGAAGCACGCGGTGTTGCAGCCGGAGCACATCTGCAGCCGCAGGCCCGCCTCCGACGCGCCGGACAGGTTGCCGCACCTGCGCGCGCGCGGGGCGTGCTCGCGAGCCGGGCCTGCGGCGACAGCCCTGTCGCGCGCTCGTCGGCGGCACGGGCCGCGGGGAGCGGCGCGCACCCCGTGCTCCAGCAGCCCACGGGGTGGAGCGCGGGCGTGCGCAGGCGCAGGTCCTCCAGGCTGGGCGACGGGGCCTCGGCGGGCATGTGCGGCGCGACCTCAGCCTCGAAGCGCGCGATGGCGGCCGCCAGGTCGGGCAGCCAGTGCTTTGGATCGCTGCCCACCTCCGGCGACGCTGGCATAACTATCGGCAGGGCGGCCTGCCGCGGCGCCCGCACGGCGTCAGCGGGACACCTCCGCAGGAGGTGCGGGCAGCGCTGCTGCAGGGCGCGCGCGCACCACCGCTGGTGAGTGCCGCCAAACGGCGGCCAGCACGGCGTCCCAGGTTGAGTACATTGCGAGGACTGCCGTGCGCCCGCGCTCGGGCGCGGCGCACGCGTCCACAGCGCGCTGCGTCAGGCGCAGCGCCGCGCCCAGCGCTCCGGCGCGCACGAGCGCCGCGGCCAGCGCGCGCGACGCGACGCACAGGATCTCCACCGTTACCACTGCCGCCATCCACCGCGCCTGCATGCCCGCGGCCTCCGCGGACGAGGTGTCGCGCGAGCTGCCTCCGCGCGGGCGCCCTCCGCCGCCGCCGCCGGCCGCTCCGCAGCCCGTCGCATGCGCGCCCAGCGCGGCCGGACCTGCACGGGGCTGCGCAGCGCTCACGCCATCGCCTGCACCACGGGCAGGCCGCACGCCGCCGCGGCCCGGCACGCGCTGGCTGCCGGCGCCCTGGCGGACGCCACGTGCAGCCTTTACAGGCGCGGCCGGGGCTCCACGCGTTCGCACAGCACCCCCTTTGAGCATGCGCACATGTGCGGCACGCACACTGCCGTTCGGCACGCTGCTCGGGGCATGCAGCGGCACGCGCGCCACCCCCCGTTCATCCAACAGCTCCCCAGCCACTCGTCGGAGCGGCCCGGGGAGGCGCGCACCGCGGTCGGCCAGCGTGCGCAGCGCCTGCACGACGAAGGGCACCAGGCCCGCGCACGCCGGCACGAGCGCCCGGCACTCGCCCGTGCTGTCGTCTGCCACGAGCGCGCGGCAGGCGGTCTGCGCGCCCGCGCAGCCAGGCGCGCGCTGGGTCCCGGCAGTCTGCGCCGTGGCGCACAGGACGGCCGGTCGCCTGCGAGGCGGTGGGGGCCGCGGCCGCACCAGCACGCCCGAGAGGAAGACCGACAGTCTGTCGTCGCCGCCTCGCCGGCTGGGGCGCTGGAGGTCCAGCGCGCGCACGCGCTCAGGCGGCAGGAGCAGCAGGGGCAGCAGCAGCGCCGCCGCGCACGGCAGCAGCTCGGCCGGCAGGGCGTCGCCGCGCGCGCCGTCCTCCTGGTAGAGCAGCTCTGTGGTCGAGCTCATGAGCGCCTCCTGCCGCGCGCGCCATGGGACTGGGCGCGGGCTTGCGCTCCACATCCTGCAAGCGCGGCGTGCCGCCACTGGTAGCCCGGCGGCGTGCAGGGCGCAGCGCGGCGCACCGTCAGGCCCGTGCACACGGCGGCGCCGGGCACGTGCGTCTTCGCGAGCAGCTTGGCCAGCGTCGCGAGCAGCGCCCTGGCGGCCGGCGGAACAGGCCGGACGGGGCCCGTAGCCCGCAGCAGCTCTATCGCATTGGCCACCGCCTGCGCGCTGGCGGCCGCGTCAGGGACGACAGGGCGCCCGGCCGGGCCACGCCCCCGCACGGGCGCGCGGCCCCGCCGCAGGCGCTCACACGGCAATGAGCGGTCACAGCGCGAGCGCGCCTGCTGTGCGCATTCGTCAACGTGCCGGTCCGACCTGCCCAGGGCCTCCGGCGCGCGCCTCAGCGCGGCCTCCACGGCCGCCAGGGCGAGCGGGAGCAGGGCGTGGCGCCGCGCAGCGTCCTCGAGCGGATCGCTCTCGTCGACCTGCACGCGCAGCCGAGCGCATTGCAGACCGCCGCGCGGGCATCGCTGCGGCACCCGTGACCACGCTGCCCACAGCAGCGCCGACCGTTCCCCGACATGCTCCGACACAGGCCACTCCTCCTGATGCGCGAGCGGCGCCGTGCGCTTACCGGCGCCGTGGGCCCAGCGGCCCTGCCAGTGGTAGGCGTGCCCGCCGGGCGCATGCACCGCAACGGCAGCACGCGCCGGGGCTGCACCACTCGCATCCAGGGCACTCGGCAGCGGGCGAGCTCCTCGAACGTGAGGTGCAGCAGGTCCGGTACGTAGCCACCCAGCGATGCGTCGAAGCGCGCGCCCGCCTCGTGTGCGCCCTGCGCGCCGAGCGGGCTGAGCAGCTGCGGGGGCGCCCGCCGCGCGACCGCCGGCAGGGCTGCAATGTTGAGTGCCTGGGCGGCCGAGCCAGGCAGGGCTCGCGGGCGGCGGGCAGGGGCGCATCACGCAAAAATCGAGCACTGCATGTGCAGCGGCGGGGCCAGAGGTGCGGCGCAGGCCAGCAGAGGTGCACCCAGCGCTGCCCAAGCCCTGCACAGCGCCGCTGCGGGCATCCGCGCACCGCCGCTGCCACGCGCTGCGAGATCCACTGCAGCATGGCGTACAGGTGGCGCATGCCGCGCACGCGCGCCCTCCCGGGCGTGCAATTGCACAGTTCCTCCGAGCACAGCACCTTGGCCAGCAGCATGCCGCACAGGCACGCGGTGGCGTCCGGCAGGCTGCGCTCGCCTGCGCGCGCGGCGCGCCGGTCAGCGCGCCGCAACCGGCGGCGCCAACCCTGCGCCCGCGCGGCGCGCCGGCCGGCGCCTGGCCCCGCCATCGGCTGCTGGCTCGGGGTGGCCCGGGCCGGCCGCCCCGCTGACCCGCCCCGGAAGCGCCGGCGCGTTTAGGCGCGCGAGCGCCCGGCTGGCGCCCCTGCAGGCCCGGCGCGGGCCGGGACAGAGCGCAATGTTGCCGGGCCGCCGCGCACCGCCCTTCCACCGCCGCAGGCAGCGCAGCAGCAGCGGGGTCACACGGTCGACCAGCAGGACGCGCAGCCGCTGCCTGACCTCCGGCTCGAGCGGGTCTGCGGCGTCCGCCTGCAGGCCGGCGAGCGTGGACAGCGCGTGGTCGACGCCGTAGACCGTCGCCGTGAAGGTCTCCGGGTCGGGGCCGCCTGCGGGGCGGGCGCGCGTATGTGCACGTGCGTCTGTGCTCGGTGCGATGCGCGCTCAGCGGCGCCAGAGCCGCGCACCGCCGCTCGCGGACAGCCTCTGCGCCATGAGGACCACCAGGAGGTCGCCTGCGGGGGCGCTGCAGAAGGCCTCCAGGTAGGCGGCGGGGCGCCCTGGCCGGCCGCACCCAGCTCCTCTTGAAGCCGCGCCGCGTTGGCCAGGAGATGCAGCGGGGCGGGTCCTTGTCAGTCGGGCGCTCGGCGCAGCGGGCGCGGGGAGCCGGGCGCGCAACGGGGCGCACCTGGCAGCTGGCGCGGAGGATGCTCTCGCGGATACCCGCGCCTGGCGGCTCGGGGGACTCAGGCAGGTACGGCCACAGGTCGCCCGGGACGCTGCTCAGCCAGAGGGAGCACGGCCGACATGCTGGCGTGGAACTGCGCCAAGAGGGCAGACCGGGGCGTGCCGGCCTCGCCCCACGCCTCCGACTCGGCGCACACGCTCCAGGGCAACACCGCCTGCGCGGCGCGCAGCCCGCCTAGGGCGGCCTGCGCAGCGCGGCCTGCCGCCGGGCGCGCGCGCCAGGACGCACCCGCAGCAGCAGGGGTACGCAGGTGATGAGCAGCGTGCAGGTCAGGAACTGGTCGAGCGGATTGTCTGGGCAGCCCGCCGCCAGGGCTGCAAACGACGCGGCCAGGCCTGCGGCCAGGCCGTACACGTCGCACGCCGCGTACCTGCGCGCACAGACGGCGCGGGTGCCTGAGCCGGGCCAGGGACTCGGCCGGTCTTGCGCGCCAATGGTTGGCCGCGAACGCTCGGGGAGCAGGCAGCGCTGCCTGTGGCGCGGCGCGCACACCTCACGGCGGCCTCGCGCACGGCGGCGTTCCTGTCGGGGCCCTCGCCTACCGCGAAGGGGCATGACAGCATCAGGCTCAGCGTCGCCATGACGCGACACTCCGGCGAGCTCGGGGCCCGCAAGCCCTGCTCTTCTCGAGCTCTGCTCGCGCAGAGCTCCCGCTTCGCGGCGAGCAGGTCGCGCCATGCGAAGCGCCGTGCGAGGCGGGCGAGCGTCACGGCGACCGCGCTGCTCTCATGAATGAGCCTTGCTTCGCGCAGCGTGAGGCCGCCCTCCACTGACGCAGGCTCAAAGAGGTCCGGCTCAAGCAGAGGTGTCAGCAGCCGGCGCGAGTCGGGCTGCAGCAGGTCGGCCAGGTGCAGAGGGCATGTGGCAGCGGCTGACAGCGCTGGGGCGCCCGCCTCGAGCGCCCTGAGACACGCAGCGGCCCTGGCCGGCAGGCCTGCCAGGGCGCACATGGGCCTGATGAGGCCTGATGCACTGTGGTTTGAACCTTTCCCGGGCTCACTGAGTCAGCCTGCCCGGGCAGCCCTACTTGGCTATGTACTTTCACGCTCAAGCCCAGGAGTGACAGGAGTGCTCAGCAAAGCAGGGCTTGGCGCGCTTCAGCAGGGCGCTAAACCACCGCCGCAGAGCTGCTCGGGGCACGTTGCACGTTGCACACCCGAGACCAACTGGGGAGCGCAACAGTGCCTCAGTGACCGTGCAGCCGCGTCCAGGCAGCCCGCTCGTGCGGGGAGCGTCTCAAAGCGCGCGGACATGTGGCCGTTTGCGTACCTCGGACGGCAGCCGTTCAGCGTGCGCGCCTCCGCTGCAGACACGGCTTTATCCGCATCGCCGCCTCACGACTGGCCGGTCGTTCTCACAGTGGCGCGGGCGCTCTGTGCACGAGCGCGACCCCCCTTGCCTCCGACCGCGTGCTGTGCCACCACCCAAGGAGCGTGGCGGCGGTGTACCCGCCGCCGTTAGCGTTTGAGCTGCCTGCAACTGTGCAGGGCGCAGCTGAGCGCGTCGCACGGCGCTGAATGCTGTGGCGGAGCAGCGGGCAGCCAGTGGGAGGCCGGCCGGCAGCGTGAGGGCCGCGTGCGCGCCGGCGGCAAGGCGCAGCAGCCCACCGCCAGGCGGGCGCGCCGCCGCGCAGCTGCGGGCGCCCAGCAGCCGTCGTCTGCGCGGATGCGCCGCCCGCGTGCCAGCGAGGACGCCAATGGCCAGGCCTGCGGTGCGCTACGCTGTGCACGGCGTGCTTAGAGTCGGCGTGCCTGCGGAGAGCAGGCAGACTATTGTGCGTATCCCTGTCCCAGCGCCGGATCGGTCGCCGACGCGCCGCCTCGCAGGCACGCGTGTGTCCGCCGTCCGCCGCGCCCGCTCCTGCACAGACGTCACACCGCGTTGACAGCGCTCTGTGGCGCCGCACACGCTCCAGCGAGTGCAGCGTGCGCAGCGTTCCACGAGCCGGTGCCACCGAGCCGCCGGCTCGCGACCGCAGGCCCCTGGGCCGACGTCGCGCCGGACGTCTGGCGGCTCGTGGCGCAGCACATGGAGCCGCGCGCCTGGGCGCGCGCGTGCTGCGCGACGTACAGCATGTACGCGGCGCGCATGCGCGTCGTGCGCGCGCGCCCCACCAGCACCGAGCGCCCGGACGGCTGGGCGCTCGAGCAGTGGCCGGCCGCGCACTCGCTCTTCCTGGACCTGCGCGCCGTGGCCGACCTGCCGGGCCTGGCCGCCGCGGCGGGCGCGGCCCCGGGCGCACGGGACGCTAGCCCCGCGCTGCTGCGCACGCGCTGGGCGCTGCGGGCGCTGCGGTGCCTGCACGTCATCGGCCACGGCCACCGGCGCGGGCGGCGCAGGGCCGCCCGGGCGCGGCGTGGACGCCGCCTGGAGCCGCGCCGCGGAGGGCGCGGCCGCCGCGCTGGCCGCGCTGCTGGGCAACATGGACCTGCCGGCGCTGCGCGTGCTGAGCCTGGACGTGGCGCTGCTGGGGCCGCTGCCGGGGGCGCTGGCGGGCCTGCGGCACCTGGTGCTGCGCGTGGACGCCGACGCGGCGGCCGGCTGCGGCGGCGGCGTCGTCGGCGCGGGGCGCCTGGGCCTCGCGGCCGTCGCCGGCAGCCTGCCCGCGCTGCGGACGCTGCACGTCGAGGCCGCGCCGCCGGGCCACATCGTGTGGGCGCCCGGCGCCGACCTGCGGGCGTGCCGGCACCTGGAGGCGCTCGCGCTGGCCGGCGTGCACGACCTGGAGGCCGTGGCGGTGCCGGAGGGGTGCCGCGTGGCGGCGGTGCTGCCGGTGGGCGCCGTGGCGGACTGGGTGGAGTTTGCGGGCGGCGCCGCGCGCGCCGGGCTGCGCGGGCGCCTGGACGCGCTCACCGTGCACGCCTCGGGCGAGCCCGCCGCCGGCGGCGCGGGCGCCGGCGTGTGCGGCGTCGCGGCGTGCGGCGAGCGCCGGCAGTGCCTGGGCGTGGGGCGCAGCCGGCTGTACCTGCTCTCGCGCGAGCTGGGCGGCGCGGCGCTGGCCGGCCTGGGCGAGCTGCGCATCCTGCTGCGCGCCGGCGGCCTGCCGCCCGGGGCCGAGCGCCACGAGCTGGTGCTCAAGCTGGACGGGCGCCGGCTGCCCGCGCTGCGCGTGCTGGCGGTCGACGTGCCGGGCGCGCTGCGCCTGCGCCTGACGCGCATGGGCGCGCTGCGCACGCTGGCGCTCGCGGCGCACGCGCTCGCCGAGCTCAGGTGGCAGCCGAGCGCGCCCGGCGCGCACGCCTGGGCGGCCGTCTCTGTGCGCGCCGCGGCCGCGCCGCCGGCCGAGGTCGGCGGCGCGCTGCGCGACCTGCTCGGCGATGCCTGCTACGAGGCGGGCTTTGGCGCGGCGGGCGCGGCGGGCGCCTGGCAGGGCGCGGTCCCGGCGCGCTTCCGCCCGGGCGAGCTGTTCAGCTGCGGCTGCCGCGCGTGCCTGGCCTGCCTGGGCCGCGCCGGCGTGCCGGTCGCAGCCGCGCAGGCGTGGCGGCACGAGGGCTTTGACAGGCTGTGGTGACGGCCGCGGCGCCGGGTTTGTGTGTAGGGGCCTCGCACGCGGCGCGCGGGGGCCGGCGTGCGGGGACGGGGGGCGCTCAGCCGGGCCGAGCTGCTGCGCTGAGCGCCGGCTCCGCCGGCATGTGTCTGGAGCCTGGTGTGGCCACAGTCGGCCTTCTTGCTGCCTCAGACCAGCAGCTGGGGGCGAAGGCATGTAGGGAGCATGAAACAGGAGCCTTCCTACCTTGACCCCTTTAAAAAAGCTCGAGTACACTTTCAGGGAGACTCACTGAACACCCATCGCAAAGCTGGTGCCCAACAAGCCGCTCTGCTCCGCTCCGTGGTGCAGTGCTCCAGAGATCTGCCGATCACGCGGCCGGCTGGGCCCTCACTCCACCAGCAGCGCGCCTGGCACGGGCGCCGCTGTGTGCGGCCCATGCTGCCCGCTTGCAGCGCGCCCCGCGCAGGGCAGGCTGCGCTGGAGCCCCAGGCGCAGGAGAGCGCTGGGCCGCAGAGCCAGCCGGCGGCCACAGCAGCTGGGCGCGGTGGCGGCGACGCAGCGCACGATGAAAGCGCGCCGCGCAGTGCGCTGCCCGCCGATTGCGCGGCTGGCGCGCCGGCGCGCGCCCGGCGCGCGGCCGAGGTGCGCCGCCTGCCGAGGGCGTGCTGCCGCCTGCGTGTTGTGCCGCACGCGAGCCCCAACGTGCTCGCAGGGCGCGCCCGCGCCCGAGGCGCCCGACAGCCCCGAGCTGCCATGCGAGCGGGCGGCGGCGGCGCAGGGCGCGGCGGGGCCCGCGCCGCCCGCTGACATTATCCTAGGTGAGCCGTCTGATGGCACTCCTAGCCGCACGGGGCACTGCGCAGCGCCCGCTGCATACATGCCTGCCGCTTGCACGCGCTGCCTGCCTCGGCGGGCGCCTGCCCTGCGGCGTACTCTCCAGCGGCGGCGCCGCTGACGGGCGCCGCGGCCCGGCGCGCGCAGGCAGCACCACAGACCCGATCGTGCGCCGTGTCTTTGCGCGGCTGGAGGCCGGCGCGTGGGCGGAGGCGCGCAGCCTGTGCGAGCTCGTGCGCGCGCGGTGCCCCGCGCAGGCCGAGTACATGCTGGCCGGCTGCGTGCTGCTCGACCAGGCGGACCTGGCGCTCGCCAAGACGCGGCTCACGCAGGCCCTCGCCATGTGCGCCCGCGCCGGCCCGCCCACGCCGCCGCCTGGTCTGGCCCGCCGCCGTGCGCAGCGGGGCCTCGGGCGCCCCTCTCGTGCACGCGGCCGGCGGCTGCGGCGCTCACGGGCGGCCGGCGCGCAGGTGCGAGGAGGGGGACCCGGGGTGCGAGCAGGTGCACCAGGTGCTGCGCACGCTGGGCGACGCGGGCGACGTGCTCGAGCTCAGCAGCGGCGACGACACCATGCTGGTCGCGGAGAGCCCGCCCTTCCCCGACATCCCGTCCGAAGGCTGGGACACCGACAGCGACAGCGGCGCCAGCGGCGCCGCCGACGGCGCCGCGGGCGGCTAGGGCGGCGGGAGCGCGCCCCGGCCCGCCGGCGGGCGCGCGCGGCAGCCGGGAGTCGCTCAGGACGATGACAGGGGCGGTCACGAGGGGCGGCGCCGGCGTCCGGCGGCCGTCGGCCATGGTGCCCCCGTTCAGGCAGCCCCGGGGCCGGGCAGCACCGGTGCCGGCAGCCGCCAGGAGCAGAGCTGGCAGCCGCCAGGAGCAGAGCTGGGACTGGGAAGGCGGCCAGGAAGGCGCTGGGAAGCGCCCAGACATTCTGTGCTCTCTGCAGAATCCATTGCATGCAATTGTTAGGCCGCTCCAGGCGCACTAGGACTGCTGCGGCAGCAGCGGCACCGGCAGCAACAGCGTGTGCGGTGCTGGGCCAGGGCGCGGTGAGGAGTGGCAGGCTGGGAGGTGTGCCTTGCTGCGGCGGGGTGTGTGCGTGCGTGTTGGCCAGGCACCCTTGCGGGGTCGGCGCTCGGTGCTCCTTTGCTGCAACAGCTGGTATTCTCGCCAGCTCCAGTCCAAGCTCACCCGCTGCACCAGCGTGTCCGCGCGTGCTGGCAGTCCAGTCGCCACCAGCCAGGCTGCACTTTTGCTGCGCCCCAGACTCCATCAGGTGGCTGCAGCACAGCCGCCCAAAGTGCGCTGGCAGCCTGCGGCTTGCCGCATGTGCTTGCGCAGCCCTCTGGAAGGGCGCGCCCTCAAGCTGCGCCCTCGGCCTCACCCAGGCCCTGCCTCCCTGCAACCCAACATTCAGGCCTGTCCGTTCTCGGCAGGCAAGAAAGGGAAGAGGCCTGCCGCAGTCCTGCGCGACCCACGGTTCGGGCCTCCGCCCCGTCGCGGCCATGGCGCAGGCCGGCGGCAAACGCAAGCTCCCCGAACCTGAGGGCGGGGCTGCCAGCCAGCGGGTGCTGGCTGCGAGGGTGTGCTGCCCAGACTCCCACTTCGCCGCCCGCAGCTCGCCTGCCGCTGCCACGCACCCACGCGCCCTGCGCTGGCCGCAGGCGGGCATCTACCTGCACTTTGTCGGCGCCGGGTGTGACCACCGGCGTGACCGCCCGTTCAGTTGGAAGGACACAGTGCGCGAGGTGTACAACTGTGCGGCCTCATTGTTGCCCAAGGTGCGCACCCAGCCGCGCGCCGGCATGCCGCCACCGGCCCGGCCGTGCTCACACTGTGCGCCCTGGCCAGGAACGGGTGCCGGCGCTGTGGCCGAGCGGGGACTCCTGGGCCGCGGGGTCGCCTGGCTTGCAGGTGACCGCGCTGCGTACTGGCACGCGCTTCATCTTGGACATCTTGGACACTCCGTCTGGCGAGGAGTACTTGTTGGAGGCCTATGACGACGCGCTGGTAGCCTCAGCCGAGGGCAAAGAGCTAGTCTACAACCGGGTCGTCTTGATACGTGCGCCCTTGGCCACCACGCGACGCTGGCCACGCCACCACAGCCGGGCTGCAGCCGCGCTCACTGCGCCCCACTCCGTGCAACCTGCGACGCAGCTTCGGGCGCCGGCGCCGGCGCCGTCGACAGCGCGCGCGCCCTGCGCCCGGCGGCGCGCCTGGCCGTACCGGACGGCGGCAGCGGCGGCCGCGACACGGCCCACGACGGTGCGCCGAGCTCGCAGGCCAGCATCGCCCTGCTCGCAGCTGCGGGGCGATCTGGTCCCCTCCACAGGAGCGCACAGCGGGCGTCCACTGTCTGCCAAAAATGCCCATGCGGCCCGCCCATGCGGCTCCCGGGCCCGCGCGGGCCTCTGGTGGTGCCGGCCGGGACGCTCCGCGTGCGCGCGCACGCGCCCAGGTGGACCGGCCACGTCCCCGCTGGGCGGCGGCGGCACGCCTGCCACGGTCGCGCGCGGCGCAACGCGGCCGGACGCGTGCGGCACGGGCGGCTCGAGCCCGCCTGGAGACGCCCGCGCAGGTGTCGCCCGCCTGCGACGCAGCCGGGCGTCCTCGGCCTTGGCGGGGCTGCTGCCTTTCGCGCGCAAGCAACCAGGGCGTGGGTGGCTGTGGCACCGGTGCGGCGGGCCTGCCACGTGCGCGACAGGCGAGGACCGGGACCCGGCGAGGTTGAACAGGGCACTGCCCGACCTCGCAGCCGAGCAAGCGGCGCGGGACGCCTCGGTGGAGCGGGAGCTGGCGCTGATGGAGGAGCGGGAGCTGGCGCGGCGCGAGCTGGGCCTGTCCCCGCAGCGCCGCGCTGACGGCTCGGCGGGCCAGCCCGACGCGAGCGCGCGCAAAGGCGCCCGAGGTTGGCCACGAGGCGGTTGTCATGCGCGTGCAGGCAGGCCGGGGGATGCTTGCATGCCGCGGATGTCTCTGAAGGTGGCGCACCTGCCTGCCCCGCGCCACCGACCAGCGCGCGCTGTTGCTTCGGGGCAGCCGCCGGCCACGCGGCGACGCACGCGCCGGCTGCGTGGCAGGCGGGCGCGCGGGCGCGGCGCGGCCGTGCGCCGCCGAAGCCGCGGAGGACGCGGCGCAAGCGGCGCACAGGCGCGCCAGCGAGGCCGCCAAGGTCGCGCGGCAGGCGGCGCGCGCGGCCGCCGCCGCCGCCGAGGCCGCGCTGGAGGCCGCGCATGCGGCCACCGCCGTGGAGCGCCGGCGGGCCGATGTCGCCGAGGCCGGGCTGCACGAGGTCGCCGCCGCTGCCAAGCAGGCCATCGACCGCGTGCTGGCGGCAGCCGGCAGGCAGCCGAGCCGCTGAGCGGATGGGCAGTGGGTCGGGCGCTCTCTGTGTGCGTCCGCCCTTGCGCGCGACCTGGTCTGGCGCGCGCGCTGGCGCTGTGAGCGGGCGCGCCTGCAGGCCTGTGTGGTGCCGCTGGAAGCGGGAGCGCCTGGACGCACCATAGACGCCCGGTGCCAGCGCGGCGGCTTGCGCCCTGCCCTGTTTATACCACACTGTTGCCCTTGTTTTCAGGGTAGACCAGGGCGCGCTGTGCAAGCTCATCCTGGCGCATGCGCGCGCGCCGTGCGCGTCTGACTCGTGGTTGAAGAGTTGCTCGATAGACCAGCCAGAGTCCAGCAAAGCTTTGCAATGAGACCTGCGCACTCTGTCTGTCAAGACACCGTCGCGGCTTGTGCGCGTGTCGTCCTGGCGAACGCTTGCCAGCAGAGCCCTGTGCCTATCCTCGTTGTAGTGGCTGCTCTGAAGCTCGCCGGGTTTGTTTGACTCGCTGCTGGACCTGACCACCTTGGCGGTTGCCAAGCTCGTGACAGGCGCGCGCCCGACTGCAGCCCGCATATGAGCAGTGCGATGCACGCGCACCTCACAGCAGCTTCGCGGACGGCGGTGATCCGCTCAGGGCCCTCGTTTGTCATAAACGGCACATCATGATCACGCTCAGCGTCTTGAGAACTTGGACCAGCAGCTCAGACAGAGCTTGCACTCGCGCTCCTCGACCCGCCCAGATCTCCTGCTGCGCAGCGAGCAGGTCGCGCCACACAAAGCGCCGCGCCAGGCCTGCCATCGTGCTGGCCACGGCCGCGCCGCCGCCCTCATAGCATAACCTGGCCTCGCGCAGAGTGATGCCGGCCTCGACCGGCGCGAGCTGGAAGAGGCCTGGCACGAGTAGCGGCGTCAGCAGGTCTGCCGCAGCCAGCAGGTCGTCCAGCCGCAGCGGGCATGTGGCAGTGGCTGCCAGCGCTGGCGCCCCCGCCTCGAGTGCCCCGAGCCCCGCGGCGGCCCTGGCCGGCAGGCCTGCCAGGGCACACATCTGCTGGGCTGTCTGCTGGGAGCAGGAGCTCTGCTGAGAATGGGACCAGGCACATTGATGGCACATCCGTGGGTGGCTGTTGACTCCATCATGCAGGTGATCTGTGCAGCAGCCTGCAGCCGCTGCCAGCGCCCCGCGCTGTCCTGGAGGTCCTGCATGCCCGCGAGTGCACAGCAGCTGGCCTGATAAAACGCGGGCAACCTGATGCTGGCGTGCAGGTGCGGCACTGATCCCAGCCTCCGTGGCCAGCGCCTGCCTGTGCTGAGGTCCTCCTCTCGCACATTGGGGTCGATATTTTGACTGCACGTCTCCGCGCGGCGACACAACCAGCTTGTGGGCGTGAGCTGACCCAGCCCCACGCGCCCCCGCTCCCAGGGCCGGAGCTCCTGCGCTGCCGGCGGGAAGGGCTGCTCCTGCCCGGTCGAGCTCAAGCCTGGCAGCCCGCCTGTGCGCTGCGTGCGGCTGAGGCTTGGCCACGAACGGCAAGGCGGCGAGGAGCCTGCACAAGAGCCCCACTCTGTGGCGCTGGTAGGCCTGCTCGCGCCTAGTAGTTCACTGTGCTTCAGCAGGCTGCAGACGCGCTGTGGGCTGCACCGGAGGTCCAGCAAACCAGCGTCCTGGGACAGCGTCTGGGACAGCGTCTGGGGTTGTGGGGGATTGCGCTGGATGGGGTGCTAGCAGCTCGCGGCTGTACTGCAGTAAGAAGGTCACGGGTGTGACTGACTCACAGACGCCCAGAGCCAGGAAAGCGCCAGCGAAAGCTGCTGCGCAGGAGCGGCATGCGATGGCGCTGGCGACCCTGCTCAAGGGCAACGGCCAGGACAGCGTCAGCACGGGCGGGGGCGCGGCGGCGCTGGTTGCGCTGCTGGCGCCTGGCTGGACTGATGCCGTGCATGAGCAGGCCGCTGCGGCGCTGCGCAACCTGTGCGCAAGCAACGCCCAGAACCGCGACATCGTGAGGGTGTGCGGGGGCATCGCGGCGCTGGTCACGGTGCTGGCGCCCGGCGGCTCTGCCGCTGTGCACGAGCAGGCCGCTTGGGTGGTGCACAATCTGTGCGTTGAAAACGCCCAGAACAATTACAGCGTGCGCGAGTGCGGCGGCATCGCCGCGCTGGTTGCGCTGCTGGCGCCCGGCGTCTCCGCTGGCGTGCAGACGCAGGCTGCGTGGGCGCTGACAAAGCTGTGCTGGGACAACGCGAAGAACTGCGACAGCGTCCGAGAATGCGGGGGCATTGCGGCGCTCGTTGGGCTGCTGGCGCCCGGCGGCTCTGCAGCTGTGCAGGGAGCGGCTGCCGAGGTGCTGTGCAGCCTGTGCGTAAGCAACACCCAGAACAGGGACAGCGCCAGGGAGTGCGGGGGCGTTGCGGCACTGATCTGGCTGCTAGCGCCCGGCGGCTCTGCCGCTCTGCAAGAGCGGGCGGTTCGGGCGCTGCGGAACCTGTGCGCGAGCAACGCCCAGAACGTGGTCTGCGTGCGGTGGTGCGGGGGCATTGCCATGCTGGTGGGGCTGCTGGCGCCCGGCGGCCCTGCTGCTGTGCACGAGCAGGCTGCTGTGGCGCTGTGGAGCGTGTGCTTTAACAACGATGAAAACAAGGACAGCATCAGGGAGTGCGGGGGCGTGGCGGCGCTGGTCGGGCTGCTAGAGCCTGCATGTCCTGCTGCTGTGCATCACAATGCGGCTGGCGCGCTCGCCATGCTGACCAGCATTAATGGGCTGTGCCGGGAAGCAGTCAGGGCATGCGGGGCGGCTGCAGCCCTGCAGCGCGTGCTCGCATGCGCCAGCTCGACAGTGGCGCACGAGCGGGCGGCGGCGGCGCTGCGCGACCTGGGGCCTGCTCAGCAGGGTGCCTAGCATAGGCCTTACTAGTGTCGACCGCGCGCCTTGCATGCATGGCGCGCAGCCTGGGCTTGCGCGCCGCGGCGCGCACACGAGCTCGAGTCACCGGTGGCGTCATCAGTGGCTCTGTGTGTTCGTCTGTAATGTGTTGCGGGGAGTGGAGCAGCGCATAGACTGCCTGCCAGACAATATCTGTCCAACCGGCAGCTAGTCCTGCTAGTTGTATGCGCTGATGTCAATAGGACTTGTAACTCCACAGTTGAGCAGCAAGCAGCCAACTGCTATGTGCCTTGAAGGTCTCTGCTCAGGCATGCCACAGCGTGCGAGTCCCATTTCAAGCAGCACAGTCTCCAGGCTCCAGCTGTCGCGCAGACGCTGACACGGTCACATGCGCAGCCGCCCGCTGGGTTGCAAGGCGCAGCCTCATGCAAACGCGGTTGGCTTTCAGACTGGTGGTTGGTGCCCGTAAATGCCCTTCATTACAAGTCTTGCATGTGGGGCCAAGTGCACCGCTCACAAGACACTTTTGTCCGCAGCAGACCAGTGGCCGCAAAGCCGATGCATGTCACAGCGGCGCATGGGTCACCCTGCTTGCATTAAACATTCTTGTGACCTACACCGTACCAATGCACGCAACACAGAAAATTTTGCACCACACATGCATGTGGACTCTCAACTCCTGCCTGATGTGCGAAAAAGAGGGTTTGTTCTTCCAGGACAAGGAGAACAGTACAGGTAGGGAACCGACTAGGTATGACGCTCCAAGCTCGGGCAGGTGAGTGTTCTGGGCCTTGTTTGCACAGCTGCGCAGCCCGCATGCGCGCCGGAGCGCTGGCGCGCCGGCGCGCCGATGAGCCGCGCCCACGCCCGGCCGCGCTGGCGCCTGGCGGTACAAGCGCGCCCGGCTGCTTGTGGGGCTGCCGCGACGCTTCAGGCTCGGGCAGGTGAGTGTTCTGGGCCTTGTTGACACAGCTGTGCAGCCCGAATGTCAGCAGGCGCGCTGGCGCGCCGGCGCGCCGATGAGCCGCGCCCACCTTGCCGCGCTGGCGCCTGGCGGTGTAAGCGCGCCCGGCCGGCCGTGCAACTGTTGCGCCGCGCCAAACTCGGGCAGGTGGCTGTTCTGGGCCTTGTTAACACAGCTGCGCGGCCCGCATGCCAGCCGGAGCGCTGGCGCGCCAACGCATTGGTGTGTGGCGCCCAGCGGCACAAGCGCTCCCGGCCGGCCGTGCGGCTGCCGCGCCGCTCCAAACTCAAGCATGTGACTGTTCTAGGCCTTGTTGACACAGCTGCACGGGCTGCATGCCAGCCGGAACGAGTTTGGGGCCGCGCACGTTCTGGGCGGCGCCCACGCTCAGCGGCGCGCTGGCGCCAGGCGGCACAAGCGCGCTCGGCCGGCCGTGCGGCTGCCGCGCCGCTTCAAACTCGGGCAGGTGACTGTTCTGGGCCTTGCTGACACAGCTGCGCGGGCCGCATGCCAGCCGGAACGAGTTTGGGGCCGCGCACTGCTGCGTGGCGCCTACGCTCGGTCGCGCTGGCGCCCAGCGGCACAAGCGCGCCCGGCCGGCCGTGCGGTTGTCGCGCCGCGCCAAACTCGGGCAGGTGACTGTTCTGGGCCTTGTTGACACAGATGCACAGGCCGCATGCCAGCCGGCAAGAGTTTGTGGCCGCGCACTTTCTGGGCGGCGCCCACGCCCAGCGGCGCGCACTCGGCTTGATTACGTCGAGCGCTCGGCTCGTCGCGAAGCTGCTGCATCGCGCCGGGCTCCCGCAGGTGCGTGTTCTTATGCATATGATCTGCGCCGCGCAGGCCGCATGCCAGCCGGAGCGCTGGCGGGCTGGCGCGCTGAGCGGCCGCGCCCACACCCAGTGGCGCACGCCTGCCTCGTACACATCGGGCACCACGCTCGCCTCGAGGCTGCCGCGGCGCGCCAGCCTCGCGCAGGTGACTGTTGTGATCCATATGAGCTGCGCCGCGCAGGCGGCGCGCGAGCCGGAGCGTGGTCAGGGCGGCGGTGCGCTGAGCGGCCGCAGGTCATGGCATGGTTATGTAGGGCGCTCGGCCTGCCGTGCGGCTGCCGCAGCGCTTCGCGCTTGGGCAGGTGAGTGTTCTGATGCATCTGAGCTGCGCCGCGCAAGCCGCATGCCAGCCGGCGCGAGTTTGGGCGGCGCACTGCTGGGCGGCGCCCACGCCCAGCGGTGCTACCAAGGCCTTGCTTGTAACCAGGCCTTTGTTCACAACAAGTCTTCATGCATAGGGTATAGGGTTATAGGCATAGGGTTAGGTATAGGTAGGTAGGGCAGGTAGGTAGGTAGGGCAGGTAGGGGTATAGGTTAGTAGGGGAGGGTAGGGCATAGGGGTAGGGTAGGGTACAGGTAGGGTAGGGTTAGGGTATAGGTAGGGTATAGGGTAGGTATAGGGTAGGGTAGGGTTAGGGTTAGGGTAGGGT